>SL_3KL_010_SEDDRAFT_10003031_pt1 | contig 15296 bp, 11 predicted proteins | sample SodLakKL_010_SED_2_FD_10381 | JGI IMG/M metagenome (IMG submission 10381)
TACCTATGGCTCCTCCACTGAGCATGCGCTGTTCGCGCTTGCTCAAGCCGGAACAACCACTCAGCAAAAGAACCAATCCAACGATCAAGCCAGTTTTGATAATGCGCCTGTGGCACAAAAACCTTGCCATATGTTCTCCCTCAAAGACTTTCTATTTCCAGAATTCCTAAAGAATTGTCAAAAAATCATAAGCAAGCAAAATGCCAAAGAATCCCCAAAAGAATTCTTTTCCCCCTTCCCCCCTCAGAGGTCTTTATGTTGATTTAAAACAGGAACTTAAAAAACCAGCTTCACCCGGTTCACGTTTGTGTTCACCAACCCGCAGGAAAGCACCACAGCAAGTGTATTGCTTTTGATTCATTTCTGTGTGGGGCATGTTGAAGAATTCTTGGAGCCCGGTGAAACCTTATGTCTTGAAATGATTGATTTTTCCTGGATTCCCCCGTTCTGTGCATCGTGAGATCCCCTTCAAAGAAAACAGACGACCACACGTGGAGTTCGAAAAAACGAAACCTCCTCCAAGACTCCAATACGCTGGAATCATTCAGTGATTGCACGATACGGGGTCTACGGGGCCTTTATGGCTCACACCGGTGATGCCAGCAGAGGAGACGTGCCGCATGGAAAACCCTACACACATGTAGTCAAGAAACTACAGTTTTCTCTGGATTTGAAACCTTTCCGACCGTCAGTTCTTGAAAGCAGAAGGCTGCAAGCCGTACTTGCGCAGAAGTTTATAAAATTCAGGGCGGTAACGCCCGGCCATTGCCGCAGCCCTCGAAACATTCCCGTGAGTCGCCGTGAGCAGTTGAGAAAGATAAGCCCTGTCAAACTCCTCCCTTGCTTCGTTCAAAGTCAAAATGGACGAAGGCCGGTCCTTGTCCCTGGTGGAAAGTTTCTGGGCTCCCAGCAACAGGTTGGGAGGGGTGATCACTTCCTCCATGGAAAGGGCCACAGCCCTTTCCACAACGTTTTCCAGTTCCCGAACGTTTCCGGGCCAGCGGTGCAGCATCAGTTCCTGCATGGCATCGGGAGAAAAACCTTGAACGTTTTTATCCATTTCCTCATTGAAACGGTTGAGAAAATGCTGTGCCAGCAGGGGAATGTCCTCTCGCCGTTCTCTCAGTGGAGGGAGATACACGGGTATGACGTGAATGCGGTAGTAAAGATCCTCCCGAAATCGCCCTTCACCAATGGCCTTTTCCAAATCCTGATTGGTGGCAGCAAGAAGGCGAATGTCAGTGGAGATGGGCTGTACTCCACCCACCGCATAAAACTCTCTTTCTTGAAAAGCTCTGAGCAGTTTCACCTGCAGGGCCTGCGAGAGGTCTCCGATCTCGTCCAGGAATAAAGTGCCTCCGTTCGCCTGCTGCAGCAATCCCTTTTTGTTTTGCTCCGCACCGGTGAAAGCACCTTTCACATGACCGAAAAGTTCACTTTCCAGCAGTCCCTCGGGTATGGCGCCGCAGTTGATGGCCACAAACGGTCCCTGACTTCGATTGCTGCGCATGTGAATGGCTTTGGCAATGAGTTCCTTCCCCGTTCCGCTTTCCCCATAGAGACAGACGGTGGAGTCAGTGGGTGCAATTTGAATGACCTGACCCAGCACCTGCTGCATCGTTTGACTGGAAGCGATGATGTTGTCAAAGTGGTACTTGTTCTTCAGGAGATTGCGGAGACGATCCACTTCAACCTTGAGTTTGCCAAATTCGATGGCTTTGTTGAGCCGGTGCAGGAGGTCTTTGGCTTCAAAAGGTTTGGTGAGAAAGTCGTAGGCTCCCTTTTTTGTGGCTTCCACAGCAATGGAAATGGTTCCATAAGCGGTGAGGATGATGGCGGGGAGATTGGGTTGGTGCGCGAGCAGCTGCTCCATGAGAGATATTCCGTCAGTGTCTCCCAGCTTGAGGTCCAGCAGGGCACCATTGAAGATTTCTTCCTGGGCGGACAACAGTGCCTGCTCTCCCGTCTCCGCGGGGTAAACCTTGTAACCGGCCCCCTCCAGCCGCGCGCGCATGAGAGTGAGCAGTCCTTTGTCGTCGTCCACCACTAAAATTTTTTCGCCTTCCATGCAATTCCCTCTAATGAAGCAGCTCTCTTTCTTTCTGATCAATTTCCAGATCGATCTCCCGCAGACGTTCGATCTGATCGCGGAGCTTTTGAATGGTGGTTTCCTTGGATTTGATCGTATTGTCTTTAAACCTGATGGCCGAGTCTTTGGATTGAACTCTGCCAGTCAGCTCCCTTTTCCCCTCTTCCGCCACAAGGCTTTCTCTTATGAGAGAAACCCAGACTCTTCCCTGATAAGCCAGAGGACTGTCGGGATAACGGGCTATGAGGTCATCCAGGTAGGTGATCCCCTGGGACATATCAAAAGAAGGACTGAGAGGATAAACATGAACAAAAGCGAGATTGAACAATCTCAAATCGCAGTCACCGCTCCACTCACAAAATTTCAGCTCATTTAAATTTTGTTCTCGAAATGCAGCGTATTCATGGCTTTCCATGACCTCCTGCGGTGGAAAAATATAAACCTTGTGAACCCTTTCCTGGATTTGGGGTGCACAGCCCGCAACAGCTCCCATCAAAACACCCAGCACAAAAACCCACGCCATCATGCGAGAAAACCTTCGCATGTGCCCCGACCGCAAACCATTCCTGCGAAAGGAGTTCTTTTTCGAGATGAAGAAAGCCTGCATCTTTTCACTCCATGGGCAGAGAAAAAAGGAAGGTGGCCCCTGAGCCCGGCATGTTCTCCGTCCAGATCCTTCCACCGTGTGCCTCCACAATGTAGCGGGCCAGGGCCAGGCCAAGACCCGTCCCCTGAGTGGATGCCCCTCGACTGTTTGTCCCTTGATAATATCGCTCAAATATCATTTCCTGCTGGTCCGAAGGTATCCCTTCTCCCGAGTCGGAAACACGGACATGCAATTCTTTCAGGGGTTCGGAATTGCCATGGAATACAGAAACTTCCAAAACAATGCGTCCACCGCTGGGCGTGTATTTGAGAGCATTGCCCAGCAGGTTGTCGAGCACCTGCTGCATGCGCAACTCGTCCAGATTCAAGAGGGGCAGGTTATCGTCCGACAACACATCAATAGATACCATTTTACGCCTGGCAATCAAGTCCACCCTTCGAACACTTTTCTCGAAAATGTTTCTTAAATCGCAGGGAGCAAATTCATACTCCATCATTTTCGCCTCCATTTTTGATAAGTCCAGAATGGAGGAAATGGCTTGTGACAGCTGCTCCGTATGGCTGTTGATGACCGAGAGGATCTCTCTTTGGGAATCATTCAATTTACCTGGAAACTCGTCCAGCAGGATGGCGCTCCCTTCCTTTATGGCCGTGAGAGGAGTCCTCAATTCATGGGAAAAGTGAGCCGTGAAGTCCGACTTGAGTCTGTCCAGTTCGCCCAGTCTCAAGGTCATCCAGTTGAAAGTTCTTGCAAGTTCGTCCACCTCTCGCGGGGCTCTCATGTCAATTTTTCGAGAAAACTCTCCCTCACCAACACGGCGCATCTCTTTGGACAGACGACGCAAGGGACTGCTCACACTTCTGGCATGAAAGAAGGCGAGAAACAATGCACCGGATATTCCAGCCAAGGCTATCCAAAACATCCTTTGGGCCGCGTCGGCGGCGAGATCCCTCGCCTCTTTCATTTTCACGGCAACACTTTCTTCCCGAAACTGAATGAGATCCCTGATCATCACCAGAATCTGATCGCTCAGCTCTCTTCTGTTCTCGCCCCTTTGATCTTCGATCCCCTCTTCTCCTGTCACCGCCTCCACTTCCTGCACATAATTTCTGTGAAGCCCCGCGATAACCTGAATGGTCCTCTTTTCATCTTCCTCCTGCGCCAGCGCGAACATTTTGTAGCAAGTGTCCCTGAACTGGATGGAAGCCGCAGAAAAAGACTCGCTCAGTGCAGAATCGGCAAAAAGCACATACTTCTCTCCCACGCGAACCTGAGACAAAAAGACCTTGAGAGCATGCTTGCTCTCCTTGATGAACTCCGAGTCCCTGGACACAATGACTTCTCCCAAATCCGTCAGGGCATTGAGCCTGGAATGCGAATACAGACTGATCAGAAGAATCAGGGTGATGAGAATACTTTGGGCCAGAATGGAGCGCCAAAAGATTGTCAGTCGCATGGGAACCCTTTTCTCTTTGAATCAGGAAAAGCTGCAGAGGACCATTGGAGCGACCCCCAAGAAAGGAGAAGCCGCGTCATGAATTGAGTGTCAAAGTCTCTCAATGCTGAAGCACCGCAAGTCCGACCGAACTCTGAAAAACCTGGAAGCTCTCACCACCGGTCCCACCTGAAAAAAAGACCATTCATGGGATAAGCCATAAGAATCATTTCGTTCTTAAGAACTCACAGGTCACCACAAATTGTCCTCACCCGTCATGAGATTGCACGGTGAGAAAAACAGTCAAGGTGAAGCAATGATTTGCCGATACTGATGCTGCAGGCTCATTCCACCGGGTTATGGAGGGACGGGTGCCTGAACCTGGTCCAGGGAGAGGAAATAACCGAAACCTCTTTCAGCCCCGTTCACCTCCTCGCGCATGGGAACTGAAACTCTCGCACAGATCGCGACTTTATTCACGGAAATTGCATGGAGAAGGAAAGCACTGAAGAAAAGCAGCGTCCTGATGACGGGAAAGCTTCACACTGGGCAATATTATTGAAACATCGATAGCTCAACTCATCTTTCACCTTTACCCCAAATGCAGATCCCATAAGAATGGCAAACAGCAAAGGTTATTCACAGGTGGATAGACCAACAAAACAGACAGAGATCCTTCGACGCGTTCTCGCTGACGGCCTCTCAGAAAAAAGCTTCCTGAACATATACGAACTCGGAACCCTTCAAAGGGTCACGGCAGGACAATGCCTTTTCCGCGAAGGCGACAGGAATGAAAGTCTTTTTCTGGTTGTTAAGGGGAAATTCAAGAGCCGCCATGAAGCACAAGAACAGTTTCAGCGGGACTTCATTTTCCAGGAAGGGGATTGGATCGCTGAAATCCTCTTTTTACAAACTCCCCTTCGGTGGGCCACCGTTGTCGCCATGACTCCCTCCATTGTCCTGACTCTGGACGGCAAAGCCTTCAGGGCATTAGACGGAGAAAACCGCGACTTCATCATGAAAAAAATCACCGACAATTTATCCAAGAGGCTGAACAGGGCCAATAAGGAACTCATCAAAACAAGGGGCACCGCTTCCCACTTGACGCGCTACGTCCTCAAGCTGAGGGAGCATCACGAAAACAAGTACGAAAAATCGGAAATCATACAAAATATACTCAAAAACATTCCAAAGCTTCCCATTTATGTCACCAAACTCATTCAACTGCTCCTTGATGAAGGAGCCTCAGTCAAAGATATTACAAGTTTGGCCAAGGAAGACCCTTCTCTTGTAAGCCAGATACTCAAAGTCGTCAATTCCCCCTATTATTCCCTGAAGAACAAGATTGCCGACCTCAATCATGCCATCCTTTATTTGGGATTCAATGAAGTTTATCAAATCATTGTGTCAGGTGGCATTCAAAAAACCATGCCCGGCACTGCGGATTTCAGGGATCTGCACCAGCATTCCGTGCTCATTTCTCATTTGGCTTTTGAGATCTGCCAGCACTACGACAAGCGCTACTCGTCGACCATGAGCACCATCGGAGTGCTTCATGATATCGGCAAAAGCATCATCCTTTTGCTTCAAAAGCAAAACCCCAAATGGGCCCTGTTCATCGAAATGCTTCAACCTGCCAGGATCGGCGCACTCCTCCTGAAGGAATGGCAAATCCCAACGATGGTCTGTGAAGCCATTCAATATCAGGACTATCCCGAATTCTCCTCCGCTGAAAAAGTGCCCACAAATCAGAGAGAGTTCATAGCGATTTTAGCACTGGCCCACTTGTGCTGCGACTTTTGCCAGGGCAAAAGGATCGAAGCTTCAGAGCATCCTTACATCATGGAGTACCTTGACATACTGGGCCTGAAGGGAGTGACTGTGCAGGAGTTTTTTGGACGTGTGATCATTCCATCCCTGCAAAAAAAATGTGATACCCTTCCCTCGAACCTTCGCAGCATGGTTCTATCTCTACCCGAGGATCAGCCCGCATGGTGAGGCTGCGCATGGCTGCTGCTCAGAGAACCTGGGCGGTGCAATCGCCTTTCCACTGCTATTGGTGATGAATGTTGTATCTCTTGACAAATGCTCTGTCAGAGATAACAAACTGCCTTGATAGTGTGGCAATGTCCGGCTTTTGGTTAAAAGGCTCCCGCTCCCTTTCCACTGATGGGACGTCAAGAAGGAGAGGCTTACGGCCCCAGGGTTTCAAGGCACTGTCTTCCCTGGATTGTTTTTTGAGATTTTGGATTTCGAGGCTGATCTCACGAATGATTTCCGACCTTTCCACTGCATCGGCACTTTCATAGGCCACAAAAAACTCCTCCAGCTTCACCAGCCTCACTGGGGAAGCCACGAGATAAAAAGATTCTCTTCCCACATACCGGCCCCGCTCAAACCAGGCATCACCAGTGGGAATGTAGTGCCTCTCATGCTTCAAGCTGTTGTGCTCAAATTGATCCAGTGTGTAAGGAAAAAGAAGTTTGACCCCATCCTGCGCATTGCGATAGATGACATACACATAACAATGCGACTCCAATTTCACCATCATTTTGAACTGATCTCCCGACCGCAGGAATGTGTCACCTTCAATGGGTTCCAAAACCCGGTTTCCCCCGTTCCCAACCAGCGCAACAAATGCCCAGTGGAACTTGATCTTGCTTTCATGGGCGTCGGCGCAAGCAGCTTCGGGCAGAAACAGATTCCAGAGGCCGGCAAAAAGCAGAACGGGCAACATTTTGGCGGCATGATTTCCCAGCTTCATTGAAAAAGACATTTCCTTCTCCTCATTCCGNCACATTCTCTCCGGTGGGGTGCCTTTCTGACAACCCCAATGGAGACCCCATATGGAATGTGCACCGAGAGATACCTCTTTCCTTTTCGCACATATTATGTGCCCCGATTCCATGTATCATCGTCAGCAATCATGAGAAGTTGCCGGCACATTGAGAACCTCCTTGTGCCATCAAAAAAGGAGCCTCTCCATATGGAAAAACTCCCATTTCAAACAGCCGGATTCCGCAATGCCATCCTCCTTTGTGCTCCATGGTTAGACCTCATCGAGAATAAAGAGTCAAAGACTTTTTCCGCAAGACCATTCAGGAAGCGCACACGGGGGCTCCCATGGCGAAGACACTCCATGCGCTCAAAGATGCTTCAAGCCCTTGACCACTGCATCGGGCACTCAAACATCAGTTCTCGCGATCCTGCCGCTGCAGGCTTTTGCGCCACTTGTTTTCGAGTCATGAGGGGAGAGGGATTCGCAGCGAGAATCCCATCCTCATGCTGCAGGCATGCAGGATATTGAGGAAGGGGCCTCACTCGGGCATTTCATTTCACCAAGGGGTGGAGTTCCGTGCTTGCTGACGAAATTTTAACTGTCTATTATGATTAATAATCAGAAACAAATGGTAGAGATTCTTCGTTCCATGTTTGAAAAAACGTTTTGAGCAAACTTATTATGACAAGTAAAACAGGGGCACGACTTGACAGTTTGCGGGATTGTGTCGGATGATTCATGAATTCATCCATTGATCCACATTTTTGAAGACCCATTCATGACCTTACATTGAGGAAAAACCTGTGGATGACTTAAGCAATCCCAAAGAACCGCTCATACAGAAGCTGAGAATGGTGATTCGCGCGGCCGTGCGCAGTCTCGCGGTGCTCATGACCCTGGTGATTCTATGGGGAGTGGTGGATGTGGTTTGGATGATCTACAAAAAACTCACAACCCCGCCCATCATGATGCTGACCATGGGTGATATCCTTGCCACCTTTGGCGCCTTCATGGCCGTGCTCATAGCCATAGAAATTTTCATCAACATCACCATATACTTGCGAGATGATGTCATCCATGTTCGCATTGTGATGGCCACCGCATTGATGGCCATAGCCCGAAAAATCATCATTCTCGATTTTGAGCAGATCTCCCCCGACTATATTTGGGCCAGTGCCGCCGTCATCCTCACCACCAGCGCAGGGTATTGGGTGGTCACCAGACAGACTTTTGACGGGATGGGCCCCTGTGAAAAGCTCGAGTGTGTTCACCCTGCGGATGCCGTCAGGGAAAACCGNCCCGAGGNAGAAGGCCCGGCTCACGTTAANGCTNGCCAATCGGAGCTCGATGATCGNAACTTTTCACCGGAAACCAAAAAGGATGAAACGTGACGGCATNTTGGTGCGCCCTGGAANTCCATGAAAGGGGGAAAACCCCTTTTGAGGCCACAATGGCATGGACAATGCAAAAGACTTTCATGCCACTGGATTGATTCCTTAAACCAACGGTCATCTACTCTCGGATATGAATGATGCTCATCGGTCACGAACTCATTGAGGCCACGTGCAAGAACACCATCGAGACCATTTTGCTCTGCCTCAAACACGCGGTCAAAGGAACCATTTACGCCATCGGTCCGGTGCCGGACCTGACGGCGGTGCGCATCACTTCCGGCGTACGTGATTCCGACAACGGCCATATCAGCTGGGGGCTTCCACAAACCTCCGATTACAACTACCCGGGAAAAACATGGGTGCAGTACCGGGACAATCCCGGACATCCCCTGGAAGCAATGGGTTGGTGCGTGGAGCGCCAAAAGAGCTGGACGGCGGACAATCCCTATGAAAACATACGGAGCGTGCGCAAACAATTGCAGGGGGAAATCGAAGACACCCATCACATGGAGCCCGTTCTTGTTAAGAAAGCGGACCTCTACGGTGAGCATGCGGAGAACCTCCACTATCCTCTCGACTGGCAGGGAAATGCCATCTGGCAGAATTCACACTATGTGGTGGTTGCCGTCATCAAAATCCATTTCATGCCCCACTCCATCCAACAGGGCGACACTTCCACCAAAATCATCAAGAAGCTCTCTTCCACCCTGGGAACAGAACTGCTGTCCCTTCACCTTCGTGAGAGCTACCTCAAGGCACAGGCCAGACTGTCTCAGCAGCGGCTGGAGTCGGCCAACGTTCTGGCCCATGAACTGCGCAACAGCCTCACGAAACTGGGCTTTGTGTTCTCAGCCATCAATGGTCTCATGGGATTCCTGCGAGATGAATGGGAAATGGCAGTTCAATCAAAATTTCCCCATGTGGAAACCAAAGCTCGAGTCCTGGAGTCACTCGATGAAGAACTCACCCAATTCATCAAGGAATATTCGGAAGAAATACCTGAGCTTTCCCCTCTGATGCAGGAACTCGAACAGGCTCAGGTGGATCTTGCCGAACTGCCTTTACTTCCAGGCCAGGCTCAAAGATGGATCAGCGACAGGATTGAACCTCGGTGGAAGCAACTTCTGGCTTCAGGAATTCCACCTGAAGAACTGGAAAAGAGCGTGACTTCGCTGCTGGATCGTCTGGTTGCTTCTGTCTGGGTGGTGATAGACGAAAATCTCATCGACCAAATGGACCACCTTCCCCCTGAAATCCGTCACCGGTGGCCGCAGCTGGCCTACTCCTACTTATCCATCGCGGACATGAACCTGCTCAATGAAACCATCAAATTGCTTGATGAACCCCGGTTCAAGATATCACGCAAGCATCTGCTGAAAAAAATACTGACCTCGCTCAAAGTCATCGTTGACGTGATTTCGAAAGTGGAAATACAAGCGAACAGAATCATTTATTCCATCAAAAGCGGAAATGACCTGTGAGCGGCCCCCCCTAATTTTTCCGGCAAAACCCATTTCCAATTGTCCAAACTATCCACTCGACAGATCCATGTTTCTTTAATAGTATGCTGAATTGTTTTTTTAAAATTCCACGTTAAGATGTCCGCGACCGAATACTCAAAGGAGTTGAACATGCCAGAATTCAAGTATGTTGACCCAATGCCCCTTGGAAAAGATGATACCAAGTATCGCCTGCTCACGAAGGACTATGTGTCCACCGCCAACTTTGACGGCAAAGAAATTCTCAAGGTGGAACCGGAAGCACTCGCCTTTCTTGCCAACAATGCCATGAAAGAGGTGTCCTTCAAGCTACGCACCGAGCACTTGGAAAAGGTGGCAGCCATTCTTGACGACCCCGAATCCTCGCCCAACGACCGAGGTGTGGCCATCGCCATGCTGCGCAATGCGGAAATATCAGCCAAAGGGGTTTTGCCCCTTTGTCAGGACACGGGCACCGCAACCATAATGGGGAAAAAGGGGCAGCAGGTCTGGACAGGGGCAAATGATGAGGATTACCTCTCCAAGGGCGTCTTCAAAACTTACACAGAAGAAAACCTGCGCTACTCCCAGACGGTGCCCCTCACCATGTATGATGAAAAAAACTCGGGCAACAACCTGCCTGCTCAAATTGATCTTTATGCGACAGAAGGCATGGACTACAAATTTTTGTTTCTTGCCAAGGGCGGCGGCTCTGCCAACAAGACCTATCTTTTTCAGGAAACAAAAGCTCTCCTCAACCCGTCAACTTTGGAGAACTTTCTTGTGGACAAGATGAAGTCTCTTGGCACAGCCGCCTGCCCGCCTTATCACCTGGCCTTTGCCGTTGGCGGAACTTCAGCGGAAGCGTGTCTCAAAACGGTCAAACTGGCTTCAGCTCGATACCTCGACAACCTCCCCACACAGGGCAATGAACACGGTCAGGCTTTTCGCGACGTGGAAATGGAAAAGAAAGTCCTGGAAGCAGCCTATAAGTGTGGTTACGGTGCTCAGTTTGGCGGCAAGCATTTTGCCCTCGATGTGCGCATCATTCGATTGCCGCGCCATGGAGCTTCCTGTCCCGTAGGCATGGGCCTCTCCTGCTCAGCGGACCGGAACATCAAAGCAAAGATCAACAAAGAGGGGATCTGGCTGGAAGCGATGGAAGACAACCCGGGAAGATTTATCCCCGATAAGTATCGCGGCACCTATGACCATGGTGTGGTGAAGCTCGACCTGAACCGTCCCATGAAGGAAATCCTGGCCGAACTCAGCAAACACCCCGTAACGACCCAGCTTTCCTTGACGGGCACGATCGTCGTGGGCCGCGATATCGCGCACGCCAAGCTCAAAGAGCGGATCGACAAAGGGGAAGGTCTGCCTCAATACATGAAGGATCATCCCATTTACTATGCGGGCCCAGCCAAAAAACCTGAAGGAATGGCCTCGGGCTCTTTCGGCCCCACAACAGCAGGACGCATGGACTCCTACGTGGACCTGTTTCAATCCCATGGGGGTTCCATGATCATGATCGCCAAAGGGAACCGAAGCCAGCAGGTGACGGATGCATGCAAGAAATACGGGGGCTTTTATTTGGGGTCCATCGGAGGTCCCGCCGCACTCCTGGCCCAGGAAAACATCAAGAAAGTGGAAGTGCTCGAATATCCCGAGCTGGGCATGGAAGCAATCTGGAAAATAGAAGTGGAAAACTTCCCCGCATTCATCCTGGTGGATGATAAAGGGAACGATTTCTTCGCTCAGCTCAACTGCTGATCAGCAGGGACTCAAAGCAATGCCCTCCCATCACCACGGGAGGGCTTTGGGGTCTGATTCTATCTGTACGTAATGCTCTTCAGAGTGCTTATGGGGAGATGGAGCCTTTTCCACTTCCCTCTTTATTCCTCCCCCTGACTCATCTTTTCTTCCACCACACATCGAATCCCCAGGCCTTTCAGGGCCGGCCTGAAACAAAGATTGTCCCTCAAACATTTGGCAGGCTCAAGGTCTAGGGACTTCCACCTTTTGATCAGGTGGGGTTCGCGTATGAGGGGGCGGCAAAGAGAAATGTAGTCTGCCGTTTTTTCCGAAACGAGCTTCTCCGCCACTTGATACGAACGAATGCCTCCCACCAGCATGAGGGGAATTTGGAGTTCCTTTTTGAACCTTCGAGCTGACTTTTCATAGAACACCTCCTTTTCGGGAGCATCCAACCTGGCTTTCCTCACGGGAAGAAAGGCCGGCTCAGAGAGAATGGTGCCTCCGCTCAATTCAATGGCATCAATGCCTTCATCTTGAAGCATGGAAGCAACGGAGACCATTTCATCCTCAGAAAATCCGTCGGGGAGATAATCCTGGCTGTTGAGCTTGATGAGCACAGGGTAATCCGCACCCACGGCGGAACGGACTGCCCGATAGGTTTCCATGACCATTCTGGCACGGTTTTCCAGTGTTCCACCGTACTCATCACCCCTTTTATTGTAATGGGGAGAAAGAAACTGACTCAGAAGGTATCCATGGGCGGCATGGAGCTGAACACCATCGAATCCAGATTCCCTGGCCCTCATGGCACTTTCCTCAAATGCCTTGATGATGGCAGCAATCTCTTCCCGAGCAGCCTCTCTGCAGGGGCCTCTTCCTGAGTGCTTCATGGCAGACGGCCCCACCGCTTCAAGCCCAGTGTGCTCTGTGCCAGCGTGACAGCCCGCATGGGCCAGCTGCATGACAATGGTGCCCCCGCTTTTATGAATGGCTTTGACCATTTCGGTCAGGCCCGGCACAAGCCGATCATCGTAGACGCCCAACTGCCTGCGACCCGCCTGCCCTTCACGGCTCACATAGGCGTGCCCGGAAATGATCAGGCCAACCTCACCCTCCACCAGTGAAATCATCAGCCGGGTCAGTTCTGGAGTGGCCTGCCCCTCACTGGTGGCCAGACCTTCCCATGTGGCGGAACGAATGAATCTATTTCTCAAAGTCATGCCATTGATGGTGGTAGTTTCAAAAAGCTGAGCCATGCAAGTCACTCCTCTCAACGACAAATGGGGTGAAAGACAGATGAATCATCGAACTTCCCCTGTTGCGTGTATCTATTGATAAAAATGATAAAAAGATCATTGACAGCCCGGCAGCTCAAAAATAAACCTTTTGAAACCAAAAATGGTTGCCATACCAGCTTTCGAAGCAGTCAACGGAAGGACCAACGGAGGAATCATCACCATGCTGACCGTGGGATTTATGCCACACCTTTTGGAGATACTGCCAATTTTCCGCGAAAGAATGGCCAGGCATGACATGATAATCCTTGAAGAACCGGAATCTCCCCATTTCATGGCCATGCTGCTGGAGAAAGTATCCATCGAGGACTATCTTCTGGAAGCGGATCCCCAGTTTCCTGAGTTTGCCGGGACTTTATACGCCATGATGAGACAATTCCGAAAGGAGGGAAAGGCTTTTCTTCAGGTGGATCCCTACATGGACGTGCTCGCTTCCATTCATGAACACCTTGCCGACGGAGGCAGCAAAGATACCGTGCTTCAGGACCCGGTAATGAAGCCCGTTTACATTCAGGAACGGCAAGCAACCGGTTGTTTGATACGATTTTACCATCACAGTTCCGTCAAGCCCTTTCCCGATGTGGTGTCATCAGTGCTGGCTTTCGCGAGGGCGGACGCCTCGAGAATTCTTCTGCGCGATCAAATGAGAGCGCTGAGAATTTCAGAACTTTGCAGGGGGGCTCCCTCGATCTTCATTGAAGCGGGATATATTCATCACACCCTATATCGGTGGCTGAAAAGGCTATTGCGAAACTCGGTCCCCATGCAGGTGGATTTCCTTCTTGGTCCTGCACATCGGGCTCTGGGTGCAAAAAGGAGGAACCTATCCCCTGGAGACATCCTGACCTTGACTTATGCCCTCGGGAGACCGCTTTCCTCTAATGATCAACAACTGCTGGCTGCGAGAAGCCTCATCTACATCAAGATGATCCACAAGACGGAGACGTCCTCAACCCTCAATGGGTATCCTGTCACAGAGCACGAAATCTTCGTCAATGGACTTGTTGACGAGCTTTCCTATGACGATTGCCAGGTCCTGTTCAGCGCAATAAAACACGCAGATCCCCCTTCAGCATGCAACGCGGTGCTGTCACACATCTCCCGAAAAAGGAAATGAAGGTCCGAACCGAATCTCAAAGGAATGGAGGATACAGCTTTCCGTGGGGCTCCACTTAAAATGATCACCATGGAAGCCTGGGATTCATTCTAGGACGCAGGGTGTGTGGGGGTGGGTGTTTTGTAAGGTGTTTGCGGGGTGTATTTATTTATAAAGAGGAATGGGGCGGCGGCGCCCTACTCTCCCACGCAATCTCTCACGCAGTACCATCGGCGCAGAGGAGCTTAACGACCGTGTTCGGGATGGGAACGGGTGTGTCCTCCTCGCTGGAGCCACCGCCCCAATACGGGGCTTCGAATAGGGGTTGAGGATCTGGTTTCATGCGGTTGCCTTGAGGGATGGGATGGTCAAGCCTCACGGCCAATTAGTATCGGTTAGCTCAACACATTGCTGTGCGTACACACCCGACCTATCAACCTCGTAGTCTACGAGGGGCCTTCAGTGAGGCCGAAGCCTCAGGGGAACTCTTATCTTGGGGTGGGTTTCCCGCTTAGATGCTTTCAGCGGTTATCCCTTCCGAACGTAGCTACCCAGCGCTGCCGTTGGCACGACAACTGGTACACCAGAGGTTCGTCCATCCCGGTCCTCTCGTACTAGGGACAGATCCCCTCAAAATTCCTGCGCCCACGGTAGATAGGGACCAAACTGTCTCACGACGTTTTAAACCCAGCTCACGTACCGCTTTAATCGGCGAACAGCCGAACCCTTGGGACCTGCTCCAGCCCCAGGATGCGATGAGCCGACATCGAGGTGCCAAACTTCCCCGTCGATGTGAACTCTTGGGGGAAATCAGCCTGTTATCCCCGGCGTACCTTTTATCCGTTGAGCGACGGCCCTTCCATGCGGAACCGCCGGATCACTAAGACCGACTTTCGTCCCTGTTTGAGATGTCTCTCTCACAGTCAGGCTCCCTTATGCCTTTACACTCTGCGGCTGGTTTCCAATCAGCCTGAGGGAACCTTCGCGCGCCTCCGTTACTGTTTGGGAGGCGACCGCCCCAGTCAAACTACCCACCAGGCACTGTCCCCCGAGAGGATCACTCTCGCGGGTTAGAACTCTAAACGTGTAAGGGTGGTATTTCAAGGATGGCTCCATGAGGGCTGGCGCCCCCAATTCATAGCCTCCCACCTATCCTACACATACACGCCCAAAATCCAATGCCAAGCTGTAGTAAAGGTGCACGGGGTCTTTCCGTCTAGCCGCGGGTACTCGGTATCTGCACCGAGACTGCAATTTCACTGAGTCCCTGTTTGAGACAGTGCGGAAGTCGTTACGCCATTCGTGCAGGTCGGAACTTACCCGACAAGGAATTTCGCTACCTTAGGACCGTTATAGTTACGGCCGCCG
>SL_3KL_010_SEDDRAFT_10003032_pt1 | contig 15295 bp, 10 predicted proteins | sample SodLakKL_010_SED_2_FD_10381 | JGI IMG/M metagenome (IMG submission 10381)
TGGGTCATAACCTTTACCCTCCTCATCATAATTGTCACTATCAGTTGTCTTAGATTCAGATGCACCGGATTCGGGATCCTTTTTTTCTTCCCCGTTCCGGTCATCTTTATGATCAGTTAATTCCCCGTTTGATCGTTCACCTTTAGCATCAGTCTGATTATCATCTGAACCCAGCTTTAATCCTAATTGATCTTCAGACGGTGCTGAATCCCCGGGTTCCGGTTCCGGAGGATCCGGATCAGCCCTATTTTCTGATTCCTGATCTTGATCTTTTTCGTCTTCATCGGTATCTTCGTTCGGATACATGAAACCGAGCAGCATGACCATAATAATCGGGGCCAGGGCCACCAGGGCAATCAGGCCAAACCCGTCGATTACAGCATCCCGACCTTCCATGACATCGGCAGCCCCCACCGCCAGGGCCATAATAAAGGTGACAGTCATCGGGCCGGTAGCGACTCCGCCTGAATCAAAGGCAACGGCGGTAAAAGAAGGTTGTGAAAAAAACATTAAAATTATAGCCAGCAGGTAGCCGGGTATGATGATGTAGTAGAACGGAATGCCGTAAACAATCCTGGTCATGCCAAGGGAGATAAAGATGCCCACGCCAAGGCATAGAGTATACAAAATAATATTGCTTTTAATATAACCGCTGGAATTATCTTCTACCTGGTTGCTGAGGATACGCACGGCCGGTTCAGCCATGGTGGCTACAAAGCCCAGGATAAAGCCAAGGGGAATCAGGACCCATTTATAAGGCAGGTTGCCCAGGATCGCTCCCATTTCAGATCCAACTGGCATGAAACCTGCTTTGACTCCCTGCAGAAAAAGGGTCAGTCCGGCAAAGGCAAATAACACCCCGACCAGGAGCCTGATCAGCATTTCTTTGGGCAACTTATAAACCAGCATGAAGACCAGGAATAAAACCATGATGGGGCTTAAGGCAGTAAGGACCTCCAAGAGGACTTCGCTAAAATTTTGAAATATAAGGCCGAAAATCACCCGTAAATCACCCCCAGGATCAGGACCCCGATCACCGGGCCGATAGAAGCTAACCCGATCAACCCGAAGGTATCTGAAACCCCCGATTTTCCGCCCATTACCGAGGTGGCCCCAACTCCGAGGGCCAGGATAAAGGGAACAGCCATGGGGCCGGTCGTGACTCCGCCGGCATCAAACGATATAGCTACAAAGTCGGGAGGAACCCAAAAAGATAATACCACGATGATAATATAACCGGCGGTAAGAAGATAGCGGATGGGGATGCCAAGTAAGATCCTCAGAATGGCGACTGCTACGAAAAATCCGACCCCGATCGAAACCGCGGTTATCAAAACGCCGGCTTCTATGGCCCCTCTTGATGCTATATCGACCTGGTGGGCTAAAACCCTGACATCGGGTTCAGCCACTGTGATAACAAAACCGAAAATGAAAGCGGCAATTAACAATATCGACAGTGAACCCCGGGTTACCAGCTCCGAGCCGATCATTTCCCCGATCGGTAGTAAAGCCACCCTGACCCCGACCAGGAAAAGAAAGAGGCCCGTTGTTACCATCAGGGCTCCAGCAATAAACTGCCAGAACAAGCTGATTGGTGCCTGGAGAAATAACAACAGGGTCAAAGAAACCACCACTACGATAGGGACGGTGGCCTGTAAGACTTCCAACAGTATCTCTTTTACATCATTGACCATATTTAATCCCCGCTGGAACAAAACTCTCTTCGTCTTTAGGCTTTTAGTGCTCTGGTCCGGCTTTTTTAGTTGTTACAATGGTACATTAATCGCCTTATTCTGTCCAGATGCCTGGCGGTATGACCCGTTTGCCTTGATGCTGTCAATTGATAGATCATAATCTGACGGGTAAATTATCTCAGATTGCCTTTCTCGAACCGCCACCAATCAGATTCAAATCAGAAAAAAATTTGAACAGCTGCCCAGGAAAATTATTAATATTCAGAAATATTGCAATTAATGTGCCGTTAAAGAATAACAATCTTATCTTATTTAAAATTTTGAACCATGTCAAGCAAATATTTTTTGATACAAAATAGACTTGAATTACTCGTTTTTTGTTCATTAAGAACTATTGTTCCTGCTTTTGGAAGTGGAACAGGCGGGGAAAATATGTTATGATGCGCTTTAGTATTACGGTTAATTGAAGAGAGGACTTAGACTTATGGATGAGCATTTCTTTGCAGAAAATTATCCGGTCAAGCCCGACCCGGAATGGATGGAACGCTTGCAGCGGGAACTAAATCCCCGGCAGTATGAATTTGCCACCACCGAAGACCGGGCCTTGTTAGGCCTGGCCGGTCCCGGCTCCGGAAAAACAAGGGCCCTGATTTACCGGGCAGCCCACCTGATTAAATGCGGAATTAAACCGGAGCAGCTATTACTGCTTACCTTTACCAATAAAGCGGCCGGGGAGATGAAAGAACGTCTTGAGGACTTACTTGGCTTTCTGCCCCGTAATTTATGGGCGGGGACCTTCCACAGCACCGGTTCTCGAATCTTGAGGAGACATGCGGACCGGGTTGGAAGGACCTCCAACTTCACTATTTTTGATGAAGACGACAGCAGAGCGGCCCTGAAGCAGATCCTGGGCACTATTGATATCAGCGACGAGGATCGCAAACTGATCATGAAGCGCGGCCTTTTAGGCCGGATCATAAGCCAGGCTCGAAACTCGGGACTCACTATCAGGGAAGTGATGGAAGAGAACTATCCTTACAGGTTGGAGTACATGGAGACCATCAACCAGGTTGCAGAACTTTATGAACAAAAAAAAAGGGATAGCAATGCTTTTGATTTTGATGATTTACTGCTTTGCTGGCTCGATCTTTTTGAAAATTTCCCTCTGATCAAAGATCAGTACCGGAGACGATTCAGACACGTCCTGGTCGATGAATTCCAGGATACCAACACAGTCCAGGCTCGGATTATTGACCTGTTTGCCGGAGGCAGTTCGCTTTGCGTTGTTGGGGACGATGCCCAGTCTATTTATGCCTTTCGCTATGCCAATATTGGCAATATCTTATCCTTCCCGGAAAAATACGATCGCTGCCAGGTGGTGCGCATGGAACAGAACTACCGCAGCAGCCCTGAAATCTTAGAGCTGGCTAACAACCTGATCAGCTATAACCGGAATCAGCTTCAAAAGACCCTTTTTTCTAAAAACCCGCCCGGGGAGAAACCGGTGGTGGCCAGGGTATTTGATGCCCACCAGGAAGCTTCATTCGTCCTCCAGAACATTTGGGAGATGCAGGACAAAGGCATCCCGTTAAGCGAAATTGCCGTGCTCTACCGCAGTTCATACCTGACTCCTGAAGTGGAATTTGCCCTTTCCCGCAAGGGAATCAGCTACCGGACCTATGGAGGGGTCAAGTTTTTTCAGAAAGCCCATGTCAAGGATGTTCTGGCCTATCTTAAGGTAATCTATAACCCCCATGATGAAAACGCGTGGCGCCGGATTGCCACCCTGCAAAAAGGAGTGGGACAGGCTTCGTTTGATAAGCTGTGGTCAAAGTTAAGGACCTATGAAAACCCTCTTAAAGCGGCCCTGGCCGGACATGAAAAGCCCTCCAGGGGCAAAGAGGGCTGGGAAGCGCTAAGGGTTACCCTGGAGCTTATCTATAATAACGGGCATGATCAGGTCCCCGCCCTGATCGATACTATTTTAGATGCTAACTATGATTACATTTTAAAGCAGAACTACCCCGATCAGTACGAAGAAAGATTCCGGGGAATCGAGCGGCTGGCTATCTATGCGGAACGGTTTGAAAACCTCCCTGTATTCCTTGAATCCCTGGTCCTGGAGGAGTCTGTTTTTGCCGATACCAGCGCCGCCGGGGCTTATTCAGGTGAAAAGCTGATCCTGTCCACAATTCACAGCGCCAAGGGTAAGGAGTGGGACTGCGTTTTTATTATCGGCATGAACCAGGGTCAGTTTCCAAGTTACCGCTCCGGNTTGGCCGATTTAGATGAGGAGCGGCGNCTNTTTTATGTAGCGGCTACCAGNGCCAGGCGTTACCTCTTCCTGAGCACATATATTGAGGATTATCGCAACTACGGTTCCACTTCCGAAGGGCCTTCCCAGTTTCTAAGAGAGCTTCCACCCGAATGTTACCGGCTGATTGATTTTGAAAGTGAATATTAATCAGCACAATCCTAATTGCCGCCTTTCCCGGTAAGAACCTGCCGGTAAGCAGAAATCATTTTCTCAGCCATCTGCCCTGAACTGATGCGGCGGGCAGCTTTCAAAGCCCCCTGGCCCAGTACTTCACGGAGCGCTTTGTCTTTTATCATTTTCGCGGCCGCCTCGGCCAGGGCTTCCGGAGCGGGGTCGGTCAGGATTCCGTCCACCCCGTCTTCGACCATTTCCGTCACGCCGTAGGCGCCTGCTGCCACAACAGGAAGGCCAGCCGCATGGGCTTCGTTAATGATGATACCCTGGGTTTCTGTTACCGAAGGGTAAAGGAACAGGTCCGCTGAAGAGTAAATCGAAGCCAGTTCCAGGCGCGAAAATTCACGATCCAGCAGGTAAAACCGGTCTTCCAGGCCCAGAGAGCCGGCATAGGGGCGGATTTTATTTCGCAGCGGCCCCAGCCCGACCAAAACCAGGCGGGTCTCAGGCAGGCGCCTGTTGATCAAGGCGAAGCTGTCCAGAAGGAGAAAAATATTTTTTTCCAACCCCAGCCTGGCTACGCACAGGATAATAGTTTCTTTATCAGACAGGCCCAGGTTGCGGCGCAACCAGTTTCGGTCGCATTGTTCGAATTCCTCCAACACAACCCCGGTCGATACGGCCTTTAGGGGAGCGGTAATGCCTCTTTTCGAAAGGAGCTCGGCCACAATGTTTGTCGGGGTGATGACCAGGTCGCACTGGTTGGCATAATTGCGCACATAGGAAGTAAGAGCACGGGTGGCGGGCCCCGCCAGGAGGCCGGCATAATGGGTATATAGATCGTAAAGGGTATGGTGGGTAAAAACCAGGGGCAGGTTAAGGCGGCGGCTGCAGAAAAGTCCCGCCCTTCCCATTATCATCGGAGATTGAGAGTGGATCAGGTCCACGGAGAGTTTCTTTAAGGTCCGGGTTAAACGCGGTGATAAAGGGAGGGCCAATCTGAAGCCGGGGTTAAATACTGCCGGCAGGGAGGCAAAGCGGTATAAATCCGGCTCTTGCCGGCTGCGGTTTCCATAAGCCGGCACGAAAAGGAAAACTTGGTGGCCATGCTTTTCCAGCTCCATTTTGAAAATCTCGATGGAGCGGTTGACCCCGCTGATGTAAGGATACCAGCTGTCTGAAAAAATGGCTATGCGCATATCGGTTTTTACCCTCCGGTTTTAGTTTTTAATTCTATCAGATCGCCCGGCATCCTTTATTCGAGTTGCAACAGTTTAAACTGCAAGAAAAAGGTGTCGGCTGTTAATGCTATTCTCTTTTCAACCGATAAAACCTTTACTTGCCTTGCACCAATCAAAGCTTAGATCATGATGTTAATACTGTATTTTACAGTAATAATTTTTAATTCATTGGACACTCAACCAGCAGTTATAGTATAATACCTATTAATTTTACTTTCTGGAGAGGCAGGAGGTCAGGGATGCGGACAGTTGATATTTATGATACAACGCTCAGAGATGGTTCACAGCGCGAAGGGGTGTCTTTATCGGTATCCGATAAACTTAAAATAGCCGAAAAGCTCGATGAGTTTGGGGTTACATACATTGAGGGAGGCTGGCCCGGTTCGAACCCCAAAGACATCGAGTTTTTCAAAAAAGCTGCTGCGGTTAAATTTAAAAATGCTAAACTTTGCGCCTTTGGCAGCACTCGCAGGCCCGGCGAACCTGTTACTGCTGATCCTAATATTAAAGCTATTATCGAGACGGGTACGGAAACAGCGACAATATTTGGCAAGAGCTGGGATTTTCATGTCTACGATGCCCTGAAAACAACCCTGGAAGAAAACCTGGCCATGATTGAAGAAACTATTGCCTACCTGAAATCAATCGGGCGGGAGGTTATTTACGATGCCGAACATTTTTTTGACGGTTACAAGGCCAACCCCGAATATGCCCTGTCAACCATTGAAGCTGCCGCTAAAGGCGGGGCGGATGTGATTGTCCTTTGCGATACCAACGGAGGACTGATGCCCTGGGAGCTTTCGGCTATATTGTCTGTAGTTAAAGAAAGGGTTAAGCTCCCATTAGGGATCCATGCTCATGACGATGCTGATATGGCGACAGCCAATTCGCTGCTCTCGGTCCAGGAAGGAATTACCCAGATCCACGGGACAATAAACGGTTACGGGGAGCGCTGCGGAAATGCCAACCTGTGCACGATTATCCCCAACTTGCAGCTGAAAATGGGGCTGCAGATTATATCCCCGGAGCAACTTAAAAGTATAACCAGGCTATCACGCTATGTTGCCGAGCTGGTTAACATTGCCCCCCCGGATCAACAGCCATATGTGGGATATAATGCTTTTGCTCATAAGGGTGGAGTCCATATTGACGCTGTAAGCAAACAACCGGCCACCTATGAACATGCCAATCCCGAGCTGGTTGGCAACCAGCGCCGGATCCTGGTCTCGGAACTGGCCGGCCGCAGCAGTATCACTATTAAAACAAATGATCACGCTTATCATTTGCAAAAGGACCAGCCTGAAACTGCTTCAGTGCTTCAGAAGCTAAAAGAAATGGAACACTATGGCTACCAGTTTGAAGGTGCCGAGGGATCTTTTGAGCTCCTGATCCTAAAAATGATGAAAGCCTACCGGCCCCTTTTCAAGCTGGAAGGATTCAGGATGATTATTGAAAAGCGGGAAGACGGTCAGCTATATTCTGAGGCGACGATAAAGGTGCGGGTAGGCAATGTGCAGATCCATACCGCCGCCGAAGGTAACGGTCCGGTTAACGCTCTGGACAATGCCTTGCGTAAAGCTCTTGAAGAAGTTTATCCGGATTTGAAGAAATTCAAACTTACCGATTTCAAAGTGCGGGTTATTGATGGGGTCGACGGAACCGGAGCCCAGGTCAGGGTGCTTATTGAGACCAGGGATGAGTATAGAAGCTGGGGTACAGTGGGGGTTTCTCCCAATGTTATCGAAGCAAGCTGGATTGCCCTGGTCGACAGTTTGGAATATGGACTTATATGCCGCAAGCTTCCCGAATTTGAAGAAGCTAAAAACGTACTGGATCAATTAAAGCAAGCCCAGGCCTAAATCAGGCCGGGCTGATCATTTATCCGGCCTCATGCGAGGTTGTTCGTTAATTTATTGAATATCCGGGCCTTTATAGAGGTCCGGTTTTATTGTAAATTATTTATCAAGAGGTGCCCATTAAGTGACCACTTATGAACATGACCAATTAGTCTATCTAAATGCTTTAAACTGCATTTCTTTTCTCGGGCCTAAAAGAATTACAGCTCTGGTGGATTTCTTTGGTTCGGCCAAGCAGGCCTGGGAAGCGCCGGAGGGGCAGTTAAAAGAAGTCGCTTCGCTACAGGGCTTGCTGCCCAGGTTGCAGGATGAGCGTTCAAAGCTCAATCCAGCCCTGGAGTGGGGCCGCCTGGAAAGAAAGGGCATTAAATGCGTGGCCGTTGATTCTGACATGTATCCGCCCCTATTAAAAGAGCTGCCGTGTCCGCCACCGATCCTCTATTACCGCGGCAGCTTGAGAGGAATAAACAGGCCGGCAGTGGCTATAGTTGGAAGCCGGCGTTCTACTTTTTATGGAAATGAAGTGGCCCAGTTATTAGCCCGGGAGTTGTCAGCAGCAGGGGTGACTGTCATCAGTGGTATGGCCCTCGGGATAGATACTGCCTCCCATCGGGGCTGCCTGGAAAATAGGGGTTATACTGCAGCCGTTCTGGGCTGCGGCCTCGATCACTGTTACCCGCCCCGTAATATTGATCTAATGGAACAAATTATCGCATCAGGTGCTGTTATAAGTGAGTTTCCCTTGGGGACAAAACCTCTGCCCAATCATTTTCCCCAGAGAAATCGAATTATCAGCGGCCTGTCCCTTGGAACTGTGGTTGTTGAAGCTACGGCAAAAAGCGGCTCCCTGATTACCGCAGATTATGCCCTCGAACATAATCGGGAAGTATTCGCAGTGCCCGGCAATATTGGCAGCCCTTACAGTCGTGGCTGCCATAAGCTGATCAAAGAAGGAGCTCACCTGGTTGAATCGGTGGCCGACATCCTGAGCGAGATTATGGTTCAGCCGCCAGCTGAGGAGCAACTAACCCTGGACAACGCCGCTTTAACCTTGACCGATCTTGAAAAGAATCTGCTTGGTTTAATCCCCTATCAACCGATGCATATCGATGATATTGTTCAGACCTGCGACAGCAGCGCTTCCGAAGTGGTGTCCTTGCTGTTGTCTCTTGAATTGAAGAAGGTAGTTCGCCAAACACCGGGCAAATATTTTTGCCGGGTTTGACAAGTATGATAAAATACCTTGCGGAGAGCTAGTTTAGTTTATTGAAACAGTTTTCGATCTTTAAGGAGCGTAAAAAAGATATGAACCTGGTTATAGTTGAATCACCGACTAAAGCAAAGACCATAAAAAAATTTTTAAGCAAGAACTACCAGGTGCTCGCCACCCAGGGGCACCTGATCGATCTGCCCAAAAGCAAGCTGGGCGTTGATCTTGAAAATGATTTTACGCCCAAGTATATAACGATTCGGGGCAAGGGTAAGATTTTAAAAGAGCTTAAAGAAAAAGCCAAAAAAGCGAAAACAGTTTATGTCGCCGCCGACCCTGATCGCGAGGGAGAAGCAATATGCTGGCATATCAGCCGCGCCCTGAATTTAGACCAGGAGAAGCCGCATCGGGTTGAGTTTAATGAAATTACCAGGGACAAAGTTAAAGAAGCTTTTAAAAGCCCCCGCCTGATCGATTACAGCCGGGTTGATGCCCAGCAGGCCAGGCGCATCCTCGACCGCCTGGTTGGATATTTAATCAGTCCATTGTTATGGCGTAAAGTAAGAGGCGGCCTCAGCGCAGGTCGGGTGCAATCAGTGGCCGTCCGTTTAATTTGCGATCGTGAAGATGAAATTAGTAATTTTGAACCAAGGGAATACTGGAGCCTTAAAGCACATCTTTGCGAAGAAAACACAAAAAACCGTTTTAAAGCCTCTCTGGACCGGCACAAAAAGAACAAGATTGAACTGAATAATAAAGCTGAAACCGATCAGGTCATTGATGCNGTNAAGGATGAGAAATTTATAGTCGATAAGATAACTCNAAGCNAACGTAAAAGAAAGCCTTTTGCGCCCTTTACNACGAGCAGCCTTCAACAGGAAGCATCGTCCAAGCTCGGGTTTACAAGCCGTAAAACTATGAGCATTGCCCAGCAGCTTTATGAAGGGATAAATATTGGTTCCGGTGAAACGGTTGGCCTTGTAACCTATATTAGAACCGACTCGACCAGGATTTCAAACCTGGCCCAGGCTGAAGCCCGTTCACTGATTTCCGAAAAATATGGCCGTGATTTTTTACCCGATAAAGCGCCCCTTTACAGGTCAGGCAAAGGAGCCCAGGAAGCGCATGAAGCGATCAGGCCCACTTCTATAATGCATGAACCTTCATCTATTAAAAAGCACTTGAGCCGCGATCAAAATCGACTTTATAAGTTAATCTGGAATCGGATGGTAGCCAGCCAAATGAATCCTGCCGTTTATGATCAGGTTCGCGTCAATATCAAGGCCGGAGAATATAGCTTTAAAGCTACCGGATCGACCCTGCGTTTTCCGGGATTCCTGGTTTTATACCAGCCTGAAGACGCTGAAGAAGAAACTTATCTGCCGGACATGGAAGAAGGACAAGAATTAAGCCTTCTGGAACTTGCTCCGGAACAACATTTTACCAAACCCCCGCCGCGTTATAACGAAGCCTCCCTAATTAAAACCCTGGAAGAAAAAGGAATTGGACGGCCCAGCACTTACAGCCCCATCATCGAGACGATCCAGAGCAGGGGTTATGTTGTAAAGGAAAACAAAGCTTTTGTGCCGACTGAAACCGGTTTCGTGGTGGTTGAGTTAATGATTAATTATTTTCCCGAAATAATTGATATCGATTTTACTGCCAGGTTGGAACAGCGGTTAGATGAGGTTGAAGAAGGCAATGAGCAGGGAATGAAAGTACTTGATGATTTTTATTTCGGTTATTTTGAAGATCGCCTGGCCGAGGCGGACAAAAAAATTGAAAAAGTTGAAATAACTCCTGAAATAAGTGAAGAAACCTGTCCCAACTGTGGCGAAAACCTTGTTTATAAGCACGGGCGTTTCGGCCGATTTCTGGCCTGCCCTTCATTCCCGGAATGTAGATATACCAAGAAAATTATCAAAGAGACAGGAGTAACCTGTCCCCTAGACGGAGGGATGATTGTTGAGCGTCGCTCCAAGAAAGGACGAACTTTTTACGGATGTAACAATTATCCGGAGTGCACATTTTCCCTCTGGAATAAACCCCTTCAGGAGAAATGCCCGCTGTGCAGTTCCATAATGACCGAAGCAAGAAAAGGTAAGAAGAAAGCCATCCGCTGCTCCAACAAAGACTGTGCCTACGAACGAGAAGCCGGCAGAAAGAAAGTAACAACCCCTCAATAAATCGGTTATGATTTAAATAGGTGGAATTTTTTTAAAAACAAGCCTATTTGCTTGCAACTGGTGAATGGTTGTGTTAGGATAATATGGGTGTTGCATTGTGAAAATAAATTATTATCTTGATCGTTTTTTAATTCACTTAAATGTGTCTAAAAATGCATCACCTTTAACTTTGCAAGCTTATAGAAATGACTTGATCCAATTTTTGGAGTTAGAAGCGGTAAATCAGGCTGAACTGATAGATGTTAATCACCTTACTATAAGGCGTTATCTGGCCTGGCTCAAAGAAAAAGGCTATTCGCGTCGATCAATAGCCCGCAAGTTATCTGCGACGCGTTCTTTTTTGTTTTTTTTACGAAAAGAGGGGCTGGTGGAAGACGGGAGATGGACTGGCGTGGCCCGGCCCAAGCTTGAAAAGACACTGCCCCGTTTTTTATATCAGCATGAGGTCCTGGCATTATTGGAAGCCCCCGACACCCGCTCGGCTCTGGGGTTTCGCGATAGGACCCTTTTGGAACTAATTTATGCCTCCGGACTGCGGGTTAGCGAACTGGTAAGTTTACAATTTTCCTCGCTGCAGCTTGAAGAACGGCTGGTCAAGGTATACGGAAAAGGAAACAAGGAACGTTTAGTTCCGATGGGGACTGTTGCTTCCGGACTGATCAAAGAATATCTTGAAAAAATCCGGCCGGTGCTGGCCGGTAAAAATAATGATGGACGGATTTATACAAAACTTTTTTTAAATAAACACGGTAGACCGTTAAGCGATAGGGGAGTCCGTTATATTTTTCGCAAATATATACAGCAGGTTTCTCATAAAGAAGGAATCAGCCCCCATTCTTTACGCCATTCATTTGCCACCCACCTTCTTGAGGGCGGGGCTGATTTAAGGGTAGTTCAGGAAATGTTGGGCCACGTCAGCATATCGACAACCCAGATTTATACCCATATTACCAGGGAACACCTGAGTGAAGTTTACCACTCTGCTTTTCCCCGAAAATAAATTAAAGGCGGTTAACAAATGTATGAAGGCACAACCATAGTAGCGGTTAAAATAGATGACAAAGTTGCTGTAGCCGGAGATGGTCAGGTTACTTTTGGCAACAGCACTATAGTCAAACACGGGGCCCGCAAGGTGCGCCGCCTCTATGAAGGTAAGGTGATCGCCGGTTTTTCAGGGGCGGTGGCCGACTCATTGACCCTATGCGAAAAACTGGAAGGAAAACTGGAGAGTTACCAGGGTAATCTACCTCGTGCTGCGGTGGAACTGGCTAAAGAATGGCGGACCGACCGGGTGCTTAGAAGGCTGGAAGCTTTATTGGTTGCCGCCAGCAGTGATGCTATATTATTAATTTCCGGAACCGGTGAAGTTATTGAACCAGACGATGGAATAGCAGCTGTTGGTTCGGGGGCTGCCTACGCTCAGGCTGCAGCCAAGGCCCTGATTCGCAATTCAGAACTGCCCCCGGCTAAAATAGTCGGAGAAGCTTTGAAGATTGCTTCTGAAATCTGTGTTTACACAAACGATAACATTATTATAGAAGAACTGTAGGAGGTTTTAATTGTTTAGCATGTCAAGAGAAGAACTTACGCCGGCTGAAATAGTAAATGAACTTGATCGCTTTATTATCGGCCAAACGGAAGCAAAACGCTGTGTTGCAGTGGCCCTGCGCAACAGGTTTCGCCGTCAGCAATTGGACGAAGATTTGCAGGAAGAGATCATCCCCAAAAATATTATCATGATCGGGCCTACAGGGGTCGGAAAGACAGAACTGGCTCGTCGCCTGGCCCGCCTGGTGAAGGCGCCTTTTGTCAAAGTAGAAGCGACCAAGTTTACTGAAGTCGGTTATATTGGCCGTGATGTGGAATCGATGGTACGGGACCTGGTGGAAACAGCAGTTAGAATAGTCCAGAATGAACGAATGATAGAAGTAAAAGATAAAGCCACGAAAAATGCCAATGACAGGCTGGTTGATATCATCGCTCCGCTCCCGAAAAAGAAAAGCCGGTCTGCAAACCCGCTCGGTTTCCTTTTCCAGGCCGCTCCTGCCCAGGAAGAGACTGCGCCTGGCACCGAAGAAGAAAGCTTTGCTGAGAGGATGCAACGGGCAAGAGAGGAGCAGCGCAGAGTAAGGGACCGGCTGTTGAAGGGAGAACTGGAAGAGCAGATGGTCGAAATCGAAGTTGAAGAACGCAGACAGCCCATCGGAGATCTCTTCAGCGGGCAGGGCATGGAGGAAATGGGCATTAACCTGCAGGATATGCTGGGCAATTTGATGCCGCCTAAAAAAAAGAAGCGCCGGGTTCCTGTAAAGGAAGCCAGGACCATCCTGGAACAGGAAGAAGCTCAGCGTTTAATTGATATGGATGCCGTGACCAGTGAAGCTTTAAAAAAAGCGGAACAGTTAGGAATTATATTTCTAGACGAAATTGACAAAATTGCCGGTAAAGATTATCATGGATCTGGTCCGGATGTTTCAAGAGAAGGAGTTCAAAGAGACATCCTGCCAGTTGTGGAAGGGTCTACGGTTGTTACAAAATACGGTTCGGTAAAAACAGATCACATCCTTTTTATTGCTGCCGGGGCCTTCCATATGACTAAACCATCAGACCTGATTCCAGAACTGCAGGGCAGGTTCCCGATCAGGGTCGAGTTAAACAGTTTGACTGAAGAGAACTTTAAACAGATTCTTACTGAACCGAATAACGCCTTAATTAAACAGTACAAATCACTATTAGAGACGGAAGGGGTGAAGTTGACTTTTAAGGATGAAGCAATAGAAGAAATAGCCAAAACAGCCTGTTTATTGAACCAGGAGATGGAAAATATCGGCGCAAGGCGACTGCATACAATCATGGAGAAAGTCCTTGAAGATCTCTCCTTTGAATTACCAAACCAGGTAGACAAGCAGGAAGTGACTATTGATCGGGAATATGTGCAAAACAAGCTGCACAAGGTGGTTAAGGATAAAGATTTAAGTAAATATATTCTATAAATTAAGTGAAGAAAGGTGGTTGAGTGATGTGATTTCTTCTCCTTTGCTTGAGAAAACTCGTCGTATAAACAAAATACTACAGAAAAGCGCAGGCCGTCATGTGGATTTTAAGGATGTAGCTGAAGTCCTTAAAAATGTTATTCATGCCAATGTCTACATTGCCTCCAGGCAGGGCAAAATATTAGGCTGGTCCCTGGTTGATGAATTTGAATGTGAGTTAATGGTAGACAATGTTCTAGAAGAAGGTACTTTTCCAGAGGATTATAACCGGTTTTTACTTAAAGAAGATGAGTCAAGAGTTAATTTGAGACAGAAGTCCAACGACTGCGTTTTTTTGGAATCAGAAAGATGCCTTTTTGCCAACAAGATTACAACAGTCATTCCCATAATTGGCGGCGGAGAACGCCTGGGCACTTTGCTGTTGGCCCGCTTTAACGAACTGTTTGATGCAGAAGACCTGATCCTGGCAGAAACCGGGGCAACNGTNGTCGGTATGGAAATCCTGAGATCTAAATCGGATGAAATCGAAGAAGAAGCCCGCAACAAGGCAGTCGTNCAGCTGGCGGTAGCAACTCTTTCNTATTCTGAGTTNGAAGCGGTTGAACATATCTTTGAAGAACTGGGGGGCAACGAAGGCCTGCTGGTAGCCAGTAAAATTGCCGATCAGCTGGGTATAACCCGCTCTGTTATTGTTAATGCTTTGCGTAAATTTGAAAGTGCCGGGGTTATTGAATCCCGTTCTCTGGGTATGAAAGGAACTTTTATCAAGGTCTTAAACCCGTTCCTCCTCGATTACCTGCAAAAAAAATCTAAACCTTACTAAAAGGTAAAGTTACAAGCTTGAATAATTACAACAGGCAGCCCTGAAAACNTAAGGGCTGCCTGTTCACTGTTCAATTGTAATTACCTGCCCCTTTTTTGTCCCTTTTAAAAGGATTTTGGCCTTTAGTGAGAAATATTACTTAANAGGCGNATCTTATGAAATCATAATCCATAATTTTTTAAACTTAGGAGGAGAAATATGATCAAAAGATTACAGGCAGAAGTTACTGAAGCGGCTCCGGTTGTGGTCGGGACACCCGATCATTCTATCGAAAAGGTGCCTTTGCTAACCCGCATCCGCCGCACAGCAGAAGGTTCAAATACGATTACTTTTGTTGGTTCTGCGGCGGGTAATAATGATAAAAAAGCGGTCACCCTGACCTGGAACCAACTGCACCAGGATGCATTATCAATGGCTGCATCACTACAGGCCAGGGGCATAAAGGCTGGCGATCATATTGCCCTGCTCGGTCCAACCACCCGCAACCTGGTTACTGCTATCCAGGCCGTCTGGCTGGCCGGCGCCAGTGTCAGTATGCTGCCAATTCCAATGCGCTTTAGTTCTGTAGAGGAGTTTGCCAATCAAACCCGGGCCCTGATGCGCCATGGCGATATTAGGATGCTGTTGTTAGATCCCAACCTTGCCGCCTACCAGGAGCCGCAGGAAGGAGATCCTCCGATAGTTCTTTTGAGCGATATTGAGCCCGGTTCGGATCGGCCGGGGATGGAAGATTATACACAGGTACCGGATGACCCAGACCGCCTGGCGGTTTTGCAGTTTACATCAGGGTCCACTGCCGATCCGAAAGGGGTTATGCTGCCCTACCGGATTCTGAGCGCCAATATCAATGGTATGATCGAA
>SL_3KL_010_SEDDRAFT_10003033_pt1 | contig 15294 bp, 16 predicted proteins | sample SodLakKL_010_SED_2_FD_10381 | JGI IMG/M metagenome (IMG submission 10381)
TAAAAATGCATACGAGTTTCACAGGCTTGGTGTTACCAAAATTTATTTGTGCGGATATATTCATTCAGATAACGCTTTAATTTCATCCTGTGTCGCTTTCCAGATCCTGTCGGAATGTTGGTACATCGTTTCGTTGGCAAAGTTGGTATGTGTCAACTATAGCAGTGTGCCGGACTGAACAGGTAACAACTCAAATGTAATAATTCAGCAGATCAATCAGGTTTGTGAATGGTCCGGTTGTATCCAGGGCTTTCTCCTTGGAATCCACATTGGAACATTTCGTTTGTACTCTTCATAATCTTCTCCGAACCTCTTTTTAAGTCCGGGTTCTTCAATCATGATAAACCAGAAGGTGTTAATGGTAAAAAAGGCTAATGCCCAGATCAAAATGTTCACCGATCCAAACATCATCGATTCACCGAGTAGTACGATTAATACTCCTGAGATCATTGGATTTCGTACATGAGCATATACACCGGTAACGATCAGTTTTTGAGTGGGGCTCCAGGGTGCCAGTGTTCCTTTCCCGATGCGAATAAACATCGAAATAGTGATCGACATCAGTAACAAACCCGCAATGATGAAAATAATACCGGCAAACGACAAGGCAGAAACCTCAACAGAAAAATTGTCTTCAATCAACCATGGCACAATCACTATTACTGTCAGAGGCAGGATGGATGACCACAACTGTTTTAAAATGGATTTCATGATTTCGGAATATCAGATGGTTAGTTTTTTAAAAGCTGCTGTCAACATCTCCAGGGCCAGTTCCACCGATATTTGGTTCAACTCAGCGAACGTCCAGCCCGTTTGGCCCCAGCGATTTGGCACCGGGTAGACTGCCTGCTTTTCAATCGAACAGAATTCTGACTGATCAGGCAAAGTGAGGTTCAGAGTGGCAATATTGGAATCCTCAGCGAGAGTTGCGAAGATTTTTCCCTTTAGCCTGAAGGACGTCCACTCAAAGTGAGGGTTCGCCACAACACCCGGAAAGGAGAGGGCCAGTTGACGGAAAGTCTCTGTAAAAATCAATATTTGGGGTCTTTGAAATAAACACCCTGTTTTTCTGTGACATTTTCCCCTCAATTTTGTTGAATCTAAAATAACTTGCTTAATGTCCGACGGCTGGCGAACGTTTCCGCCGCCATTTTTCCGTCTGCCGGCGGATGTTGAAAAAAATCTTGGTGAGAAATCCGGGATAGTCCCTTGCGTGAAAGGAAACTGAATACGGATTAAAAGCTTCCAGTAAAGTAGTAACGTTGAGAAAGATTCATCAAAATACCTCAGATAAAGCTGCCAATTGCCTGAATGACTCTTAAATAATTGCACGCCAATGTTGTATTCAGATTCTTCGAAATCTGTAGATAAAACGAAAAAATAGTTATATAACTCAGTTATTTTCATCTTCGTTCATTATTGTTTTTTATTATTTTATAGGAAAATAAATAAACGAATTAAAAAATCTTAGTGTTTAAATGCCCATCTGAACCAATCAGCTATACACGATGCATGTTTCAGACTGTGAGTCATTAAATGCATCATTAATAATAAGCTCAAAAACATAAAAATCATGAACACCTCAAACTCCCTGGGTAACGCAACCTTTGAGAATTACGTCGGAATTGGCGACGGATTATCAGAGATGTCATTTCAGATGGTAGCGCATGTATTGACAGTAGGGTATGCTGTTATGTTCGCTGCCCTACTCTACTTTATACTAACGATTAAAACCGTTCAACCTAAATACAGGACTACGGCCATCCTGTCTGTAGTGGTAATGGTATCAGCAGGCTTGCTACTTTTTATTCAGGCGCAAAACTGGGTTAATGCCTTCACATTTGATGTTGAGCAAGGACGCTATTTCCTGGCAGACGGATCAGCTCTGTTTAATAACGGTTACCGTTACCTGAACTGGCTCATTGATGTGCCTATGCTGCTTTTCCAGATTCTATTTGTTGTAACACTGACAAAAAGTAGTTTTTCAAAAGTCAGGAATCGTTTCTGGTTTTCCGGGTCAATGATGATTATTACCGGTTATATTGGCCAATACTTTGAAGTAACCAGCTTTGCGCTGTTTGCTTTCTGGGGAACTGTTTCCACGGTTTTCTTCATTGATATTCTCATTACAATGAGAAAAGTAATCAAGGAAGGGTCCGAAGGTGTTCCTGCCGACGCAAAGCGTTACTTGGGGTATATCTGGACAATATTTCTCTTTTCCTGGATGCTTTATCCGGGCGCATACCTGATGCCATATCTTATCCCGATCGGATTAGAACCATCATTAACCGGGTTGGCTTCAGAAGCAGCTGTTGTTGGGCGTCAGCTTACATACACAATTGCTGATGTGACTTCAAAAGTGGTTTACGGTGTACTGTTAACTGTTGTAGCTCAAATCATGAGTAATGCAGATGGCTACGACTACAATAAGCACGGTGAGAAGAATTAATGATTAATACTCCACGCTATGGAGTACAAAAAAACTCTGGTGTAAAAGTTATATCAGGGTTTTTTTTATGTCTGTATACTTTAACCTGACTTACGAGAATTTGTTTGTGTTATCCAGGTTTTTTATACCCGTTGTGTCGGATTCTATTTCAAAATAGATCCTGTTTTTAACAGCATCAGCAATAAAGCATATTCCCGCATTCAGCGCAGCCAACCCAAAAAGGCCTGTCCAGAACCATAAAGCCATGTGGCCAAGAAACCAACCTTCCGGGCCGCTGCCCTTGATTAAGGTGGCCTCTGCAATAAAATTTATACCGAGCCCAACCAGAAAAACTCCAATTAATGCGTGCTTTTTCCATTTCTTTTCGAAATCCATATCGATTTGTGTTTTTGTTATAAATAAAAATTACCGCCTATAACTCAGCGTTTTTTAAACATTCTGTCTACTACGATCATGTGGGGAAGTGTCAACACACTTATAAGGATGAACAAGAGTGAGACCATTTCATCTCCAAATTCATGTGCCTGATGGATCAAAAACAAAATTACTAATCCTAAGAGAGAGATAAGGGTAAATGGCAACGCGAGCACATAAAACCGGCCAATAGTTATCACTTCTCCTTTTGCTTTAAAAAAACCGATCATTTCCATTACATGCCCGGCTGAGTGCCAGAGTGCAAAATAAACGGCAAAGCTCACCAACGGGCCTGCAAATAAAAGTAACGAGATTAACAGAAGACTTTCTGCTAAAAAAAGGGTCTTTCCTGTTTTGACTTTAGCCTGAGACACTGCCCATCCTGCTGATACTGTATACAGCAAAATGATAGCTGGATATACAAACTCAGCATAATCATTCAACATGGCAAACCATTCGGGCTGCCTTCGGATTGCTGCCTCAATGACAGATAAACTGATTTCCGGATGTGCAAATATAATCAAGCCGATAATCATTATACCTCTACACCATGCAAAAAATAAAGTGGCAGCTGAACCCGGTTTCAACAGTGAAATCATATCAGCCTGGCCAAAATGATAGATGGAAATAATCAGAAAAAAGATCATTCCAAACAGTGGGTAAAAAAGCCATAGAAGCCCCACGAGAAGCATCACAAAAAGGTAAGAGCTATAAAAAAGAAGATGGCCTGTAACTGATTCCTGCAATCCATAAATGCGAGCTGCAATAATATGGTCGATGGCCCCGTGTGGTATACCCAAAACCACAACAGACAGAAACAGCAGCAAGGGTGCCAGAATATCGAGTGCTTCGGGACTGATGAGGTTAATGCCAATAACCAAAATGGTGGCAACCAGAGCCACTATATTGAGCGATCGAAGATGATGTTTCACGGTACCCTCCATCCAAAGCCGGATTTACCAAGTGCCTTCAAGAAGGGTGACCATGGTAGAGAAGCAAAAATTTTAGCCTCATCTGCCATAGAAGATTCTTCATCAAGAAACAGCAGTACGTCTTTAATTTTATTTTTCTTGAAAAGCTGTTTAAAGATTCCCGGCCCGGCCAAAGGATCATTTTTTAATATTTGTATAAGTAAATGATCATATAACCGAAAACGGTATTTGCTTCGGGGAAAAGGTTCAGGCAGCCGGTTTTCTGCCATTGCCTGCACAATATGCCTGGAATGCTGCTGTATGCGTGTAAAAGTGTAGCCTGTGGTTGGTTTTGTTGCACCGCCAACAGCTCCTATGTTTAGCGTGCGATTATTCAGCTTTCCGACAAGCGGTGTATCATCCATTGGGATCACCCCTTGTTCGATTTCGTCCACTTTGTAATCTTTTTCAGAAAGCCCGTAACGTGAATTCAAGTAACGATGTAGTGCACCGTCATAAGTTTCTGCCAGTAATAATTCATCTGAAAAAAGTGTGTACTCGCAAAGTGCCCGGTTTTTCGAGTATGGGAGTACATAAAAGAAAGCCGTACATAGACCGGTGCCTGAATCGGCATCAAAATCCATAAGTGTAATCATTTCGGGGTTAAATACTGTTTTTCGGCTTTCAATAAAAAATCCCCTGAAGTGCTGCAGAACCTGAGAGTCATTATGTGAACTAACTGGTTTTACATGAATGCTCTGGAAAATATGTGAAGCGGTATAATCACCTTTATCAGTTAGGATCTTTGCTTTATTCCCAAGGTCTTCGAACCCCTCAATATCGGTTTTAAGAATAGTTACAGTTTCAGCTTTGTGTGCCCGTTCAAGAATATTCTTCCGGAAGCTCCGGCTCGATATGCAGTGATAATGATGGTCCTCATTGTTAACGAATGCCTGTGTTCCGTCTCTCACTTCAATGCTTTGCCAGGATTTCTGAATCCACTTTTTTTCCGGAATTAACGTTTTATTCCAGAAGCACCAAGTTTTCTCTCTTTCCCACTGAAAGGAACGGTCTGTCAGCAAGATATTTTTTTCCTTCAGCTCCTCATGTTCAAGGATATGCCAAAGAAGACTGAGACCCGCAGCGCCAGCCCCCGCAATAATATAATCGTAACTATTTGCAGGCCTCAAATAAGAAGGGTTTTTTCATTTAAAAAATGATGAGATAAGAAAGCGTTACTGCAAACTTTTCAGCTTGAAAAGCATATTATTGAAAAAAACGTTCTCTTATATTGATTTTATCACTCTATCTATGCGGCTCAAAAGGACGAACTTGCAGTTCGTGGCTTTGTAACATTTGTCGAACCTCCACAAAAAAGGTGGCCGTTATTTCTTGTTATTAATGGTATCTGAATCTCTGTATTTTTCAGGATTATCACTCATTTTCCTGAATTCAATCATCGTATATAGAAACCCGCAGATCAGCAATATTGTGACAAAAACCCCAAATGAAAAAATCCCGGTTTCCATTATGATCTCCTTGCGTAAACGAAGCTGATTTTGAAATAGACTCCAAAGGCTAATATGGAAGGAACCCAAATTCCGATAAAGAGCCCTTCTTCACGGAATCCCGAAAACCACATCACGATAGATACAAGCATGGAGATGATTGCAGCGGACAAGATGAAGTAGTCGGACTTACTAAAAAATTTTTTCATCTATTTTGAATTAGTTAGTGTAAATTATCACGTAAATTTTTGTAAATGTCCAAATAAGAACTCGATTTCAAAATAGATCGTTCATCCTATAGTATATTGGATGCTCGGCCATTGGCTTTGACGTACAGTTCTTAAAGCCCGGCAGGTGTGCCAGTTCATAGGCCGGCATGGACTTTTTGAGGATTTTTTGGTAGAAGAATTGATTGACGATTTTCGTATCCGGTTTGTATCAAAATCAATTTCAGAATGGGTTCATGATCTATTGAAGAAATTCAGATCTAGTATCTTAATCTAAAATATTGGAGTAACTTTTCATATTATTTTTGTAGCCACTACATTGCCATTTTACGGTAGTTGAGATAGTGGGTAGCGTAGCAGGGTCTTGCCCATAAAAAATATTCGTTTCGCGGTATAAAAGAGGGGCCTGGCGAATCATTCAGGTTTATTCAATTTTCTTCCATTGTTCCGATATATTCGGTAGCCATGATTACATGATCAAACCAAACTATGGCTTTTTCTGTATTCACCGGATAATCAGGGTTGTTTTTTGCAAACTCCTCTGTGTTGTTGAATGACCCGTCTGAAACAAAGTGGAGCAGCCAGAGTACGTTGATTTTGACATCCATATCATTTCGCCATCGAAAACCTTCAAAAGGCTTGGCTTTGGGATGACCGGGATCGTTTCGGAAATGTTCTTGTAACCAGTAACCGCCAGGTGTTCCGGGTGCGAAATAAGCTGCCGGATAACCATCAATCCATAAAGCCAGTTCTCCGTCACACATTTCAGGGGAACTGTTCAGTTTCACCATAATCTCTACTGAAGTCCATTCTCCTCTTGAAAGTACAGCTGCCTCTTCGGGCTGAAAGGAATTGCCGTAATAGGGATTGGGCCTGCCATCTGGCACTCCCTCCGGTGATTGCCAGGAACGCATTTCGGGCCAGTAGTTATAAAATTGCCATACTCCCGGAGGCGGATGATGGATTGCAGGAGTGGTGTTAATCTCACTGCCGGTGGGTTCGATGAATACGCTGAAGTAATCCCCGGCAAGTTGTCCGGCTCCGCCAATGGGATAGGGTAAGGGAGTGTTAAATCCGCGAAGAGCTACAAAATGGTGGTGGCCTCCATGATCTTCGGCAAATTTTGTATAAAAACGAAGATGTATTTTATCCCATCCGTCTTCGAATGCCTTGTAAAGATGTCCGCCTTCATTTTCACTGCGTGTTGCAGTCATAACGAGGGAACGGCGGCCTGCAGATCCGGGAGGTACGTCGTCACTGAATGATATAACTTTCCCCTCAGGGTTCCTGGCCTCACTCCACCGGGCGGCAATATCGTCGATTGATCCAGACTCAAAGTTTTCGAAAAAGACAACATCCGGATGGTTTTCAATTCCATAATCTCCCGGGAACTGAGCGGAAAGCCCGGGCCCGGATGGCAGATCTTTATGTGTGCGATTATCAGAATCAACAGGGACATCAGCACATCGGAGAATTTTAGATGGTGAATTTTCTTCATCTGTTCTGTCTGCCGTCTGCTTTGTATCCGTACAAGCTGCAATGAGAAGAGTTGCAGATAAAAGCATTATCCACACGAAAATTCTATGTTGCTTGTTTGAGTATTTCATTCATCTATCCACTAAGTCATCTACAGGTTATTTGTGGTGCAGGAATTCCTGTGGAGAATTATTCTCTTTGGACGTACCCGTTGGGAGCGTACTTTTCGATGACATCACCGTTCGAATTTAATTTAATAACAGCGATTTTATCGCTGGTGGTAAAACCACCACCAGCAACTTCCGAAGCTTCCTCATCCCGAACAAGAACAATGGCCGCCCCGTCAGGCAGGTCTGCTTTCAGGAGATATCCTCCTGAAACTTTCTCTGAGGTCACATCAGAAAGCCGGGTATCTGAGCTCTTTTGCGGCCTCAGGGAGGTTATGAAAAGCATCTCCTCTGCCGGTTGAGGTGTTGCGGCCGTCAGATGATATTGTATCAGGTCCACGCCCTCTTCAACAGGGGTGTCAAATTCATCGGTTTGACTGATATTTAAACCTTCCGGAGTGTGAAATGAGACGCTGCTTGCCGCCGCTCCCTTTTCCATAAAAATATCGGTTTGATTTTGAATCGAAAATGGTGCCATTGAATGCAATCTGAATTCGAAGGTTTCAGCTTCGGGAGCGGAAAGACGATCAACCAAAATCACCAGGCTGGGCCTGAGGAAAATAATGGATCGTTCAAAACTGTCGAGCAGCTCACCATAGGCTTTCCCGGCTTCACCCGAGACAACATCGATATTGTCTGACATATAAAAACCGGTAATTTCTCCTGTTGATTCAGGCCCCCTGACCTGACTCTCACCCCCCACGGTTATGCTGTTATGAGCTTTGGTATGCATAATCCAATACCGGTGATGATCACTGCCATAGGTTCTGTAGCGTCCGCTGCTCAAAAACAGTCGTTCACCATGAGCGTACAGCATAAATGAATTTTGGGCCTCATTTCCATGACTGAACACACCCATAGGACTGCTTTTAAAAAGAACCTGCACATTTTCTTCGGCATTGAGCAGGGTTGTATTGAGCATCGCCTGGCCAATTCCCCTGAAAAGCCGCGATGTTGGGAGGTCATCCGGCGGTTTCGCCTCAATGGCGGGTCGGCTTCCACGGATAAATGAAACATACGTGGGTTCTTCCTCTTCCTGATCAGCGTGTTGATCCACAAACCACTGCCAGTGCGGGTTGGATGCCTGGACGGCAAGGATTTTCATCAGCGGTACGGAATCTTGTGAACTTCTTGAGTGGGCATGATCACCAAAACCGCCTCCGGGTGTGCCTGGTGGATGGACATACATCGGGAAATATCCCGCCTGGGCAAAGTATGGCGTGTCAAATGCATTTACCGACATAGCGGTATTCATGATATCTGCCCACCAGGTAAATCGCTGAAGATAACTTCGCCAGTAACTCAAGCCTTCGAACCAGCCTCCGTCGCTGTCACTCCAGACGGGATAGACATTCGTAAAAACATTCATGGCAAACCAGAGCCAGTTTTCAGCCTCTGGAATTTCATCAATAAACGCTACGGCTGCCTCCCCCAAAAAATGCCAGGCCCGGTTGCTATGGCTCTGATATGGATCCCAAAGATGATCGGGGTAGAGATGGTGGTATAATTCTTCTCCGCGGGCCTGCATCATCTCACGACAGATCTGTTTCTCTTCCTCGGTAAGCAGATCATTTACAAAAGTGTATGTACGGCTAAACCGGGAGATATAGGGCATTCCTGCCTCTGTGTTGTACAAATAACCGGTAGACCCGAGCGGATCCCAATCAGCAGCTTCCATTAAAATTCGGCGAGCTTCCTGTCCATATTTTTCATCCCCGCTGAGTTGATAAACAAAACCAAGCGTTGCGGCACCATCGAGCAGCTCCAGTGTTGTGAGGCGGTTGCCCCACCAGATTTCTCTCCATTCGTCGCTGAGCCATCCATCGGTTCCGCGTTTCAGATGCTCCGGGTATCTCGGCGGTTCTTCGGTTGAAAGCGGGCTGGCGATCAGTTTATTCGCCGTGTCAACGAGAGCTTCGTAGATGGTATTTAGTTCTCCACGGGCTAATTCACGAAGATTTGAAACATCTTCAGGACGAATAAACAATCTGGGGTGTTCACCGGGAATTCGGCTGATCAGTTCATCAAGTTCGGGAAGCGGAAAATCCATCGCATCCGAAGAGATGATAAATCGCCGGGTCTGGCTCCAGGGCGAGAGGTTATCCTCACTGTTTTTGTAACGGAAACGCCAGTAGGATTCACCGGAATCAAATGTTACGGCCGGTGTGTGAACATTCATGAGAAGATCATCCCGTTCATAAAAAATTGTTTGAAATTCCGGATCTGAGGCTACCTGAAGAGTGTAGGATTGAACATCCGTTTGAGGCCGCCAGGTAAATGATGGGGGATTACGCTGTAAAGGTTCAACATCATTCGGATAAAATCCCCATTCCCTGCCTTCTGGCGGAGACTCATCCAGGGGAGGGTCTGTCGCCAGAAGGTTGAAAGGTATCAAAAGAGTGATGAGAAGAATTATATTATTAATGGAGGTTTTTTTGCCAAATACTTTGTAATCAGACATTTATTCCAGGATGTAATGTTGGAGGGAAACCGGATTGATTTGAATTATTTTCATCCGTTACAGAAAAAAATCAAGCATGATTTTCTGAAAAATTGTTAATTGCATTTTATAATAAAAGAAATTAATTGATAAACATTGATGCTAAAAAGAAAAAAATGTAAAGCTGAAATAGCTGCATTTCTTTTTTTGGCTTGTTTTTGCAGCACTTTGCTGATTGAAAGTGCATGGGCACATCCCGGGCAACAGGAAATTTGGTACAAGTTTCTAAATAGCGGATTTAATCTGCCTGCCACAGCAGGTCCGGACTGGGTGATGAAGGATGCACCGCGTGCTTATGTTTATATTGGGCAGGATTCTTTTACCATCGATAACTGGCTTGCGCCTCGTACAGAAGGGGCGCATTCTAATCCGGTTTAATGGTACAGATTCAGGGGCAGGGTGTTCGCAGTAATGATTGATGTTATGCGAACTATGTCAGTAACAGTCAGGCGAACCGTTGTAGCCCGGCTCGCCTGTCTGCATCGATGGAAATCAGCTGTTCAGCGCAGCCTGGGCAGCAGCGAGCCGGGCTACAGGTACACGGAAGGGCGAACAGGAGACGTAATCCAGTTTCTGCTCGTAGCAGAATGCCACACTTCGCGGCTCACCGCCGTGTTCACCACAGATCCCTACTTTAAGTTCAGGCTTCTGTTTGCGTCCGTTCACGGCAGCCATCTCCACAAGCTGGCCAACTCCCTCAATATCCAGAACCTGGAATGGGTCTTCCTGCAATATACCCTCCTTCAGATATTCACCGAGAAATTTTCCGGCATCATCACGGCTGTAACCGAAGGTCATTTGTGTAAGGTCATTGGTGCCAAAAGAGAAGAACTCCGCATCTTTGGCGATCTGTCCGGCAACCAGGGCTGCCCTGGGAATTTCAATCATGGTGCCCACTTTATAGTCCACGGAATCATTCAGTTCCTCAAAAAGGGCAGCTGCTGTCTTGTCGATCACCATTTTCTGGGAGCGGAACTCCTGAGGGGTTCCTACCAGCGGTATCATAATTTCGGGGAAAACGGCCACACCCTCTTTTTTCAGCTCGATAGCGGCCTCCAGAATTGCCCGTGTTTGCATCTCCGTAATTTCGGGATAGGTTATTCCCAGGCGGCAACCCCGGTGGCCCAGCATGGGGTTGAACTCCCGCAATGCACGTACCTTTTGGGCAAATAGGATCGGTTTGAAGCCCAGGTCATTGGCGATTATATCGAGTTCTTCCCTTTCTTCTGGCAGGAATTCGTGCAGAGGGGGATCGAGCAGGCGAATGGTAACCGGCAATCCTTCCATAACTTTAAATATTTTTCTAAAGTCCTCTTTCTGAAACGGCAGTAGTTCAGCCAGAGAATCTTTTCGTTCCTCAAGGCTGTCGGAAATAATCATACGGCGGATGGCCCGGATACGCTCCTCACCAAAAAACATATGTTCCGTCCTGCAGAGTCCAATTCCTTCCGCGCCAAACTCTATCGCTCTCAATGAATCTTCGGGTGTATCGGCATTGGTTCGAACCTTCATATCGCGGAATTCATCCACCCAGGTCATAAATTCGCGGTAGTTGTCGTCCAGCTCAGGTTTGATGACCTCCTTTTGTCCTTCAATGACGGTTCCGCGGGCACCGTCAATCGAAATCCATTCCCCTTCGTTTACGGTGATTTTACCGTTTGTGAAGGAGCGGTTTTCATAGTCTATGATGATATCTCCGCAGCCGGCAACACAGGGCTTGCCCCATCCGCGGGCCACAACAGCGGCGTGACTGGTCATCCCTCCGCGAGAGGTCAGAATTCCTTCTGCAGCCGACATTCCGCCTACATCTTCCGGGCTGGTTTCTATCCGGACAAGGATCACGGGATCGCTGTTATGTGCAGCTTCTTCGGCATCATCCGAGAAAAAGACCACCTTGCCAACCGCCGCCCCGGGGGATGCAGGCAGCCCCACACCAAGAACGGAGTCCGGATTTACAGATTCCGGATCGATCTGGGGATGCAGAAGCTGGTCGAGGTGAGTCGGTTCCACGTGAGTTCTTACGGCTCTCTTTTTGTCGATAAGGCCTTCATGAACCATGTCGGTGGCAATTTTGATGGCAGCATGGCCGGTTCGTTTGCCGCTTCGGGTCTGGAGGATGTAGAGCGTGCCTTTTTGAATGGTAAACTCGATATCCTGCATATTTCCATAATGTTTTTCAAGCTTCCGGCCCCATTCGTATAATTCGGGGTAGGATTTTGGCATTATCTTTTCCAGATTGCTGATATCCTTGGGTGTACGAATACCGGCCACCACATCTTCGCCTTGTGCGTTTACAAGAAATTCGCCGTAGAGTTTGTTTTCTCCGGTGGATGGATTCCGGGTAAAACAGACTCCTGTCGCCGAATCGTCGCCCATATTCCCGTACACCATCGCCTGCACATTCACACCTGTTCCAAGCAGCCCCGTAATGTGATTGATGCGGCGGTATTTGATGGCCCGTTCACTGTCCCACGATTCAAAAACCGAATTGACAGACCATTCAAGCTGTTCAAAAGGATCGTTCGGGAACATAAATCCGGTGGCTTTCCGGTAGACCGCCTTGTACCGGTTCACAAGCTCTTTTAGATCTTTGGTACTCAGGTCTGTATCCTCTTCCACTCCTTTTGATTTTTTCAGGTTTTCGAGGGCATCTTCAAAATCATCATGAGAGATACCCATCACCACACTGCCAAACATATCGATAAAACGACGGTAGCTGTCATATGCGAACCGTTCATTTCCGGTATGTTCAGCCAGTGCCTCAACAGTTTGATCATTCAGGCCCAGGTTCAGAACAGTATCCATCATACCGGGCATGGATACTTGTGCACCCGATCGGACTGAAAGTAACAGCGGATGCTGCGAATCCCCGAATTTGGTACCCATCATATCTTCGATAAAATGCACTCCGTTTTTTACCTGGGTTTTGAGCCCTTTCGGCCAGGTAGATTCATGAGTTGAGTAGTAGTGGCAGGCTTCAGTAGAGATGGTAAAACCAGCGGGTACGGGCAGACCGATGACAGACATCTCCGCCAGATTTGCCCCTTTCCCTCCCAAAAGTTGTTTCATGGTGCGGTCTCCTTCGGCAGAGCCGTTTCCAAATGTAAAGACGTGTTTCTCCAAATTCTCTTTCATTTTTTCTCCGTTGTGATCAGGACATGCTTGTCTCTTTTTATTGACTCTCAATAAGTAACATACATTACAAATGTAATGATTTTGTGAATTGGCAGGTGAAGTGCAGAAAATTTTGAGAGACTGATCCGAGAAAAAAGCAGGAAAAGAATCAGTTTTATGTCGCTGTTAACCGGCTCCGGTAGGAAGGAAAATTTTAAGAGTCCGGGAAATAAACTGACGAATTATAATACATCCAAACTTATCTCCTTATTAAAGTCACCTTCTTCTTTCGCTACATTATTTAGTAGAGATGGCACAGCATTTGAGATCGCAGTCGGTGTATTGGGCAGAAGCACAGAGGCCCGGGCCGTACATCTCCACTCAGATCACACCCTCCCTTTTTCATCTCTTTGATGTTCGGGATATGCACATATTTATGGAAATCTTTTCAGTATTCTATTTTTATTTTTTTTAAAAATTTATAAAGTTTAGTATTACAATTATATGTATGAAAATCAATAAAAAAACACGTTATCATGAATAGAATTAATATTGTATCGGTATTGTTAGTGGTCATATTATTGTTTTTTGGTGCTTGTGGCGACGATGATAACCTGGTTGGATCTGATGATATCTCGTCTGAGGATTTGGAGCTTATGATGGAAGCGTTCCAGAATGCCGGAATTATCGGTGGTCCCTTTATGCCTATGGCGGGTATGTCGCAGAACAAAGGGGCAAAAAGTGTCACAGCACTATCCGATGAACATGCTCAGGATTTTGATCAGAATATACCATGTCCCGAGGGCGGATCGGCGAATTATCAGGGTAGTGTAAATCATGGTGAAAATCAGTTAAGCACACAGCTTGCTGTTGATCTCCAAAGCTGTTCGTCTCGTGACGGAGATGATAATATGTGGACTTTTGATGGTCACCTGGATTATAATCTGAATTTAGTCGGAGACGAGGAGTCTTTCGAAATGAATGGTTCCCATGAAGGAATTATCGATTTTGAAAGTAATGTGGCAGAAGGATCCTGCAACATGGATGTTTCATACTCATTTTCGGGAAGTCAGACCGGAGTTTCAGGCCCGGTTAACGTATCGGTTTGTGGACAAGACATAGATTATACACTCTGAGCCATAAAAACACTCTGAATGCGGTTTTGGTGAATGAAAAAATCGAACATCCAGTGCCTCCTTGTAATTGAGTATTTTTGTTTTATCATCGGTGTATTCAACATCCCCTTCACCGCTGACATTACCCATTTAATACAGATATTTAAATTTAATTTAATGTAGCACAACGTTTTAAGGTGTTATGGAGATTGGTTGTTCATCCCGGGTTCAGTCCTCCTGTCTGCAAAAATCGCAAGGCATGGCGAACGTCTGGCTGGTAATTCCGGCCAGATAACCGGTTCCGTTTTCCACATTGCCAATGTCCGGGAGTTCTTTTACCAGTGGATCCAGTGTTGGAAAATCAATCCAGTTGTCTGATGCCGAGGCAACATATAACTGTCTGTACAGGATCGCCCCAGTCTGTCCAAATTGTTCATAATATTTGTCTATTCTATCTTCGTGAGTAGTTGGATAAATCAGAGCCAAATATACTCCGGGACTTTGGTCAGATACATATTGAATATGATGAAATACAAATCTACGAACATGGCCGGTTGATTCATTTCGAACATGATAAATCACATTCACTTCCGCCAGATAGTCAATCCCAACTATTCTGGCCTCAACAATGTCGTGACTACTGGTTGGTCTTATGCTATATACTGGTTCAGGAAACATAGGTGGCATCCTCACCATGGCACTGCTTGTCTGTCCATCCGAACGTTCCGCCTTAAGCAGGTAAGTCTGCTCCGGTTCCAGTGCCATTGTGGAGCGAAAGTTAAACGCATAGATACCCGCTTCATACTGAACCAGGGTATCTTGCAGTGTCTCAGTCTGGCCGCTTTCCAGGTGTTGCAGCGTCACCATCGCGTCTATGGTGGCATTTTCATCCAAAAACAGATTGTTGCGCACCTCAGATACACGAATCCAATTAGTATCGACCGGAGATTCAAGATAGCCGTAAATTGAATAAGGATGTGATTCACGTTCTGTAATCGGCTTAAACGTCTCGTCACAGCTGGCCAAAAGAGTGAAAAGACATAAAGCAAAAGATAGCAGTGTTAATTGCAAAGTACGCTGCCCGGAGCCCCGGGCGAATATCCAATGCCCGGAAATTAGCGCCTGAAACCCGGAGTTTACCACGTGGTTTTTTTTCACACTTCGGTGATACTCACTGTGCGTTTTTGTCACTTGGGCTCCGCTCAGGAGATGTTTTTCACGTTTGTCTTTGGCCTTTTCACTTACAAACATCATCTCACCTCCAGTTTAATGGACAGCCAGGGCGCAATCGGAAGCTGGTTAATGCGGCGATTGGTGAATATATCGTAGTAGAAGATGTTGGTGCGGTTGTAGAGGTTAACCGCACCGGCTTGAATTTGCAGCCGGGTTCCCTGTAGGCGAAACTGCCTGCCT
>SL_3KL_010_SEDDRAFT_10003034_pt1 | contig 15290 bp, 11 predicted proteins | sample SodLakKL_010_SED_2_FD_10381 | JGI IMG/M metagenome (IMG submission 10381)
CCCGGGTTGCGGCGGAGTGGGAGGGGCAGGTCCATGGGTGGGGACCGGTGGCGACACGACTATCGGCTGGACTCTATCGTCAGTACGTGAACCAACTGGAGTTGGCCAATCCCGGTCCCAGCGCCCTCGTCCCCTTCCTGCGCTTCTGGCTGCCCCATGAGGGAGGCCTGGGGGCTCCCCCCCTGGCCCGTCATCTGGCGTGGGAGGTGACGACAGTCCCGCACGACGGCTGGGAAGTCCGGGCCGAGGTGTACATCCGATCCACCCGGAATCTTCCGGTGGTCGACCTGCCGGCGGTGGTGGGCGGGGGCGCGGGAGGGGATGTCAGCCCATCCGGGTTGGTGGAGATGACCCGTGCCTCGGCGTTGGGCGGTGGATTCCGGTTGCAGCGCTGGGGCGATCGGGTCCACGCTGAACTGGGCCATGACGTGATCCGTGCGCGACGGACCTTCCCCTCCCGCTTCGGCGGAGAGGCCGTGCCGGATCCGTCCGACGTGCCCCATCGGTCACTCCTTCGTCTGGAGGCACATGTCCACCCAGATGTCTCGCTCCGCTTTCGGGGCTCGGGCACCTGGGGGCGCAGTTGGGCATTTAGACGGGCCTACTACGATCTCCTGACCGTGCACGAGGACCGGCCGGAGCTTGGGGTGGGTCGACCGGGCGACTGGACGCTCCCGGGCCTCATCGAGGTGGATGTGGGTGCATCGTGGCGGGGAGCGCTGGGCGGGATGGCCCTCGAGTTGTCTGCGGATGCCCTGAACGTGCTCAACCGCCGGAATGTGCTGGATTACGGACTTCTACGTCTGGCGGACGGCACCGATGAGTACGTACGGGTCCCCCGCTACCTGTCCGGGTTCACCCCCAGCCTCACCCTCCGCGTCTCCTTCTGAGTCGTCGACGGACCTCCATTCCCAGCGATCTGATGGATCACCGGATCCGGCTGTCCTCCAGCGAAACTGGTCATTGATCCGAACTCGCGTGTTCTATTGTTGATAAGTGGCAAGCGCGCGGCTTTTGGGGTAACCAGAAATACTATGGAATTTAAAAGCCGTTCTGATTATTGGTTTACCGGTCGTTTGCCTGGTGTGTGCGCAATGAGCGCTTCACTCCGCAACCGCGAACACGAAAGACAGGTATAGACATGTTTCGAGAACAGTTACTTTCCCGCCGTTGGACCGCCCTTGCAGGGGCAGTATTCCTGACACTGGCTGTGACGGCCTGTGATGACGATGACCCCGTCACCCCGCCGGAGACCGATCCCGAGGTTGAGACCATTGCAGACGTGGTCGCCGCCGACGCGAACTTTTCGGTGCTGCTGAGTCTCCTGGAGGATGCCGGACTGGTGGATGCGGTGGCCGACGAAGACGCGACGCTCACCGTCTTCGCTCCCACCAATGCCGCATTTGGTCCCTACGACGCCGAGGCCATAGCTGGATCGCCGGAGGTGGCGCAGCAGGTCCTCCTCCATCATGTGCTGGGTGGAGTTGCCGTTACCTCGGACCAGCTCAGCGACGGTCAGCGGGTTGAGACGCTGGCGGGAGACGAGATCCTGGTGCGCATCGTGGACGGGCAGGTGTTCATCGACGGGTCCAGGGTCACCACCGCCGACGTGGAGACGGACAATGGTGTGATTCATGTGATCGACCGGGTCCTGGTGGGGAACCAGAATCTGGCCACAGTGGCGTCTGTGGTGAACCAGACCCAGACCCTGTTCGGAGTCGTAGTGGATGCCGGACTCGGTGACGCCTTCGCAGAGGCGGACGATTGGACGGTCTTCGCTCCCGACAACGCGGCCTTCGCGGCGGCGGCCGAGGTGCTGGCTGGTCTCGAGTCTGAGCAGGTCGCCGAGATCCTTCAGTACCACGTGCTCCCGTCGGGGATCGTGAATTCCACGGACCTCCTGGGTCTCCTGGCCTCCGAGGGCGGAGAGGTCTCTGTACCCACCGCGCAGGGTGAGACCGTGTTGATCACTCAGGAGAACGGTCAGATCGTGTTCAACGGTGGGCAGGCGACGCTCGACGTGACGAATCTGGACTACTACGCCTCCAACGGGATCATCCACCTCATCGACGGCATCCTTCTGCCGGAAGCCTACCGGCCCACCACCACCATCGCCGATGTCGTGGCCGGGAACGCGGATTTCTCAACTCTCCTCGCTGCCCTCGACGCCGCCGGCTTGGTGGGCGCCCTGGCCGACGCCGATGCCTCCTTCACGGTGTTCGCGCCAACCAACGATGCCTTCGGACCCATCAACGTCGATGCTCTTCTGGACAATGCCGATGCATTGACCCAGGTCCTCACCTACCACGTGGTCCCGGGTCCGGCCATCACCTCCGGCGCCCTGGAGGAGGGTGAGAACGTGGTGACGACCCTCTCCGGAGCGGAGTTGACAGTGACTCTCACCGCCGAGGGTGAGGTCTTCGTCGAGGGTTCGCAGGTCACCACCGCCGATGTGGAGACGGACAACGGTGTGATCCACATCATCGACCGGACTCTCCTGGGCAACCAGAACCTGGCCAACGTCGTGACCTTCACAGCCGAAACCCAGCAGCTTCTGGGCGCTGTGGCCGGGGCGGGTCTCGCCGAGGCCTTCGTCGAGGCCGAGGGTTGGACCGTCTTCGGACCCGACAACGCCACCTTCGAGGGGGCTGACCTGAGTGGTTTCTCAGAGGCGCAGATCGTGTCGATCCTGCAGTACCACGTCTTTGCCGAGGCTGTGGTGGCCTCAGGTGGGCTGCTGGGTCTCCTGGCCGACAATGACGGCGAGATCACCATTTCCACCCTCCAGGGTGAGGAGTTGACCATTGCCCAGACTGAGGATGGGATCGTGTTCAACGATGGGCAGGCAACGCTTGACCTGAACAACCTGGATTACTACGCCTCCAACGGAATCCTCCACATCATCGACGGCATCCTGCTGCCGCCGAGCTTCGTGGACTGACCGAACGCCCTTCCGTCCCGCCTTTGAGCGNGCCCACCTTTGCGGTGGACCGGCCTCTACAGGCGGGTACCGGAGGGGAAAATCGCAACGACCCCGGGGAGCTTCCCCGGGGTCGTTTGCGCATGGCACCGCGGTAGGTGTCACGCAGTGCTCAGGAGCCGCCTCGCGCCAGGGGCCGTCCCATTCGAATGTCCTTCAGGCGCATGGACAGGGATCCGATCACGGGAACCCGAGATTCGACGCGAACCAGGATCCGGTCTTCGTCGTCGCTGATGTAGACCTCCGCCTCCCCACCCTCTCCAAACAGCCCACCGGCCTTGATGATGGGGCGAACCACGATGGTCTCGAAGGTCCCGGCCGGCACCTCGATGGTCTCACGCCGCAGGACCTGGAGGATGACGGGGTTCCGATCGGCACGGAAGTACCGGTCCAGTTCGTAGGTCTCACCCACCTCCAGTTCCATGGTCCGGATGTAGTAGAGAAAAGCGATCTCATCCAGCGGAGCTTCGGTAGGAAGGTCCCCCTCGGCCTGGTGGTTCAATCGGTCCCAACGGCCCTCTTCGGGGATGATCTCGAAATGACGGTACCGATGGCGCCGGATCTGTTTCGTGTCCTGGATGAACCGCCGGCTGGACAGTCCCTGGATATCGAACCAGGACTGGTAGTGGTCGTCCACCCGAGCCAGGGGAATGCCACCGGCAATGCGGAGGGACACATGGTAGGACGACTCGCCACGGATCCGTTCCACCCCTTCCACCGAAAGTGACCCTTCCCCGACCCGGAGGCGTCCCAGGCGGACCTGATACTCCAGTCGTTCACCGGGGCCGAAGGGCGCCGCCGCCGCCGAATTCTCGAGAGGACCGATCAGGCTCCCCTCCGTCGTCCGTGGGTTCTGCTGGGCCTCGGCCTTCCCGGGGTGTACAGCCCACCACAGGACCAGGAGGCCCGAGAGGAGGACCGGGCCCATGAGGCCGAGACCGCGACGAAGTGACAGGGAACTGGACATAGGATGGGGTGCGGGAAGTGTTGGACCTCGAACACCGGACGGGGCTGAACGGGTCGGGCAAGCGACGCCGGACACGGTTCGGATGGACAGCGGGCCCGCCTTCTGTCTGGGGACGGTCCCAGTGATATTACCAATTCGGAAGGGAAGCTGATCCTTCCACCCTTCCACGCCACTCTCGCGCAGAGGAGCACTTCATGCCGAACCCCTTGCTGATCAGGGCCCTGACACTGGCTGTGGCCATCTTCCTTCTTCCGACACCGGGGGCGGCGCAGAGTTCGCCTTCCGAGAATGGACCGGGCTGGCAAGCCAGCGTTCTCCTGGGCGGCACCTTTTCGTCGCTGCGGGATGTGGACGGCGCCGATAGCCGTTCCGGTTCCATGGCCGGAGTCTCCCTCGTCTTCCCCTTCCTGGGCCCTCTGCGTTGGCAGCCCGAGGCCCTCGTCACCAGCCGGGGCGGGGATCTGAACCGCGCGGACGGCATCGAGTTGAGCACCCTGGAGGTGCCCGTGATGCTGCGGCTGGCCTGGGACAGCGGGGCTTCCTCACTCCCCACATCTACGCCGGACCCTACCTGGCGATTCAGTTGGAATGCACGGTGGAGGACTCGTCCGTGGATTGCGGCGACCGTCCCGACATCGACACCAACACGGTGGACGTGGGCGGGATTGCCGGGAGTGGGGTCACGCTGCGAGGTGGCCCCCTGATCCTGACCGGGGGGCTCAGGTATGGATTCGGCGTCTCGACGCTGGCCGAGTTCGAAGTGGACGGGGTGGCTGAAGCCGCACGGCATGGAGGGTGGTCCCTCTACGTCGGTGCCGGGTTGGCCCTGGGAGGCCGCTGAGCCTGGCCACCAACCTGCCGTCACCCGTGGCTCGGTCATGCGGGGACGGTCAGGCCCTGTCCGATCCCGGTCCTCTTCCACCATTTCCCTGCCGGTCGATGGCGACGTCGGCATCGCGTAGTTTTCGCCCTAGCTCCCGGGCCAGGTTCCGGTACAGCACCACGGCGATGTCCGGCCGTCGGTTGCGGATCTCCCGGAGGCGATTCCGGGTCAGCACGGCGGCCACTGAGGGGCGGGCGCCCACCACGGACGCGGTCCGGGTGGTCTCGGCCAGGAGCGCATTCTCTCCGACCACGTCGCCCGCTTCCACCTGTCCCACCACATTGCCGGTTCCCAGAAGGACGTCCGCTCGTCCCTCGATGAGGACCAGGAGCTCGTCCGCCTCCTCTCCGGCTCGGCAGAGATCCTCTCCCACGCCGTACTCCCGCACCGTCATGGCGCTGGCGAGTCGACGGGCCTGCTCGTCGTTCAATCCATCGAAGATCCCCAACTCGCCGATACTGGCCGCGATGCGCGGGAGTACCGCACGGGTCCGGAAGTTGCCCATGACCTCTTCGAAGATGGGGCGCATTTCGTGGATCAGGTGCACCTCTCCGAGGGTGGGGGGCACGAGAAGACGGACCATCTTCACCACGTCCAGCCGTTCCACTTCGTGAAACACCATGGCGGGAATGTACGCCGCCGGCAGAAAGCCCACTTCCAGGAGTGTCCGCTGCAGGCGGGTTCCGTGCGCATTCACCTCCACCTCGATGTATTCGACCCCCAGGTCCCTCGCCCGCTCAAGGAGGGACGTGAAGAGGAAACGAACCGAGTCATCGGAGGCGGCAATGAGCTCGAACACCTGGATGTTGCGCTCCACATCGTCGTGGAGGAAGCCCAGGGCTCCGGCGATGGCGTCCCGGGGAGCCCCCGGCCGGCGAGCCACCAGGAACGACGCCTGACGGGCCGTGAGCTTGAAGAATCCGTAATGGAGCCTCATGGGCCCGAATACGTCCCGCTTCCGCACCCTCCCCCGGGCGATCCGAAGAAGGTCGGGCATCCGCTCGGAATCGAACGCCGAGAGCTCGAAGTCGTCGTCACACGGGTGGGGTGATGTGGACTCGTCCACGATCACGTCCGAGGCGAGCGCCACATTGTTCATGGCCAGGTGGGCCAGGGGCGCCACCGCCGGAACCACGCGCGGGTGGTTCCGACGGAGTTCAAGGGCGGGGCTGAAGTGCCGGGCGAAGGTGGCGATGCTCTCCCGGTTCGTGAAGCGATGCTTGAGGGGGAGGAAGCCCACCGGTGCACACCTGAGCTTCTGCGCGATCTGCTGGGTGAAGGGCTGAGCGGTCCGGTTGTCGATGATGGCCACGTGCAGGCGATCCTGCACCAGCTCCAGCCGGTACCTCATGAGTGCGGTACCCACCCCTCGCCCCCTGGCGTTGGGGTGCACCACCAACCGACCCAACTCACCCATGAGGTCCGAGTGGGCACCGATGTCCATGTCCACCGATCCGGTCCCCAAGACCCGCCCGGTGACCACATCCTCGGCCACGGCCACCACCATCCGCTCTCCATAGATGGACCGCTTCAGCCATTCCCGGTCATAGAAGTCCCGGTATGGATAGTCCTCGCCGTAGGCGATCCGGAACATCTCCCGGATGCTGTCGATGTCCTCCTCCCGAGCCTGCCGGGTCCGGATTTCCGTCATTGTCACCCCTCCAGGAACAGGATCCCTCCGGCCGTGGGATCGGATACCGCGTCTCCGATCCGATGATGGGCCCCCACATCGTTCCTCAGGATGGGACGTCGGGGTTCCTGGGGCAAATGGGGTGGATCCACCGAAGGATGCGATCAGCGGTTCAGGGACTTGGATGGTCTTCCGATACCGAATCCATCCAGCTTTCTTCTTCCCCAAAACGGCGTCAGGCCAGAGCGATCCATGCGAACCGAGAACTCCCCCCTCTCCGTAGAAGAATGGGATGCGGCCCCCCCTGTCAGGTCTTCCTCTCTGAGGCCTCGCGTCGGCCGCTTCCTTCCAGTTGCCGTGCTTGGCGCCCTCATGGTGGGGCTGGGCGCCTGTAGCGATATCACGGAACCGGAAGATGCCGAGCCGGAACTCCAGAATGTGATCCCCACCGTCCAGGTGGCGGGCGGAACCGTCGCCCTTCGGCCGGGGGCACCGGACGGGGACCCGTCCGCCCCGGTGGCCACCCTTCAGGGTCCGGGTTCTTCCATCATCCCGGGAGGCGGTTACCGCTATGTGGTCGGGTCGGCCACGCCGTTCTCCGAACTCTACCTCACCGTCGTCGGCGAGGCCGGCTACTACCTGGTGTCCCTGGGGTCACCCACCACCGAGGCCGAGGTGATCCTCACCGTGGACGAACTCCTGGAGGAGTTCGGGTACACCTTCAACTTCGCCGTGGGCACGGGAGGTGGTGCCGGCACTGCCGTCGGGCATACGGTGGAGGTGCTGTCGGTGGGGACCGGGGACATCCAGGTCAGCGTCTCCTGGGATGCGGCCAGCGACGTGGACCTCCATGTGGTGGATCCCTCCGGAGAGGAGATCTACTTCGCCAACCGGAGGTCGGCGTCCGGGGGCGAACTGGACCTGGACTCCAATGCCGGGTGTGGCGGGCAGGATGTCCGGAATGAGAACATCACCTGGGCCGACGGAACCGCGCCGCGCGGCCAGTATACGATCCGGGTCAATTACTGGTCGGCCTGTAGCGTGGATCGGACGAACTACGTGGTGACGGTCCGGGTTCGGGGGCAGGCGACCCGAACCTTCACCGGTACCTTCACCGGCTCGGGAAGTGGCGGGGGTCTCGGGTCCGGGGACGTGATCACCACCTTTACCTACTAGCGGACGGCGAAGCCACCTCCATCGGGACTGAACCAAACGCCCCGGGGCTCCGGCACAAGGCCGGAGCCCCGGGAGCTCAGATCCTTCGGGGTCGGTTCACGGTACCCACCGCGCTCGCCAGTACCAGAAGGGCACCCAGGATCGCGCCCATTGCCAGAATGGGATGGTCTTCCCACCGATTGATGGCCACCCCCGCCAGAGCCCAGCCCACCGCTCCTCCCAGCCAGGGGTTCCCCAGTCGGAGGGTGGCCAGGACTCCCGCCACCGCACCCACTCCTACCATGATCCCGGCCCAAACGGCGTGGGGGATGCCGAATCCTTCCCACTGCCACGCCACGAGGAGCGCCGTGACGTTGGCGATGAGCGCCACCGAGATCCATCCCAGGTAGACGCCGAAGGCAAAGCGCGCCGACTCCGGAACAGGTCCCCGCAGTCGCTCCGGGGCCCACCCGCCGCCCAGCCGTGCGTTCAGCCCGACGAGGGTGACGAGAAGCCCCGCCATGACCACAGTGGACACCTCCACCTGCCGGTAGTGCCATGAGAAGAGCCACCCCGCGTTGAGCACCGAGGTCAGGGCAAACCCGGGAGCCAGCATTCGTCCCACATCGCGTCGCCCGGGGAGAAACTGCACCACAGCCCAGACCATGAGCCCGAGGTAGATCACGCCCCAGATGGAGAAGGTGACCCCGGCGGGGACGAACAGATTGGGATACTCGGCGGCGAGTTCTCCTGTGGTTCTTCCGCCCAGGGGAAGGCTGTTGGCGAGACCATTGACCACAAGGGCGGCCAGCAGGAGGACGGCAGCGACGATGCGCATGTCAGTCAGATCCGTCAGCGCTTGCCGGCCTTCTTCCCGCCGCCGTGCCGTCCGCTATTTCCCGCCCCGTTGCGCTGGATGAGGAGGGACACCAGAAGGCCCAGGACGAACCCACCGACGCTGGTGAGGAAGAGGAGGATGACGACCGGCGTCTCCGTGGTCATCCAGAGAAAGCGCGCCTCCACCACGGCGGTGTTCTGGGCCACCGCCGTCACCAGCGCGAAGCTGAGAACGAGGATGAGCACCGTCTTGACTGTTTTCATGATCCGTAGGCCTCCGGTCTGGAGAGGGGGAGTCCGAAGCGGCAATCCGAAGCGGGGCAGGCTCGGAGCCTCGTGCGCGCCCGACTCCTCCCGCGCCCGGCCGTCTCGTGCCGCGCCCGGCCGTCTCGTGCGCGCCCGGAAAAACTAACGGGATCTCCTGCGTCGGGGTCAAACACGGCCCTGGGGGGAACGACGGTGGCGACATCAAAAAGGGCACGGGCGGCGCCGGCTCGGTGGGTAGAGGGCTCGCTGGGTGCAGGGCCCGGCGGCTCCAGAGGCCGGCCGGTCCATGGACTGGCGTGGGGCATGGGGAGGTGGCAGGATGTCGGCGTCTGCTTCGAGCCCATCCTCCACCGTCAGGGAGGCCCAGATGTTTCTCCGATTCCGCCCCGGGTCAACGAGTCCCTCCGTCCATCCCCTCCTTCACGGGGTGCTCCTGCTGACCGTTGCCTTGATGGCAGCCCTCACTTCGGCCGAGCCCGCCCAGGCCCGGCAGAGCGCGGAGGTGACCATCGAGGCCCTCCTGGCTGCGCCCTTTCCCTACGGGATCCAGGCGGCTCCTGCCGGAGGAGGCGTGGCGTGGATCCAGAACGATCGGGGCGAGCGGAACCTCTGGGTAGCCGAGCCTCCGGCCTACACCGGGCGTCCCCTTACACGCTTCCAGGGGGACGACGGTCAGGAGCTCTCCATCGCCGACTGGACCCCGGATGGGCGCGGCCTCCTCTTCGTCCGAGGCGGTGGCCCGAACCGGCAGGGTGAAACCCCAAATCCCACCAGCGACCCTGCCGGTGCCGAGCAGGCCCTCTGGTTCATCTCGCTGGACGGAGGTGAACCGCGACGCCTGACCGCCGTGGGAAACGCCGTCGTGGCGCCTGACGGGCAGCGGTACGCCTTCACCCGCGGAGGTGACATCTGGATCGGCAGGCTGGCGGAAGGAGACCCTGAGCGCTTCGCTCGGGTTCGGGGCGGTCCCGGACAGCTCCGGTGGTCTCCGGACGGAGGCCGTCTGGCCTTCACCAGCAGCCGGGGGACCCATGCCTTCGTGGGCGTCCTGGAGCTGGAAGCAGGGCGGATCATCTGGATGGACCCGGGCGTTGACGGGGACCGACATCCGGTGTGGTCGCCGGACGGAGACCGGCTGGCCTTCATACGCATCGCCGCCTCGTCGGCATCCACCAGCTTCAGACCCCTCCGGGAGACCCATCCCTGGTCCATCCGTGTGGCCGACCCTGCCACCGGGGAGTCCCGGGAAGTCTGGCGCGCCAATGCCGGCGTGGGGAGCCGCTTCTGGGGAGGCGTGAACATGCCCAATCAGCTCCTGTGGGGCGATGGGAACCGCCTCGTCTTCGCATGGGAAGGAAGCGGATGGTTGAACCTCTACGCAGTTCCCGCCACCGGGGGCGCCGCCTCCGCCCTGGCCACCGGTCCCTTCGAAGTGGCCGACGCCCTCCTCTCGCCGGACCGGCGTCACGTCGTCTTCAGCTCCAATCAGGGCGATATCCATCGCCGGCACCTCTGGCGCGTTCCGGTAGCGGGCGGTCCAGCCGACCTGCTCACCGCCGGGGAGGGGATCGAATGGGAGCCGGTGCCCCTCAGCGAGGGCGGGGTCGCCTTTCTCCGGTCGGATGGCCGGACGCCGGCCCATGCCGCCATCCTGGAAGCCTCCGACATGGCGGCGGGGAGTGGGGAACGGGCCCGGCCCCTCATCGCACGCGGTGCGCCCGGCGGGATCCCGGACGATTTCCCCGACAGCCGTCTGGTGGTCCCGGAGCCGGTCATGATTCCGGCCCAGGACGGGCTGGTGGTTCCAGGGCAGCTCTTCCTCCCCCCGGATCTGGCGCCAGGTGAGCGCCGGCCCGCCATCGCCTATTTTCACGGCGGCTCCCGTCGGCAGATGCTCCTGGGCTTCCACGACCGCATCTACTATCACCACGCCTATGCGCTGAACCAGGCTCTGGCACTGCAGGGCTACGTGGTCCTTTCGGTGAATTTCCGCAGCGGGACCGGCTACGGGATGGAGTTCCGCGAGGCGCTGAACTACGGAGCGGCCGGGGGAAGCGAATTCCAGGACGTTACCGGCGCCGGGCTCTGGCTTCGGGCTCGCCCCGATGTGGACCCGAACCGGATCGGACTCTGGGGCGGCTCCTATGGAGGGTATCTCACCGCGCTCGGGCTGGCCCGGGCTTCGGATCTCTTTGCCGCCGGTGTGGACGTCCACGGGGTCCATGACTGGAACGTAGGCATCGCCACCTTCCGGCCCGACTACAACCCCCTGGCGGACCCCGAGAAGACCCGGATCGCCTTCGAGGCGTCACCCATGGCCCACCTGGACACCTGGCGCTCCCCCGTCCTCCTGATCCACGGCGATGACGACCGGAACGTGCGCTTCGTGGAGACGGTGGATCTTGTGGAAGCGCTCCGGGAGCGGGAGGTGGAAGCGGAGGTCCTGGTCTTCCCCGACGAGGTCCATTCCTTCCTCCTCCACGGGAACTGGCTCAGGGCTTACGAAGCCACCGCCGACTTCTTTCGGCGGAAGCTCTCGCCCTAGACCCCCTCCGGGACCGGAGTCCGTTACCGGCACTGGACCCCGGTGGCTCAAGATCCCTGTCAGCGCCGTCGAAAAAGGGGAGGGGTCGTTCGCCGCCGCTTTCGGATCTTGCAGGATGGCAGCCCCTCGGGCATCCTGCCCGGACCGCCGGTGGGCCGTTTCGCTCAGGACCCTGAATCCTGAGCGTTTCTTATGGTGGCATGGTGCCTGCCGCTTGCCAGGGCAGAGTTTGGTGTCTTCGCCTGGCTCCGGTGCCGAGGAGGGGATCCCGGCTCCATCCATCCGTTCCCCTCGCCGCGGGAGGTTCCGTTGCCACGCCTAGAACATGACATGGCTCAGGAACGTCCCGAGGCCGGTCGCGGCGTAGGGGCCCGCAAGGGTCCGTGGAGAAAGCCGGGTCAACGAGGCGTGACCCTCATCGACATGATCCTGATCCTGGTCATCGTGGGAACCCTGACAACCCTCTCCGTCCCCGCCTTCCGATCTTTGAGCAACGACCTGCGGAGCGCTGTGACGGAAACCTCCGCCTTCGTGGCCCAGGCTCGTTCCCAGGCCATGTCCACCAGTTCCTCCCTTCGGATCCGGGTCGTGTCGGACCAGGAGCTCCTCGGTGAGCGGAACCGGAACTGTAGGGCAACCGGAGGCTGGGAGGCGGATGGCCGAGTCCGGCTGGAGTACCGCGAAGGCCTTCGTCTGTCCGGTCCGGAGGTGGATTCCGTCCTCCTCTGCTTCGACAGTCGGGGCGTGTCCGATGCCAATCCCACCTTTCTCCTGACCGACCGGGAAGGACGAAGCCGTGAGATCGAGGTGCTCCTCGGCGGCGGAGTCGTGGATCGGGATCCAGGGGGTGGAGAATGAACCGGGCCGAGCGTCCGGACCGGAGGCGGGAAGGTGGAAGGATCCGGGGGGCGGGGTCCTCCCGGATCCTGGACCGGAGTGGGTTCTCGCTGGTCGAGGCCATCGTGGCGCTGGGCATACTGGCNGTCCTCCTGGGAGCGGTGGTGCCCTCCTTTGCCCGGAACGTCCGCCTCAACACCGACTCCGAGCTGAGGGGGTGGGCCGTGGCCGTGGCTCAGGAAGAACTCGACGCCCTGCGGGCGTCCGGAAGCTGGCCGGCGAGCGGAAGCCAGCGGACGGTAACGGCCGGGCAGGCCACCTTCACCGCGCACCTCACCTACGCCCGATACTGTCAGGGGGCCGTCTGCTATGACGGGGCCCGTCACGTTTCACTGGAGGTCCGTCATGCGGGCCAGACGCTATATATCGTGGAGACGGTCTTTACCGTCCTCGACGGGACAACCGGCAGCGGCGGGATTTAGTCTTCCGGAGCTGATCATCGTCATGGTGGTGATGGGGGTCATCATGGGACTCCTGCTTCCCCTGGTGCTCGGGAGTCGGGATGCCCTGCGAGGCGACCAGCGCCGCACCGGGGTGAACCAGGCCCTGCGGATCCCGTCGGAGATCATCGGCAACGATATCCGCATGGCTGGTGAGCGATTCGCGCGGTTGGGGAATACGGGCCTGCAGCCGGTTCAGATCGTTCCCGGCGGCACCGGCGCCAGCGATGAGATCATTCTTCGGCGGAACCGATCCGATGAAGTCCTCCCGGTTTGCGAGACGGTGCAGGGGAGCCAGAACTCGTTTCGCATCTACCGGCAGCAGGGGTGGCTCAATTCGCCACAGGGTGCGCCGTATCCCGAATGCGGTCCGGTCATGGATCCCGACGGCTGGCCTCGAAATCTTCGGGCCGTCCACGACCTTGCCGCAGCCACCACCACCGACGGCGTGCTCCGTGGGTTCCTCTACAATCCGTCGGCGGGTACCGGGCAGTTCTTCGACTTCCGGGTCCGGACGCCCCCGACGGTCACCTCGGGTCAGATCCTGCGGGAGGGCACCCCCTTCGCCTGGGACGGCTACCCCCTGGCCAACCGTCCCCGCGTCTACATCCTCGAAGAACGACGGTATCGGCTTCGGGACGGGTTCGTGGAACTCATCGTCAATGGCCGGGACCAGGATCCCCTCCGTGTGGCCGCCGGGATCGAGGATCTCCGCTTCCGCTATGTCCTCGATGACGATCAGGTCACCTCCAACATGCCCGAGGGGATGGGGTGGCGGAACATCCGGTCGGTGGAGGTTCTCATGACGGCCAGCTATGCGGAAGGCGCCGACGTCACCGAACGGACCCTGGCCTACCGCTACTTCCCCCGAAACATCCTGTCACGTTGAAGAGGCTCCCATGAACCGCCGCCAGGAGGGATTCGCCCTCGTCTCCGTGCTGCTGGCCCTTCTCGTCCTCGTGGCCCTCTCCGCCGCTCTGGTTGCCACAACCATGAACGAGATCATCTCGAGCCGGGCGGTCATGGCCCGAAGCAGCGGATTCTACGCCGCCGAAGCCGGTCTGAACATCCGGGGCGAGTTGGTGCGCGCCACCTTCCAGGGGTTCCAGCGTCCGGCCGGTGGCAGTCCGGGCGAGACGGATCCGTGCTCGACGGGGAACCTGGGAAGTGGGGATTTCCGCTGCATGGACTTCGCCTTCAACAGCCGGACCGTGTCCACCTATGTCCAGGAGGATCCCCGCAACAACGATCCTGACGACGGGGACCGGATGATCACGATCCCGCCCGGAGAGCGCTTCGCCGGGCTGAATGCCATCCAGTACCGCTATCATGTCATCTCCGAGGCCACCCCACCTTACCAGGATTCCCCGGAGGCCATGCTGGAAATGGTCTTCCGGACCCGCCTCGTGCCCCTCTTCCAGTTCGCGGCCTTCTACGACAAGGATCTGGAGATTCTCCCGGGGCAGCCCATGACGCTGTCGGGTCCGGTGCACGTGAACGGCGATCTCTACATGAACGGAGTCCTGGAGGTGCTGGGCGAGATCTCCGTGGCCCGTCGGGAGGGAGGAGGGGGCGGAGAGCTCTGGCGCGGACGCAAGGACGCCAATGCCTGCGACGGTCTTGTGCAGGTGGATGACGCCGATGTGGCCACCGACCCGAATCCCGCCATCACCTGCCCCCGAGGGGCCAAGGACCAGGACTATCTCAACACCTGGAACGGTCGCATCGAGGTGGATCTGGATGCTCTCCACGTCCCCCCCCGGGCCACCTTCGAGCCTGGCGGTGAGTACTGGCGCGCCGCCGATCTGGTGGTGGCCCTGGATATCCGGAGCGCCGATGCCTCGGAGTGGCGGCTCATGGTGCCGAATCGGGTCTTCACCGGCGGCCGGGATGGGATCACCGCCAATGAGGCGCTGACCCAGATCCTGAACGAATCGCCGGCGTGCGCGGCTCTCCTGCCCCCCGATCAGCGCCCCTATGCGGCGCTCCACGACGCTCACCCCGGTTCGTCCGGGGGGATGCATTTCCCGGAACTCTCCCCCACTGAGAGCCGTGCGGTGGAGTGGTCCAACAGCTTCCGCGATCGCCGGGAGTCCCAGGGGAACGCCGGAGCGCGAAACGCCCGACGCGTCCTGGTGGAGGTGGATGTGCGTGAGCTCATGAACTGCCTGCACCGGGAGCCGGATCTCTTCAATGACGGTCCCAGTTCCGAGCGACGCCTCGACGACACCTCCAGCGGCGGTCTCGTGTGGTACCTGACGGTGTTGGGACCCGATTCCAACGATCCCTCCTCAGGGTACGGGGTTCGGCTGAGGAACGGGGCCATCCTGGGCGCCAGCCCGTTCCAGCCCGCTCCGTGGGACGCGGCTCCCCCACCACCCGACATCCTGGGACTCACGGTCATCAGCGACCAGTCGGTCTTCATCCAGGGGGACTACAATCTGGATGCGGACTGGCGCCCGGCCGCCGTCATGGCCGACGCCGTCCATATCCTCTCCAACAACCACGCCTCGGTCTGGGAGTGGCATTGGAATGCCCGGCAGCAGGCCACTCCCACGGTCGTCAACTCCGCCTTTCTGAGTGGCACGCAGACCACCGGCAACCAGGAGGGGGCCGGAGGGCGGGGCGGTGCCTACAACGGGGGGCTCGAGAACTACCCGACCCTCCATGAGACGTGGGGTGGTGGCGT
>SL_3KL_010_SEDDRAFT_10003035_pt1 | contig 15289 bp, 13 predicted proteins | sample SodLakKL_010_SED_2_FD_10381 | JGI IMG/M metagenome (IMG submission 10381)
ACCGCTGACGCTCACCTCCCCGAGCTGCGGCCCGCGCACGCTGGTGGCCCTGCAACCCCGTGGCGTGAAACCTCAAGTGCACCCGCGCACCCCAGACTTCACACCCATCGCGCTGGTGGCCCTGCAACCCCGTGGCGTGAAACCTCAAGTGCACCCGCGCACCCCAGACTTCACACCGGTCCTATCCGCATGCCTGATCCGCGGACCCGCGCAGCTTGAGCACGACCCAGACCAGCCCCATGAGGGCCACACCCACCACCATCGCGGAGGCGCTGAAGGCGTAGGAGATGATGCCGAGCCCGAGAACAGTCGCCAGCGGGTCGCGTCGGTCCAGCTGGTGCCTGGTGATGGCCTCGGACCGTGCCCCCACCGTGAGCGGACCACGGACGGGAGCTTCGGCGATGAGCGAGAACAGCGTGGTCTTGGTGCCGTTGAGCTCAGCGTCGGGAGCTTCGACGGCCTTCCCGGTGGTGCGACCATCGGTGCTGGTGGCAGGGGTCGGTGGTGTCTGAGGGGTGGTGCGAGGAGCCCGTCCCTTCCGGCGCTGCGTTGAGCGACCCTTCCGGTGCCCCGTTGCGGGTGAGTCTCGCCCGGATACCAGGACGCGTGCAGCGGTCGTTGGGCACCTGTCCATCGCCGGAGATCGCGTCCTGATCGGGACCTGCAGACCTCGACGGCCCCGGCCTCCTCGGGGACCTATGGCGCTCGAGGAACCGGCAGCCCGCCACGATGACGCCTCCGCTGCTGACCGAGGGAGGCCTGTCGTGGCTCGCGGAGCACCCCTGACCGAGACCTCGACGCGACAGGGTCGCTGTGGTTGGCTAGCCCGATGGACCAGCTAGCGATCGACCTCCTGCCGATGAGCCCTGACGATGCGGGCGAGCTGCTGACACTGCAACGCGCAGCGTTCGTGACCGAAGCTCAGGTCTACGGCGACCCGCACCTGCCGGCGCTGGTCCAGACCCTGACCGACCTCGAGCGCGAACTGGAGCGAGGTATCGGGCTCAAGGCCGTGTGGGGCCACCGGATGGTGGGCGCGATCCGGGGCAGGATCGAAGGCCACACCTGCCACGTGGGACGGCTCGCTGTGGCACCGGACGTCCAGGGCCGCGGCATCGGCACCCACCTGCTCGAGGGGTTCGAGGCGAAGCTCGACCTCGAGGTGGCACGCTTCGAGCTCTACGTCGGATCGCACAGCGTCTCCCACCTTCGGCTGTTCGAACGGTTCGGCTACCACGAGTTCCGACGCGAGCGCACCAGCTCGAACGTCGAACTGGTCTTCATGGAGAAGCCATCACCAGGCGCGGCGTCGGGGTTGTAGCTCGACGCTGCTCGGTCATCAGGAGCGACGCTCCGTCGAGGCTCCGCTCCAGCTCGTCGAGCACCGCCTGGACGTGCCGTTGCCGTGAGCTCATCAGCGACGGCGGTACCACCGATCGCGGCCCGCCTGCTTCCCCGACGAGCGCCTCCCTCGCCGTTATCCACATCGTCGTCCACAGCCTGCAGCTCCCATCATCCTCTACTTCAGGTCGAGGCTCTGCTCCCTCAGTTTCGCGTCCGGGCGATCCCAGCGTCGTTCTGGAGCACACCACCGCGGATCGTGGAGGACGCCCGCTGTAGCCACACCTCAGGGACAGCTCGAGGCCAGCGGGGCGATGCCGACGGCGGTCCCGACGACCCCGGCGTGCGCTCCGCGCCCACCCTCCGAGGACGAGCCGGACCTCGTCCGGCCGGACGCCGAGGTGCCCCGTAGCTCGGGACCTGTGGACAACTCCCGGCACCCCAGCGGGCCATGTTCGGCGACCGGCTGCGGGCTCGCTCGGTCACGCTCGCTGATGGTCACCAGCGCAGGGCTACGCTGCTTCGCACGGCGTGCCGAAGCACGACCTCGTGGGTGCCCCGGATGAGCGAGCACATCTTCCACCTCGTCCCCGCCGCCGAGTGGCGGCGCGGTCTCGATCCCTACGCCCCACCCACGCTCGATGACGAAGGGTTCGTGCACTGCTCCACCGTCGGCCAGGTCGCCAGGGTCGCCGACACGCTCTTCGCCGGCCGCCGGGACCTCATCCTCCTGGAGATCGATCCGACGAGGCTCTCCGCCGAGGTGGTCTGGGAGGATCTCTACGACCTGGGCGAGGACTTCCCCCACGTCTACGGGCCGATCGCACGGGGGGCGGTCGTCGCAGCGACGGCCTACCTCCCGCACGCCGACGGACGGTGCAGCACACCGGACCGCTGAACACCGGGGTGCGCACATCGAGCCGGATGGCCGTTCCCCCCCTCACCGCAGGGATCTCGCCACGCATGGTGACCTGCTCTACGAGCTCGGCATCTACGATCTGGACCACCGCGCCCGCCACTGCGAGAGGAGCTGCCCGCATGTCGGACCGACGTGTCGTGGTGGTGGGGGCTGGACCGGCCGGCCTGGCGACGGCCGCGTGCCTGCGGCGACGCCGGATCAGCGGCGTGATCCTCGAACGCAGCGACGGCGTCGGCGCGGCGTGGCGTGGACGCTACGACCGACTCCACCTGCACACCCCGCGGATCCAGTCCCACCTGCCCGGCTACCCCATCCCCCGCAGCTTCGGGCGGTGGGTGTCCCGAGACGGGGTCGTGCGCTACCTGGAGGACTACGCCCGCCATCACCGTCTGGGGCCACGGTTCGGTGTCGAGGTGCAGCGGGTCGATCCGGTCGACGGCCGCTGGCGGGTCACGACCACCGACGGGACCTACCACGCCGAAGCCGTCGTGCTGAGCACCGGCTACAACAACCTGCCCTTCGTCCCGGACTGGCCGGGGATCGACCGCTTCGGTGGTCACTGGATCCACGCCTCCGACTACCGCACCGGGCGGGTCTACACCGGCCAGGACGTGCTCGTGGTCGGGACCGGCAACACCGGCGCGGAGATCGCGGTCGACCTCGCCGAGCACGGCGCGTCGCGGGTTCGGATCGCGGTGCGGTCGACGCCGCACATCATCCCGAGGACCGTCGCTGGGGTACCGACGACCTTGCTCGGGATCCTCAACGAGTTCGTGCCGGCGGCCCTCGGCGATCCGGTGAACACCGCGCTCCAGCGGCTCACGATCGGTGACCTCTCCCCCTACGGCATCCCGCGGCCCGAGGACGGGCTGATCGAACGCTTCCGCTCCAGTGACGTCGTCCCCATCATCGACGTCGGCCTCGTCGAGGCGGTGCGCGCCGGCCGGGTCGAACCCGTCGCAGCCGTGTCGAGCTTCGACCACGAGGCCGTGCACCTCGTGGACGGTGAACGGGTCGAGGTGGACGCGGTGATCGTTGCGACGGGCTACCACACCGGGCTCGAGCGGATCGTCGGCCACCTCGGTGTCCTGGACGAACACGGACGTCCGACGGTCCCGGCGGGACGCTCCCACCCCCGAGCGCCGAGGTTGCACTTCGTCGGTCTGCGCAACCCGCTGATCGGGCTGCTCAACGCGATCCGGCGCGACGCCAAGCGGACCGCTCGAGCGATCGATCGCGAGCTGGGCGCAGCTGCGGTGACCGTGACCCCGGAGGGAGGATGACGACGCCCGTGCCCCGAGCACACCGCGATGGCCGCGCGTCCCCCGACGCCGGCACGCTCCTCGATGGGGTGATCTGCGACCTCGGTGGTGTCGTCATCGCCATCGACCCCGACCGCATCTGCGATCACTGGGCGGCACGCAGCTCCCTGCCCAGGGCCGAGGTCCACGCCCGGTTCCCCGACGAGCACTACCTCGCCTTCGAACGCGACGCGCTCACCGAGCGGGAGTACCTGGCCCACGTCCGCCGACGACTCGAGCTCGAGGGCACCGACGACGAGCTCGCCGACGACCTCTGCCGGATCTTCCTCGGCACCGACCAGGGGACGCTACGGGTCCTGCGGGACCTGCGGGACCGCTGCACCGTGGTGGCGCTGACCAACACCAACCGCATCCACGAACGGGTGTGGTCGCGCCGCTACGAGACCGAGCTCGAGGTGTTCGAGCGCATCCACTGCTCCCACGACCTGCGGGCCCGCAAGCCCGAACCGGCCGCGTTCACGGCGGTGCTCGACCACCACGGCCTGCAGGCGAGCCGGACCCTGTTCATCGACGACCTCGCCACCAACGTCGAGGCAGCACGCGAGCTCGGGATGCACGGCATCGTGTTCCGCGACGCGGAGCAGCTCGCACGGGAGGTCCGGACACTGGAGGGCCGGGACAGCTCCGCTCAGCCGTGACCCGTCCCCTCACCCGGGACCATGTCCCTCGCAGCGAGCCTTCGTCACACCCTTCGGCACGCCGACGACCCACCCCTCGCCCGCTGGCTCCCGAGGTCGTCCACGGTCTCGGGCACGCAGGAGGTGACCGTGCTGCGCGGGTACGGTCCGGCCGGAGGGTCCACGCAGATGTCCAGCAGCCCGTTCGTACGTGATGTGCCGGTGGCCGAGGCGCGCACCGCGTGGCGCGACGCGTGCGACGAGGCCGGCTGCCCGGCACGGCTTCCGACCGAGACGGTGCCCCTCGAGGACGCGGTCGGGCGGGTCACGGCCGCGCCGATCTGGGCCCACCGCTCGTCGCCATCCTTCGACTCCGCTGCGATGGACGGCATCGCCGTGGAGTCCGGGCGAACGATCGGTGCCGGCCCCACCTCGCCGCTGCTGCTGGCCCCCGACGGGTTCGATGTGGTCGACACCGGCGACCCGCTGCCCGCGGACCGCGACGCGGTCATCATGCGCGAGCATGTCCACCACCTCGACACCCCTGAGGGGCCCCGTGCGGAGATCCGTGCCGCCGTCCCGCCCTACCAACACGTCCGCTCGATCGGCGAGGACGTCGCCACCGCCGAGCTGTTGCTGCCCGAAGGCCACCGCCTGCGACCCGTCGACATCGCGGCCGCCGCCGCGGCGGGCAACCTCGACGTCGAGGTACGACGACCGCCGGTCGTGACCGTCATCCCGACGGGCGACGAGATCCGACCCCTCGGCACCGACCCGCAGCCGGGCGAGATCGTCGACACGAACTCGTTGATGCTCGTCGCGCAGGCCCGCGAGGTCGGCTGCGACGCGTACGCGACCCCGATCCAGCCGGACGACCCGACGACGATCGCCGCGGCCGTGCGTGCCGCAGCGACGAGCTCCGACGTGGTGATCGTCGTCGCGGGCTCGAGCGCCGGACGCGGCGACCACACCGCGCAGGTCGTCGCCGAGGCCGGCACCCTCTGCGTGCACGGGGTCGCGGTCCGCCCGGGTCACCCGGTCGTGCTCGGCGTCGTCGACGCGACCCCGGTGGTGGGCGCGCCCGGCTACCCGGTCTCGGCAGCGCTGACCTTCGACATCTTCGTCGCCCCGCTGCTCGCCGAGCTCGAGGGCACCACACCGGCGGCGCGCCCACGCATCCGTGCACGGCTCGCCCGCAAGCTCGCGTCGGTCGTCGGGATGGACGACTGGGTCCGGGTCAGGCTCGGAGAGGTCGGTGGACGGATCGTCGCCACCCCGCTGCCTCGTGGCGCCGGCGTGCTGACCTCGCTGGTCCGGGCCGACGGCCTGCTCGTCGTCCCCGCCGCTGTCGAGGGACACCAGGCCGGCGACGACGTCGATGTCTCACTGCTCCGCGACCTCGCCGACATCGAACGCACGATCGTCACGATCGGCTCTCACGACCTCGTCCTCGACCTCGCAGCATCGCTGCTGCGTGCCCGCGACCCCCGGGTCACCCTGACGTCATCGAACGTCGGGTCGCTCGGCGGGCTCGTCGCGCTGCGCGACGGACTGTGCCACCTCGCCGGCTCGCACCTGCTCGATCCGGACACCGGGGTCTACACCCTGCCCTACCTCGAACGGCTCCTGCCGGAGCACGAGCTGGTCGTCGTGCGCCTGGTCCACCGGCAGCAGTGCCTGATGGTGGCTCGAGGCAACCCGCTCGGCATCACGGGTATCGACGATCTCGCCCGCGAGGAGGTCCGGTACGTCAACCGCCAGCGCGGTGCCGGCACCCGCGTCCTGCTCGACCACGAGCTGCAACGTCGAGGCATCCCGCCCGACGCCGTCGACGGCTACGCCCGCGAGGAGCACACCCATCTCGGCGTGGCAGCAGCCATCGCCGCCGGTCGCGCCGACACCGGGCTCGGCATCGTCGCGGCGGCCCGTGCGTTCCACCTCGACGTCGTCGAGGTGGCCAGGGAACCCTACGACCTTGTGATGACCGCGCAGGCCTGGCACGACGACCCGAGGCTGGCACCCCTGCGCGCGCTGTTGGAGGACGACGCCTTCCGCGACGCCGTCGCCGACCTCGGCGGCTACGACGTCGCCGAGATGGGGCGGATCGTCCACCCGTGAGGAGCCCGCGAACCGTGAGGAGCCCGCGAACCGCGAGGGGTCGTGAGGAGCCCGTGACCGGCAGCGCGACGCCGCCGGCAGCGGGTCAGAAGCGGCCGGGGAAGAAGATGTCGAGCTCGCGCTTCGCGCTCTCCGGGGAGTCGGAGCCGTGCACGAGGTTCTCCCCGATGACGGTGGCGTAGTCACCGCGGATCGACCCTGGGGTGGCGTCGATCGGGTTGGTCGCACCCATGATGGTGCGCATCCCGACGATCGCGTCCGGGCCGGAGACGCACATGGCGACCAGCGGACCCGAGGTGATGAACTCGACCAGTTCGCCGAAGAAGGGCTTGTCGACGTGCTCGCCGTAGTGCTCCTCGGCCGAGTCCCGCTCGAGGACGCGCAGCTCCATCGCCTCGATCCGGTAGCCCTTGCGCTCGATGCGCGAGATGACCTCGCCGATGAGGCCACGCGCGACACCGTCGGGTTTCACGAGGATCAGGGTCTTCTCGTCCGCCATGGGTCCATGCTCCGGTGTGGTTGGGAAGGTCGGCGCGCATACTCCCAGCCGGCGCGCACCCCGGCAAACCCGCTCGGAGCCGTCAGCTACCGTCGCGCACCCCATCTCGGACCCGGCTGTGCACGTTGGAGGTCGAGGCATGCTCCCCCGCCCCGCCTGCCACCCCTGCCTCCTCGTCTCGGCGCTCACCGCGACGCTGCTGCTGGTCGCCTGCGGGGACGCCGCTCCGGAGGCCGATGCGGAACCGGGACAGCGGGAGGCCACGACCGAGGAGCGCATGGACCTCGAGGAGCTCCTCGAACGCGAGGGAACTGCGGAGGACGACGGCCCCGAAGAGGAGGCTGGCGCGGAGGACGATGAGCTCCTGATCGAGCCGGGGACGATCCTCGGGCCGGGCGAGATCATCACCCGCGTCGGCGACGTCGAGGTGATCTTCGAGCTCCCCGAGGAGGTCGAGGGCGGCAGCGTCGCCCCGAGCGACCTGCCGGTGTCGCTCGAGCTGCTGGCCGACGGTGGCGCCATCGTGGTGTTCGAGGCCGTCGGCCACACCCGCGACGACGGTGACGGCCACCTCACGCCGACGGCCGGCCTCCCCGACGACCTCGAGGTCTGGCTGACCACGGACCTGCCTGTCGCGGTCGAGGTGGCCGACGGGCCGACGGCGCTCGACGACGGCATCGCCGTCAGCCTCCACAACACCGATGACGAGCAGAGCCTGCCCATCGTGCTGTGGCGTGCCGAAGGCGATCCGATCGACACGTTCGAGGGGCACGGTCCGCCGCCCGCGCAGACGCAGCAGCTGTGGCTCCGCGGGCTCGACGGGCGGTGGGTCGGGGTCGCCACCTACGGCCCGGACGTGGACCGCGACCTCGCCGACGCGATCGCCACGAGCCTCCGCGTGCGCTGAGCCACTCCGCACGCTCGGGTGGTCATGGCCGCACGTCGGCTGAGCGGGCCACACGTCGGCCGATCGAACCTCACGTCAGCGATGGGCTACCGGATCCGGTGATCGCCCACCCGGCCTCAGCGGTCGTCGTCGGATCCCTCATCGAGCAGGCGTTCCAGCGCCTCGTCGAACGCGGCCCCGTCCTCCTCCTGCGCGGCGAGCTCGAGGGCCACCGCGACGTCGACGTCGTCGGGGTCGATCGCGTCGTCGTCCTCGTCCTCCGGCGCCCACACCACCTCGTCATCGGAGCCGAGCTCGTCGAGGTCGTCGAGGGGGAGGTAGCGATCGCGGGCGGCACCGACGGTGAGCAGCGACCCGGCGACCAGCACACCGTCGCCCTCCCTCGCCATCGACTCGGCGATCTCCAACGCCTGGGTGAGATCCTCCACCGCCTCGACCGCGATGCCGGTCCCCTCCCAGGTCGCGACGGCTGCGTCGTGCATGCGCTGGAGCGACGCCGCGCGCGGCGAGTCGCCCTGGGTCGCGATCACGTGCGACGCGCTGCCGCGGAACTCGGCGAGGATGCCGGGGATGTCCTTGTCGTCCAGGCAGGCGACCACGAGGATCAGCTCGTTGAACCCGAACGAGTCGGCGAGGGCCAGCGCGGCAGCCGCCGCACCGTGCGGGTTGTGGGCACCGTCGAGCAGGACCGTGGGGTCGCGACGCACCACCTCGAGGCGACCGGGGACGGCCACCGCACCGAGGCCGTGGCGGACGACGTCGTCGTCCATCTGCTCGAACGAGGCCCCCGTGAGCGCGGCGAAGGCGCCGAGCGCGAGCGCGGCGTTGCGCGCCTGGTGCTCGCCGTAGAGCGGGAGCAGGATCTCGTCGATCACCCGGTCATCGACGCGCAGTGCCAACAGCTGTCCCCCGACCGCGAGCCGTCGATCGACCACCTCGATGTCGTCCCCGAGCCGTCGGATCGTCGCCCCGGCAGCCTCGACGGCGGCGTCGACGACCCGTTCGACCTCGGGTGTCTGCTCCGCGGTGATGACCTCCGCGCCCGACTTGATGATGCCGACCTTCTCGTGCGCGACCTCCTCCGCGGTGCCCCCGAGCTCGCTGTGGTCGACATCGATCTCGTTGAGCACCGCGACCTCACCTCGGATCACGTTGGTGGCATCCCATCGACCCCCCATACCGACCTCGAAGATGCCGACGTCGACCGGGGCGTCGGCGAACCACGCGAAGGCCATCGCGGTGAGCATCTCGAAGTAGGTGACGTGGTCGGCCTCGTCACCCTGCTCGGACCGGAGCCGCTCGTCGAGCAGGTCGGCCAGCGCCGCCACCTCGTCGTGAACCTCGGCGAACCGCGTGGGTGAGATGTGGCGGCCGGCGAGGGTCAACCGCTCCCGGACGGTCTGCAGGTGCGGCGAGGTGTAGGTGCCCGCGGACAGTCCGGCGGCGGAACACAGCGCACCGACCATACGCACGACCGAGCCCTTGCCGTTGGTGCCGGTGACGTGCACGCTCGGGTAGGCGAGCTGCGGGTCGCCGAGCAGCTCGGTCAGGGCGGTGATCCGCGACAGGTCGGGGACCATCCGCCCTGGACCGCGGGCGAGGAGCGCAGCGAAGGCGCGCTCGACGTCGTCGGGCACGGGGACCTCGAGGTGGTGGGCAGGCGGGACGAACGGCAGGGAGCCTGGCCGACGGAGGCTACCTCGGCGGAGCGCGTGGGTTCTGGGTGCGTTTCCGACGGCTGGCCGTCGCAAACGTACCCACGACCCCGCAGCCGTCCCCCACGACCTCGCAGCGGTCCCCGACGGCCTCGCAGCCGCCACCCACGACCTCGCAGCGGCCCCCCACGACCCCGCAGCCGTCCCCCACGACCCCGCACGGCCCGCCGTCCGCTCACGCGCTCACACGTCAACCGCCGTCGCGGGCCGCCCGACGCGCCTGGCGTGCGGCGCGCTTCTCCTCGAAGCGGGTGGCCTTGGCGTCGAGTTCCTTGAGGAACCGGGCGAGCTCGTCACGTCGTGCCTCGGCGTGCGCGTCGAGGCCCTCCAGTTCGAAGACCTTCCAGTGGCGCAGCAGCGGCCACAGGATGTCGTCGTGGTGGATACGCAGGTCGTAGATCCCGGCGTCGGCGATCTGCGCGGACTTGGTGAGGAACTGGCGCATGCCGGCACCCGGCATCTCGAAACCGATCACCTCGTCGACGATCGCCTCGACCGCCGCGGACGGGTCCACGTGCATCGCCGCCTGCAGCATGTCGCGGTAGAAGCGCATGTGCAGGTTCTCGTCCTTGGCGATGCGCGCCATGATGCGATCCGCCACCGGGTCCTGCGAGTACCTGCCGGTGTTGCGGTGGCTGATCCGCGTCGCCAGCTCCTGGAAGGCCACGTAGGCCATGCCGTGCAACGTGCCCCTGCTGTCGTGGTCGTAGCCCTGCATGACCTGGGCCATCCGCGCCCGCTCCAGCTCGTAGGGATCGAGCGCGCGGGTGACGACGAGGTAGTCGCGCAGGACGATCGAGTGACGCCCCTCCTCCGCGGTCCAGCGATGCACCCAGTTGATCCACGCGCCGTCGCCATGCCCGAACATGTCATGGATCTCGCGGTGGTAGGACGGCAGGTTGTCCTCGGTCATCAGGTTGACCTCGAAGGCCGTCTGCGCCACCCCGCTCAGCCGCGACTGGTCCGGGGTCCACGGATCCTTGTCGAAGTCGCGCCCCATCGAGTAGGGGATGTAGTCGTGGGGGAACCACTCCTCGGCGATCCGCTCGTGGGCGCGGAGCTGTTCCTCGGCGACGGGCTCGAGCTCGGCGAGCAGGTCGCGGTCGGACAGGTGCTGGGTGCTGGTCATGGGTTGCCGTTGGTCGCGGGACGGACGGACCGAGAACCTACGCTAACGTAACTTCCGATCGAGGGGGAACACCTCTGCCCGCTGGCCGCTAAGCTGGGTGGTCGCACGCCGCGCAGGAGCCCGAGGATGCCTCCCACCACGTGATACCCGACGCCGTTCGCGGCGTCCCCCGCCCACGTCGGTCCATCATCCTCCCGAGGCAGATCCCGTGTCCCCCTCCCCCGCTGTCCTGTTGCGCGATGTGGTGAAGCGCTTCGGCGCCATCGCCGCCGTCGACCACCTCGACCTCGAGGTGTCCCGTGGGGCCTGCTTCGGCCTGCTCGGACCGAACGGCGCCGGCAAGTCCACCACGATGCGGCTGCTCACCGGCCAGGCGGTCGCCGACGCCGGCACCGTCGAGGTGCTGGGCTACGGGCTTCCCCACGGGTCCCGCCAGGCCCGGGCCGTCTCCGGCGTCGTCCCCCAGATCGACAACCTCGACGACGAGCTCACGGTCGTGGAGAACCTCGACGTCTACGCCCGGCTCCAACGGGTGCCGCGAGCGGAGCGTGACGCCGCCGTGCGCCGTGGCCTGGAGACCGCGCTGCTCGTCGACCGCGCCCACACGCCGACCTCCGAGCTGTCGGGAGGCATGCGACGGCGGCTGCTGATCGCCCGGGGGCTGGTCCACGGGCCGGAGCTGGTGCTCCTCGACGAGCCCACGGTCGGGCTGGATCCGCAGATCCGCCAGCAGCTGTGGGCGACGATCGCCGACATCCGCGCCAGCGGCGTCACCGTGCTGATGTCGACCCACTACATCGAGGAGGCGGAGCGCCTGTGTGACCAGGTCGCGATCATGCACGCTGGCCGCGTGGTCGCCAGCGGGCCCCCCAAGGAGCTGATCGCCGAGCTGGTGGGTCGCGAGGTCCTCGAGGTCGCGGGTACGCCGTCGGTGCTGGCCGAGGTCGAGGTCGAGGCCCGTGCGGGTGGGCTGCGCACGCGACGCTCGGGCACGACGGTCGCCGTCTTGGACGCCGAACGGCTCGATGGACAGGCCTGGGCACAGGGCGAGCGCCGGGCCCCCACCCTCGAGGACGTCTTCGTGGTCCTGACCGGGGAGGAGTTGGCGTGAGCACGGCATCGCCGCCCATCGCGCAGCGGCGCTTCGAGCCCGCGGTCGTCGGCGCGATCGTCTACCGGGAGTGGCGGGTCTTCCGTCGCGTGTGGTTCAGCACGGCGTTCGGCTCCATCGTCGAGCCGATCGTGTTCTTCATCGGCTTCGGGTTCGGGTTCGGCGCGCTCATCAGCGAGGTCGCCGGGCTCTCCTACTTCGAGTTCATGGCCACGGGCACGATCGCCATCGGGATCATGTTCTCCGCGCTGTTCCCGGGGCTGATCAACGGCTACGCACGACGCAAGGAGAAGCACCTCTACGACGGGCAGCTGGCCGCCCCGGTGTCGGTGGCCGAGCTGGTCGCCGGTGAGTCGCTGTGGAACGGCCTTCGCGTGTCCGTCGTGGCCGTCGTCACCCTGGGCGTGGCCTTCGCCTTCGGCGTGCAGATGGGGCCAGGCGTCGTGCTGGTGCCGGTGATCGCGGTGATCTCGGGCTTCGGTCTGTCCGCGACGGGCGCGGCGTTCGCCGCGAAGCTGCGCTCCTGGCACGGCATCGACATCGTCATCGGTGGCATCATCGCGCCGATGTTCGTGGTCGCAGGCACGTTCTTCCCCCTCGACGGACTCCCGTGGTGGGCTGAGATGGTCGGACGCATCAACCCGCTCCATCACTGTGTGGAGCTGCTACGGGGCGCGGCCTTCGGGTTCCCCGGGCTCGGGCAGACCATGCTGCACGTCGGCGCCCTGCTCGTGTTCAACCTCGTGGCGTGGTTCGCGGCCGTCCGGCTCGTGCGACGGGCCCTGATCGACTGACCGCGCGGCCCTGTCCACCTCGCCTCGGTCCCAGCACGGTCCGATCGAGCGATCCGGTGGGAGGCCGGGTCCGCCTGACGGGTTCAGCCCTCGCGGACGGCAGCGATGCGTTGGACGCGGGCGGGCCGGTCGCTGGTGAGGTCCTCGTAGGCCACGACCCGCAGCTCGCCACGGACGGCCTCCAGCAGCTCACCGGGACGCAGCAGCCAGTCCGGGTTCGTCGGGCGCCCGTACCGCTCGTGACCACGTGCGTAGGTCTCGTAGAGCAGGGCTCCACCTGAGGCGACGGACGCCACCAACGTCGGCAGGAGCGGCCGGTGCAGGTAGTTGGCGACCACCACCGCATCGAACCGGCGCCCGGCGAAGGGCCACGACCCACCCTCCAGGTCGGCCTCGACCACCTCGACGTCGGTGCCCCCGTGCGCATCGGCGGAAGCGGGAAGGTCCAGCAGCGCCGAGGTGTCCCGATCGACCGCCACGACGGGATGCCCGGCCGCGACGAACCACCGGGTGTGGCGCCCGCCACCGGCCGCGACGTCCAGCACGGTGCCGCCGGCAGGGACGAGCGACGCGAACCTCACCACCCATGGCGATGCGTCCTCCGGCGAGGTCGGCCGCCCTCCGGACCTGGTCGCCTCCTCGGCCACCTCGGCCTCGTCGCTGCCGGTCATCCCTCCTCGAGGGCCGCCAGCGCCCGGATCCGCTCCTCGAGCTGGACGATCGTCTCGCCGAGCTCGGCCTGTCGGTCACGTTCGCGCTGCACCACGTCGGCCGGGGCTCGCTCGACGAAGGAGGCGTTGGCGAGCTTGCCCTCGACCTTGGCGAGGTCCTCCTGGGCCTTGGTGAGCTCCTTGCGCAGGCGCGCCAGCTCGGCCTCGACGTCGATCAGCCCGGCGAGCTCCACCTGCGCCTGCCCGGTACTGAGCTGGATCGTCGACGTGCCCTCGCGCTCCTCGATCACGTCGACGCACCGCACGTCGGACAGTCCGGCGAGCGAGGACACCAGCTCGCGCTGGGACTCGATCAGCTCCCGCTCACCCGACGCCACGGCCAGCTCGAACCGGGTGGACGGGGCGATGCCGTTCTGTGAGCGGAACCGGTGGGTCTGGGTCACGAGGTCCTGCAGCACCGCGAAGGTGCGCTCCACCTCGACGTCGCGGTCGTCCGGGCGACCGGTGGGCCACGAGGTGACCATCAGCGAGTCCTCGCCGCCGGCCGCACCGGTCAGGCTGCGCCACAGCGCCTCGGTGACGAAAGGCATCAGCGGGTGCAGCAGGCGCAGCACGTCGTCCAGCACGACCGCCAGGACCCGCCGAGCGACCCGCGCGGCGTCGGGGTCGTCACCGTAGACGCGCACCTTGACGGCCTCGAGGTACCAGTCGGCGAGCTCGTCCCACACGAAGTGGTAGAGCCCACGGCACACCACCGGCCAGTCGAAGCCCTCGTAGCCCGCCTCGACCTCGGCGCGGACCGCCTCCAGCCGCGACAGGATCCACCGGTCCTCGAGCGCGAGCGCGGCGACGTCGGGCAGGTCGCCCGGCCGGACGTCGTCGAGGTTGCTCAGCGCGAACCGGCCGGCGTTCCAGAGCTTGTTGGCGAAGCGCTTGGTGCCCTCGACCCACTCCTCGGCCAGTGGGGCGTCGGTCCCGGGCGCGGCGGACCGCAGCAGCGCGAACCGGGTGGCGTCCGCGCCGTAGCGCTCGATCAGCAGGAGCGGATCGATCACGTTGCCGAAGGACTTGCCCATCTTCTTGCCGTACTCGTCGCGCACCAGGCCGTGGTTGTGCACGACGTGGAACGGCACGACATCGTTGAACCACAGGCTGATCATCAGCATCCGCGACACCCAGAAGGTGTTGATGTCGTAGCCGGTGACCAGCACCGACGTCGGGTACCAGGTCTCGAGCTCCGGGGTCCGCTCCGGCCAGCCGAAGACGCTGAAAGGCCACAGCTGGCTGGAGAACCAGGTGTCGAGGACGTCCTCGTCCTGCTCCCAGCCGGGCTCGTCGATCGGTTCACGCGACACCCGGATCTCGCCGTCGGGCCCGTACCAGGCGGGGATACGGTGCCCCCACCAGATCTGGCGCGAGATGCACCAGTCGTGGAGGTTGTCGAGCCAGTCGAGGAACGGCTTGGTCTGGTTCTCGGGCACGAACACGGTGCGCTGGTCGCGGACCGCCCGCGCCGCCTTGTCCGCGAGCTGGCGCATCGACACGAACCACTGGTCGGACAGCCGCGGCTCCACCGGGGTGCTGCAGCGCTCGCAGTGCCCGACGCTGTGCACGTGCTCCTCGACGCCGAGCAGCAGGCCGAGCTCGTCGAGCGCCTCCTTGACCCGCTGCCGCGCCTCGAACCGGTCGAGCCCGGCGAAGCGCTCCCCGACCACGTCGGTCGTGACCGCGTGATCGTCGAAGATGTCGATGATCTCAAGGTCATGCCGCAGCGCGATGGCGTGATCGTTGGGGTCGTGTGCCGGGGTGATCTTGACGGCACCCGAGCCGAAGCCCGGATCGACGTAGTCGTCGGCGACGATGCGGAACGTCCGGTCCTGGAAGGGGTGGCGAACCTCGCGGCCGAGCAGGTCGGTGTAGCGCTCGTCGTCGGGGTACACGGCGATCGCCGAGTCACCGAGCATCGTCTCCGCACGGGTCGTTGCCACCTCGACCCCGGCAGGCCGCTCGCCTGCGGCGGAGTCCTCGTCCGCGAACGGGTACACGAAGCGGGCCAGCTCCCCCGGCACCTCCTCGTGGACCACCTCGATGTCGGACAGGGCGGTGTTGCACCGGGGGCACCAGTTGATCAGGCGGTTGCCCCGGT
>SL_3KL_010_SEDDRAFT_10003036_pt1 | contig 15286 bp, 6 predicted proteins | sample SodLakKL_010_SED_2_FD_10381 | JGI IMG/M metagenome (IMG submission 10381)
GTTTCCGCCACCATTGAGAATGCGGATTGCGACGGAGGTTTGGGAAGTGCTCAACTAAGTGTTACAGGCGGCTCAGGTAATTTTTCCTACAACTGGGATCCATCTGTGTCAAGCAATTCCACGGCTTCGGACCTGGAAGAAGGCATTTACTCAGTGACGGTGGAGGACAATGAACTTGACGGCTGCGAAGGAGAAATTTCAGTTGAAATCGAAATGGAGGGTGAATTGGATTTGGACATCACAACCGACCACACAACCTGCCAATTGAACAACGGTGCTATTTCTGTCACACCTGACGGACCTGGACCTTTTTCCTACTTTTGGACCGGACCAACTCCTATTACAGGCTCCGAGGGCGAAGATTTGGAAGCCGGGATGTACAACCTGACCGTTACGGACGACCTCACAGGCTGTGTAACCGAAACCACCATCGAAATTGAAGACTCTGATCCACTGGATATTTCCGCCACTGTAGAAAATGCGGATTGCGACGGAGGTTTTGGTAGTGCACAACTCAGTGTTACGGGCGGCTCAGGTAATTTTTCCTACAACTGGGAACCCGCAGTGTCAATCGATGACACGGCCTCCGATCTGGATGCAGGCACCTATTCAGTGACGGTGGAGGACGCTGAAATAGACGGCTGTGAAGGAGAGATTACTATTGAAATTGAGATTCAGGGCGATTTAGATTTGGATATCATAACGGTTCACACAACCTGCCAATTGGAAAACGGATCAATCTCCGTCACGCCGGACGGACCTGGACCATTTTCCTACTTTTGGGACGGGCCAACTACCATTACCGGTTCTGAAGGGGAGGATTTGGAATCTGGTTTTTACAACCTGACAGTGACAGATGACATCACAGGTTGTGAAACAGAGACCACCATAGAAATTGAAGACTCCGACCCTTTGGATATTTCCGCCACCATTGAAAATGCGGATTGCGACGGAGGTTTGGGTAGCGCAGAGCTCAGCGTGACAGGTGGTTCGGGTAATTTTTCTTACACCTGGGCCCCAGCAGTTTCCAGCGATGCAATAGCTTCAGATCTGGTTGAAGGCACCTACTCAGTGACAGTTGAAGACAACGAAATAGACGGTTGCGAAGGAGAGATTGGGATTGAAATAGAATTGCATGGTGACTTGGATTTGGACATCGTAATCGACCACACCACCTGCCAATTGGACAACGGTTCGATCTCCGTATCCCCTGATGGACCTGGACCTTTTTCCTACGATTGGACCGGACCAAATGCCATTACCGGCTCCGAGGGTGAAGATTTGGAATCTGGTTTTTACAACCTGACTGTTACAGACGACCTAACAGGCTGCGAAACAGAGACCACCATAGAAATTGAAGACTCCGATCCACTGGATATTTCCACCACCATCGAAAATGCGACTTGCGATGGAGGCTTAGGTAGCGCACAACTCAACGTAACAGGCGGTTCAGGTAGTTTTTCCTACAACTGGAATCCATCCGTGTCAAGCAATTCCACGGCTTCGGACCTGGAAGAAGGCATTTACTCAGTGACGGTGGAGGACAATGAAATTGACGGCTGCGAAGGAGAAATTTCAGTTGAAATCGAAATGCAGGGTGATTTAGATTTGGATATCACAACCGTTCACACAACCTGCCAATTGAACAACGGTTCCATATCCGTCACACCAGCCGGACCAGGACCATTTACCTTTGATTGGGACGGACCAACTCCTATCACAGGTTCTGAGGGAGACGAACTCGAAGCCGGATTTTACAACCTGACCGTTACTGACAACCTCACAGGTTGTGAAACAGAAACCAACATCGAAATTGAAGACTCGGATCCGCTCGAAATCTCCGCCACTACCGAAAATGCAGATTGTGACGGAAGCTTGGGTAGTGCCCAACTCAGTGTTTTAGGTGGATCGGGGGATTTTTCTTACTACTGGAACCCTTCTGTGTCAAGCGATGCCACGGCCTCGGACCTGGATGAGGGGATTTACTCAGTCACAGTAGAGGACAATGAAATAGCCGGTTGTGCAGGAGAAATTGAGGTTGATATTGAAATGCAGGGGGAATTGGATTTGGACATTATATCTGAGCACACCACCTGCCAATTGGACAACGGTTCTATCTCCGTCACACCAGCCGGACCTGGACCATTTACCTTCGATTGGACCGGACCAACTCCTATCACAGGTTCTGAGGGAGACGAACTCGAAGCCGGATTTTACAACCTGACCGTTACTGACGACCTCACAGGTTGTGAAACAGAAACCAACATCGAAATTGAAGACTCGGATCCGCTCGACATTTCAGCCATTACCGAAAATGCAGATTGTGACGGAAGTTTGGGTAGTGCACAACTTAATGTGACAGGCGGATCGGGTAATTTCTCCTACAACTGGGACCCGGCTGTGTCAAGTAATGCCACGGCTTCGGACCTCATTGAGGGCACTTATTCAGTGACAGTAGAAGACGACGAAATTGATGGTTGCGAAGGAGAAATTGAGGTTGATATTGAAATGCAGGGTGAATTGGATTTGGACATTATATCTGATCACACCACCTGCCAATTGGACAACGGTTCCATCTCCGTATCCCCTGATGGTCCCGGACCGTTTTCCTACGATTGGGCCGGACCGACTGGTATCTCAGGCTCAGAAGGTGAGAATCTCAGTTTTGGGACCTACAACCTAATTGTCACCGATGAATTTACCAATTGTACGGCCGAGGCTCAGATAGAAATTGACCCCTCGGATGCCCTTCAATTGACAACTGATATTGAGCATCCTCAATGCGATGGAACAACCGGATCAATAGGAATATCTGCATCCGGTACCGGTGGAAGTTACAACTACAACTGGAGTGACCCCCAATTATCCGGGCCGGAGGTGGATGATTTAGAGGCCGGTGTTTTTACAGTAACCGTTACTGACCCCGATATTCCGGGATGTGAAAGTGAGGAAGTTATAGAATTAATCTGGGAAGGTGAGCTGCCGGTTGAAATAACAGCCATCGAGCCCTCATGTAATGAGAGCAATGGAGAATTATTCCTCGACCCCTATGGCAACGAATCATTTGAATACGAATGGAGTTTGGACAACCCCTCCCCACTTACTGGTAATGGCGGAACAGGAATTGATCCGGGTACTTATTGGGTAACAGTCACCGGTACAGAGACCTTTTGCACCGCAGAGCTTGAAATAGAGCTGGATGAAATACCCCCTTTTGACGTGGATGTTGAAATCATTCATCCCGACTGTTATGAAGACAATGGAAGTATAACATTGAATCCGGATGGAGCAGGACCCTATGAGTACTCCTGGGGATCAGCTAATCAGTTGGAAGACCTGGGGCCCGGGCTTTACGATTTTATAGTTACCGATGTGCAAACGGGTTGCGTGTGGAGAGGGGATGCTGAGCTGGAATACCAGCACCTTTTTGATGCCACCGTAGAGACAATTGACCCATCTTGTGGGGAGGATGACGGAGAGATTTTGATTACCCCCGATGGATCGGGCGAATATTCCTACCAGTGGGACGGGCCGGGAAATGCAACAGGCCATAATCCCACCGAAATTCCCGGGGGCGATTGGTTTGTAACCATCACGGATGACTTCAGCAATTGCACCCTTGAACTCGACATTATCCTGGAAATCACAGAGCCTTTTGACCTCGACTCTTCAATTGAAAATCCGTTTTGCAGCCAGGCTGACGGTTCAATTTGGGTGACTCCTCAAGGGACCGGGTCTTTTGAGTATGAATGGGACCCTGTAAATGTAATTCAGGGAATGGGGGGTGGAGATTTAGCTGCCGGGGTTTATCAACTGACGGTGACCAACATCTCAAATGGTTGTGAACTCGATTTTGAGTTTGAACTTACCACAGACCCGCCATTGGAAGTAAGCAGCACGGTTTCTCACCCCTCCTGTCAAATCGATGACGGGGAAATTTCATTGAGTCCGGATGGAACTGGCCCCTTCGATTACGAGTGGAGTGGACCCATCGCAGTCAGTGGTGAATCGGGAGAAAACCTGCCCGGTGGAATGTATTGGATAACTGTCACGGACCTGCACACGGGCTGTTTTCAGGAATTGGAAATTGAACTCATAGCTCCAGTTCCCTTCACCACCGAGAGTTTCGTTCAGCAACCCTCATGTGAGGAAGAGGATGGTGTTATTGAGGTGGAAACAAATATATCAGGTGATTTTGATTATCAGTGGAGTGGACCGGTTCCCATTGATGGAAGTACTGGTGAAAATCTTCCCCCGGGAAGCTACAGTTTGCTGATTGAAGATTTAAACACAGGTTGTACGGACTTTTTGGAGTGGGAATTGATTGCCCCCGAGCCATTTGACCTGGATTACGATTCAGAGGATACAAATTGTGGCCTTAACAATGGTTCGATTTCAGTTTTTGCCACCGGCACCGGGCCATTTGATTACGAATGGTCAGGTCCTGTGTTTATAACAGGAGATTCAGGCACAGAATTAGAAGCCGGAACTTATGCATTATCAGTGACTGACATCAGCACCGGTTGCTCGGAGTATGTAGAAATAACCATTGAATCATCCCAGGGGCTCGACTTTGAATACGAAATCACAAATCCCAACTGCGGAGAAGACAATGGCTCTATTCAGCTCATTCCCCAGGTTCCAGGCAGCTATGTTTACAATTGGGACGGTCCAGTACCCCTTGACGGAGAGCAGGTAGAAGATTTGCCGGCCGGATTTTACTCCGTGACAGTTAGTGACCAGGATACAGACTGTGAGTGGTTTATGGATTTTCACCTGCAAACCGACGCGCCATTCGATGCTGAAATAGACAAAACCCATCCCACTTGTGGAGATAACAACGGCTCCATTGAAGTCCAAACCGAAGGTCAGGGGCCTTTTGACTTCGAATGGGACGGCCCGGTTGATGTCAGCGGAACCAGTGGAACATCGCTATCGGCGGGCAACTATCAGCTAACCATTATCGATCAGAGCGATGGGTGCTCCAGAGAGTGGAATATTGAACTCATTGACAGCGGTTCCTTCTCTGTCGATTTCGAACTTTTGCCGCAAGACTGCGAAACAGGACTGGGTGGGATATCCATAGAAACAGAGGGTGAAGGACCCTTTGATTTTCAATGGAGCAGCTCATCAATTCCCAATAGCCCACAGGCAGACTCTCTCCCTCCCGGAATTTATGAGGTGACCGTGACTCAGACAGAATTCCAATGCGAAGAAGAACTCACCATAGTAATTGACACATTGCCGCTTTTGTCGATTAATGCCACCGTTGAAAACACGAGCTGCAGCGAAGATAATGGAAGTATTTTTATTGAACCCCGAGGTTCCGGAGATTTCACCATTGATTGGAGTGGGCCGGTTTCTGTGCCTGAACTGGGCGACAGTTTGCTGCCGGCCGGGGCATATTCAGTGACAATCACTGATACAATTACCGGATGTACAAAGGAAAATGAATTTACAATTCAGGATTCAGAATTGCCCGAAGTTGATATTGAAAAAGTTCAGCCTGACTGCGGAGTGGACAACGGCGAAATTTGGATTGTAAATGCCGGTGGCCAACCCTTTGAATTTGAATGGACCGGTCCTGTAACTGTTGAAAATACTGGCTCTTCCGGGCTCTCCGCGGGCGTTTATTTGCTGAATGTAATTGATACGACAACCGGATGCTCCAATCAGTATTCACTGGAACTGACCGGCGATGACCTCTTTGAATTCGACACCACTTACTCCCATTCCATTTGCGAAGAAAACAATGGCAGCATTGTTGTGGAAGTCGATGAACCGGACAATTACGATTTTTCATGGAGTGGACCTGTGGAAGTAAATGGTCAGGGAGGTAGCGACCTTGCGCCGGGCAATTATTCTGCTACCATTACGGAAATCAGCACAGGATGCAGCAGATATTTTGAGGTGGAACTCGAAGGCGGGACTCCCCTCGAATTTGACTTTGATGTGCAAAATACTTCCTGTGGCCTGGATAACGGCGAAATTTCTGCAAACCCGCTCAGACCGGGAGACTACAGTTATTACTGGAACGGCAACCCGGGAGACAGTGTATTGTCAGAAATCGGTCCCGGCACTTATACCCTGATCATCGATGAGGAATCCAACAGTTGCACAGCAGAATACAGTTTTGATATTGAAGAATCTACCGCACCAGGCTTAATCCTTTTTGAAGAATGCCAGCCCGACGGCGAGTCCTATATCGTTTCCGGTTTTGTGGAGAATGGAAGCCCGGAGTACACTTCTATTGCAGGTGGTGTGGACATTCACTTCGAGCAGGATAGTTTTTGGTCAGATCCCATTCCGGGTGGAGATCCCTATGAAATTCAGATTTCGGACTCAAACGGCTGCCTGACAGACCTTTACTCAGGCATTAAAGAATGCGAATGCGCAACCAGTGCCGGTGAATTGCCCGCGGATACTTTATCTGTCTGCGTAGAAGAATCTGTGGAAACAAGTATAATTCCTGGTACATCTGTGAATTCCGGCAGTGATGTTTTTTCTTACATCCTATACAGAAATCCAACAGACCCAATGAACAGCCTGATTGCAACCAGCCGGAGCGGAGTATTTCAATTTAATTCCACGGAAATGACAAGCGGTCAATTCTACTATATTTCCCATATTGGGGGTGCTGCTGACGAAAATGAAAATCCCGATCCTAATTCTGCCTGTTTTGACATTGGAAATCCACAGTCCGTGCAGTGGTTGGATTATCCTGAATCCAGTGCCGGTTACCAACTTATTGTCACTTGCGATGGCTACGAAGCAGTACTTTTTGTCGAGATTGAAAACAGTTCCCAAACCGGGTCTGTCGAATATCAGTGGTTTGATGAAAATGGACAGCCCGTTGCTGGTGAAAATGTATCGGACCCCACCATTTTCAACAGTGGTCATTTTGTACTTCGGTCTTTAAATTCCGCTCAGTGTGAAATTATTGACACCATAGAAGTGAGCATACCAGAGTTTTCTGAAATTGAAGTCGATGTTTTTAAAACCAATCCGACTTGCCCCGGAGAATCGGATGGCAACGTGATGCTTGAAATAATGGACGGTGAATTTTCGCCATATACGATATCAATGGGTGGAGAAATTCAGACGGAGAACCACATTTGGGAAAATTTGTCTGCCGGAATTTACGAATTCGTAATACGGGATTCCCTCGACTGCACCAAAGATGTGCAAATTGAGCTTGAGGAGCCGGTGGGTGCTGTGATAAGTTTGGGTGAGGACATCAGCACCACAGTAGGAAGCGAGGTATTAATCGAGGCTGGTATCGCAGACGGGGATCTTGAAATCATCCACTATCAATGGGAGCACCCGAATGGCGATTTGAGCTGCTCCGACTGTCCGGAGTTGACCTTCACAGTGGAAGAACCGGGCTATGTACAACTTACGGTGACAGATGCCAACGGTTGCAAATACACTGCACCACCAATTATGATTCGTGTTTCCGGCCAGGCAGAAATCTATGTGCCCAATGCCTTTTCGCCCAATGGAGATGGCGTCAATGACATATTCAAACCCTACTTTTCAGACAGTGAAATAAAAGTCGAGCATTTCGAAATTTATGACAGATGGGGCAGCCGCGTTTTTTCACAAAAACAATTTCAGGCAGGTGATCAGAACACAGGCTGGGACGGAACTTTCTGGGGTGAGGAAATGAGCCCCGGAGCCTATATGTTTTCACTCAGGGCCGTTGAAAGCACCGGTGAGATCATTACAATGTCAGGCGATTTCTTACTTTTGCGATAGAAGTTAATTCTGAATGAAGGGTCTTTACCCGGGCGGCAGCCCTTTGAACCCATTGCAATATAGTTGGGATTTTTTCCGGCTAAAAAACAGATAAACACTTTTATTTTTAAGCGCCGTGTGTTGGAGAAGAGATTTCTCAAATTAATATTGCAAACCAGCCAAGCGGCATTATCGAAAAATGTGAACAAACTATAAAAAATGACCGAAACGGACAAATCTGACCCATTGGCAAAAGCTGTAAAGGAAGGGTTTTCAAAAACACCAAAATCCATCCCCAGTTGGACCTTTTACGATGAAAAGGGAGATCAACTATTCAGGGATATTATGAACCTCCCGGAGTACTATCTGACTGATTGTGAAGCTGAGATTTTCCAAAATTCCGCAGATGAAATGCTGGAGACTTTTGGCGCGAACAATGAAAAATTCGATCTGATAGAACTGGGTGCAGGAGATGGAGTTAAGACAGAAATCCTGTTGAAAAATTGGGTAAATGCCGGCGTGGAATTCAGATACTACCCTGTGGATATCTCACCTTATATTCTCAAGACACTCGAGAAGCGTATGAGCAAAAATCTTCCTGAGCTGGAGATTCACTCACTGCCGCTCACCTTTGATGAAGCACTGGAGGGACCTATTGAAAAAATGAATAAAAATCGCAAGGTGTTTTTCTTTCTCGGCTCAAACATCGGAAATTTGAATCGACAGCAGGGCATTGATTTTCTCAAAAACCTGAGAACCCGAATGAATAAAGGGGACATGGCTTTGGTGGGATTTGACCTTAGAAAAGACCCCAGGGTCATCCTCAAAGCATACGACGATTCGCGCGGTGTGACTGCGGAGTTCAATCTCAATCTGCTGGATCGGTTAAATCGCGAATTGGGCGCCAATTTTGAAAGGGATGCCTTTTCCCATTTTCCGTACTACGATCCGGTTGTTGGAACAGCGAAGAGCTACATAGTCAGTCACAAGGACCAGGAAGTTACTTTTGACCGGCTGAAACGCTCCTATTCTTTCGATGCCTGGGAGCTGATTCACACCGAAATTTCCCGAAAATTCAGCCCGGAAGAAATTGAAGAACTGGCCAGTTTGGCGGGCTTGCGTGCGGTTCATTATTTCGAGGACAAGCGGTCGTATTACCGAAACACGGTTCTTATGTGAGGTGCCGGCTATTTTAGGGGAATTTCAATGAGTAGCAATTCACTCCCTTTTTCCACCTCAGCAGTCAGACTTTCAAATTGTCGGATGCCCAATGCATCTCGCCTCCCCGCACGAACGCCATCGATCTCCATCCCACCTTTGATTACAAACAGGAACAGCCCGTTGCCGGTTTTTCTCAGGGAGTAATCCAATTCAGTATTGCGATTGCTATTGTAAAGGTGGAACCACGCCTGTTGATTGATTTTCAGACCTTCATTTCCCACGGGGTCCACCACCGTTTGTAATTTTTCCATACGCTCTTCCACCGAAAACCTTCGCTGTTCGTAGCGGGGTTCGATATTCATCTGTTCGGGGAAGACCCATATTTGCAAAAATTTTACCGGCTTCTTGTCGGATGCATTCATCTCGGAATGGCTAATACCTGTCCCGGCGCTCATAATCTGAACATCGCCCTGTTTTATCTCCCCGGATCTGCCCGTACTGTCCCGGTGTGCAAGGGCTCCCACAAGCGGTATGGTGACGATTTCCATGTTTTCATGGGGATGCATTCCAAAACCTTCACCCTGGGCAACTGTGTCGTCATTCAAAACTCTGAGTTTTCCAAAACCGGTGAGCTCGGGATTGTAAAATGAGCCAAAACTAAATGAGTGCCAACTGTCGAGCCACCCTATCTGAGTACGGCCTCTTTGCTTTGCATCGAAAAATTTGATTTCCATGGTTGATGTTTTCTGTACTAACTAAACGCCTTGCTAATTGACGGATTTGAAGTCCTTTGTTATTGGTTAACAAAGTTTTCGCCTTTTGTGTACCAATAATAGGAGGAATTTTTCCGGTTTGATGGTCCGAACTTCCTCAGAAGGGAGTTGTGAGAGCTGTAAAAAAGAGAGACCCACCTTATTCTGGGGCTTCCTAAGAAATTGTAAATTAATGATTCAAGGGACCTTAGAAGTAAATGGGTTGAATTGGCGGAATTCACTTCACATTGATACTTTTATCCAAATAATCGGTGATTTGATATAAAAAAGCTGGTCACACCCATGAGAATTGGTTAATATTGCCTTGTGGAATAAGGTATAAATTATGAAAATTACGAAAATTATTTGGATAGCTTCAGTGGTGGTGTTGTTCGGTTTCAAAGCCGAAGGACAGGAAGTCTGGACTTTGGAGGAATGCGTCAGGCACGCACTGGAAAACAATCTCAGCATAAAAAATGCCCTGCTCAATGAGCAAATGGCCGTACTGAGTAAAAATCAGGCAGGACACAATCGATATCCCTCTTTGAATGCCACCACCAATTTTGGAAACAACTTCGGGCGGACGATTGACCCGGCGACCAACCAGTTTCGCTCACAAAATCTCACATTCAACAGTTGGTCACTCAACTTCAATATGCCGATTTTCAACGGCTTTGCCATAAGCAATCGGATAAAACAGGCCAGAGCTGAGTTGAAAGCCAGCCAATACGACACAAAGCAAACCAAAGACGATATACAGCTCAATGTGGTCACCTTTTATCTCAATGTACTATTTGCCGAAGACAACCTCGAGAATGCGAACAACCAATTAGAGATAAGCACACGTCAATTGGAACGCATGAACGCCATGATACGCGCCGGAGCCGCTCCGGCATCCGAGCGATACGATTTGGAGGTCCAGGTAGCCATGGATGAAGAGCGGGTTGTTCAGGCAGAAAATGCGGTGGAGCAAAGTCTGATTGAACTTAAGAACCTACTGCAGCTCGATCCTACCAAAGAAATAGAACTGGACAGGCCCGAACTGGAGGTGCCGGATTCCGACCCACTACTGGCTGTTGATTTTCAAACCCTTTACAACAATGCGCTGGAGAGTCAATCCATGGTTAGAAGCAGCGAGCGTCAAATTGAAGCTGCAAGGTTGGGAGAGGAAATTGCTTCCGGTGGAATGCTTCCATCTGTTTCTTTTGGAGGATCCATTTCAACCAATTACTCCAACCGGGCACAGAGAATTACGGACATTGAAATTGTCCAGCAAAATTTGCCTGTGGCAGTCAACGGCGTACCTGTAGTGCTCACCCTGCCAAGTGAAATGCCGGTTTTGGAGGACAACCCCTATTTCAGCCAGTTGGATGAAAACTTTGGTTACGGCGTGGGAATTACGGTGAGTATTCCCATTTACAACAATCTAAGCAACAGAATCAATTATCAGCGGGCGCGCCTCAACACCATACAGGCAGAAAATGCCAGCGAACAAATCAAGCAAAACTTACGGACCAGTGTCTCGGAGGCCAGGGCCAACGCCAGAGCAGCTCTGCAGGCCTATCGCGCTGCCGAACGCTCACTGGAAGCCAGCCAGATTGCACTTGACAATGCAGAGCGAAAACTAGAAGCCGGCACAGCCACCACCTTCGACTTGATTAACTCACAGAATCTACTGAACAACTCCCGAAACAATCTGCTGCAAGCGCAATACGACTTTATATTTAAACTGAAGGTCATCGATTACTACCTCGGCAATCCGCTAACCCTTGACTAAAAAACAGGTCGGCTTGAATCGGCATATTACATATAGAAATACCTAACAAGATGAAATCAATTACAAAAATCTCTCAGATACTCCTCGTACCAACCATGGTCGCAATGGCATTTCTGCTCCCCGGTTGTGATGCAGGTTATACCGAACGCGTTAACACCGAAGAGGTAAAAGAGCGTACGATCGTGGAGCGGGTAACAGCAAGCGGGAGGATTTTTCCGGAAAGAGAGGTGAAGATAAGCTCTGATGTTTCCGGAGAAATTGTCGAACTCAAAGTGGCAGAAGGTGATTCTGTCCAGCAGGGTCAAATGCTCGCCCGTATCAATCCCGACACCTATATTTCTGCCGTTGAACGCGGAAAAGCCAATCTCAACAATGCGCGTGCTCAAAAAGCCGTAGCCATGGCCTCCGTTGAAAATGCGAAGGCCCAGATGGAACAGGTTCGAGCTCAATACAACAATGCCAAAAGAACTCACGAGCGCAATACCAGCTTACTGGAGGATGGAATCATATCAGAGTCTGAATTTGATAACTCCCTGGCCAATTACGAATCTGCAAAGGCCAATCTGGAGGCCGCCATTGCTTCCATTTCATCTTCTGAGCAGAATGTGGAGGCCGCAGAGTACAACATCAAAGGGGCCGAGGCCAATTTGAATGAGTTGCAGTCCAATCTCCGAAGGACCACTATTTTTTCACCGGTATCCGGCATTGTATCGCGACTGGACGTTGAGCTCGGAGAAAGGGTGGTGGGTACCATGCAAATGGCGGGTACTGAAATGATGCGCATCGCTAATTTTGACGCTATGGAAGTGCAGGTGGAAGTGAGCGAAAATGATATTTTGCGCGTGTCTTTGAGGGATTCTGTCGAAATTGAGGTGGATGCATACGTGGATCGCGTATTTTATGGAAGGGTCACAGAAATTGCCAACTCCGCTGCCAACGTGCTGCAAACAGGACAATCCCTCGCAACTGACCAGGTCACCAACTTTATTGTCAAGGTTCGCATAGAACCTGAATCTTACATGGACATGGTACGAGAAGGGCGACCTTTCCCCCTGCGTCCCGGAATGTCTGCAGCGGTGGACATCATTACCAACATAGAAGAGGATGTGCTTTCGCTCCCCATTCAGGCGGTCACCACCAGAGAAGATGAGGACACAGGGAGGTTTGAAGAAGTCGTGTTCCTCTACCGGGATGGCAAGGCCAATATGAAGCAGGTGAAAACCGGAATTCAGGACGACCGGTTTATTCAAATTCTCTCGGGTCTTGAAAAAGATCAGGAGGTGATAACCGGACCCTTTTCTGCTGTAGCGAGAAGACTATCGGATGGAGATGAAGTCAACCGCTCAAGCCGGAGGTCGGATGACGAAAGGTAATTTTCCTCCCCTTGCCGTTTTTGTAAAAAACCTGATTCCGGGAACTTATAAAACCCGCATTGCCGACGAAAAAGGATTGGCAGTGGCGAGGGAGGTTTACCAAAGTTTGCTCGAAATAACAGAAAAAACAGTAGCCGACTACCCCGGTGAAGTCTATATCTATTTCAACAACTCCATTCCCCAACCCAAGGATTTCCCCTTTTTCAAAAAAATGTCCTGGAGAGTCCAAAAGGGTTCTGACCTGGGCGAGCGAATGTCCAATGCCTTCGAGGAATTACTTTCCAACCACAGAGGTGCTATTCTCATTGGAAGCGATTGTCCGGTGTTGAATTTGGATCATCTTCGGATGGCTTCAGAAATGCTCCGTCAAAACGAGGTCGTTTTCGGACCTGCTGTGGACGGAGGTTATTATCTAATTGGAATGAACCGTCACTACAGCCTACTCTTTGAAAATATACCGTGGAGCACCTCCTCCGTACTTGATAATTCCATGAGAATCGCCCACCAATCCCAATTGAGTTTTCATACCCTGCCCATGCTTTACGATGTCGATAAATACAGCGACTGGGAGCGGTTTGTTCGCTCCGATTGACTCCGTTAGAAGGGTGTCGGGCCTTAAGTAATGGAGGTCTTTAAAAAGATTTGTTATATTTGTAAAAAAATAACTGCCCGCAATGTCTTTACACACGGGCAGTTAAATGGCGTTAGCCAAAATAGTCAACTTATGAAAAACGCTGTTGCGAAAGCGTTAAAACTTCTTATGGTTCATCTAAGGGTTTACTCATGATCCGGGAACCGCAATGCGATCCAGTAGAATGATGTTGCCGGAGTTTTTGATAATCAGGGATTCTACTCCGCCACTGCCATCGAATAAGAAACTGAATCTGGTGTCCAGGCTTTGATCTTCAAATAAGAAGTCGTGGACCGGTACCGGGTAAACTGACTTGCCATCCGAGCCACTTATTTTCAAATGACCGCCCTCTACGGTGATATTCAACTCCATTCCGCTCTCCAAATTGTAATAAGAGCCGGTAAACAACCTGAGTTCATTCTCATTGATGGAAATACTCACCGATGGTTCAGTTTTCGGACCTTTTTCCAGTATATTGGAAAGTACTTTATTCAATACTCTGCTGAAATCTTTGTCCAGACCGTTACAAAGGACTGCTATTTCGATTCCGGCATCCGGGTAATAGGCGACAAAACTGTGGTACTCATCAAGGCTGCCGAAGTGACCATAACCCAGTTGGTGATAAAAGGGAGTTTCCAACACTCCATAACGAAACCCTTCACGTGTATCAATCATCGTCTGAAGTGATTCCTCACCGATCAATTGGCCATTGAACAGGGCGTTCATAAACACATTCAAATCACTTCCGGTCGATAACACTCCGCCGGCAGCATGCGCATTGTTCAGGTCCATTTCCGGCACCATGGGCACCCAATCCCAGTCGGTCCTGATAAAGGATGTACTCTGCAAATGGCCGGGAACCTCATCCCGGGTGAAAAATGTATTCTCCAGACCCAGGGGTTCACTTATCCTGTCGTTGAGCAATTTACCAAAAGATAGTCCGGCGACATCCTCGAGTATGTATCCCAGCAGCACGTAATTGGTATTGCTGTAGGCCACTTCAGAACCGGGCTCGAAAACCAGGTCAAAACTTTCAAACCATTCCAACATTTCGTCGCGGTCCTTTTCCCTGTGCATCCAATACAGAAACTCCTGCTCGGCTGTGAAATTGGTGAGTCCACTGGTGTGTCTCAGAAGGTCGCTGATTTGAATTTTTTCTGCTTTGGGCATATTGGGGAAAAAGCCTTCCAGCGATTGATCCAGACTTAATAAGCCCTCTTCAGCCATTTGCAAAACCATAACTGAGGTCATCATTTTGGTAGCTGAGCCAATAGCCAGTGGAGTGTTGGAATCCGTTTTTCTCTCTTCCCCATGATTGTACCAGGCTGAACCGGCCTGCCATTCGTAAACGGCTTCACCACCGGAACTAACAACCACAGAGCCCTTAATCCGGTCCCCGTCATCTAATTTTTGCAGATATTCATCCAAAGCGGAAAAATCACCTGCAGTTTGAGAAAAGGTTACAGCGCACATCAACATCAGTGCAATAGTCGAATAAAATTTTGTATATCTCATATCTTCTTTGTTTTCATTGCAAAAATACGGCGATAGGTCTGCTGTATTTTCCGTTTTACGACCATAAGACGTGAATATTCGATGAAAGGTTACTCGATAATTTTGGTGTTAGACAAACCGATATAAATTATCGATGAACTCAAAAAGTCTTTGAGATTTTGCTCCGGCCATACCAATTCGGTGGTTCATATTGTTAACTTTGTAATCCGTTTTATTTCGGGCAATAACCTGATTGGGAATGCCCATTTTATTAGTTATTAAATCCTTTGCCATGCCTGAATTTGTCCATTTACACAACCACTCCCAGTTCTCCCTCCTCGACGGTGCATCTTCTATTGAG
>SL_3KL_010_SEDDRAFT_10003037_pt1 | contig 15279 bp, 13 predicted proteins | sample SodLakKL_010_SED_2_FD_10381 | JGI IMG/M metagenome (IMG submission 10381)
ATTCTACTTCTGTAATTTGCATAATGTTTTCCTGTTTTTATTTGAGTTCTATTGATAAATAATGTCGGTTCGAGATAGAAGTTTGTTAAAGAGTGTCCCCCTTTGAAGGGGGCAATGGGGGATGAAAAGTTGTTAATTCAAAGCTTAAAGATGAATATTTGAGCTGAATCTAAGCTCAGAGGATCATCCCCCTCGTCACGCCCAGGGCGTGACTCTTCCCCCTTCGAAGGGGACTTTTTTACTCATCTCCTTATCTTGCCCTTCCCCACCTCATTCAGCAACGGCGGATTTCCAGTTCAGTTCACCCGGGCTGCCTCTTTGAACGCCTCTTTTCCTTCAGTTCGCCCCAGCGGGCCTGCATCAAATATAATATCATCAGTACAGAAGGTGTCGATAACCTGATCTGAGCTAACCCGTTCATCCGTGAGATCATCCCATTCATACACAAGCTCTTTGATGGCGTCCTTATCCAGCAGTTTTTGCACGTTCTCAATTACCGTTGAGTTCTTATCAATCATGGCCTTCATTTTCTGGCTCATTTTCTTCTCCGTGTTTGATTTTATTGTTTCGAGTCTTCAATTCGGATAGCGGATCATCGGAAAAAGCGGTGGTGAGTCATTAACTTGTATCACGCCGATTTCATTGAATCCGTGACGTTCATAAAGAGGTTTATTCTGGGGATTCGTATTTTCGAGATAGGCGATGCTTTTCTGCCGGTCGATGAGTTCAAGTCCGTATTTAAGCAGAGCCGATCCATATCCGTTACCCTGTTTTGACGGATCAACACCGATCAGCGGCAGGTGCCAGTGTGGCTCATTGGGCTGATAATATCCCATCTGCTCAAGCACCGCCATTACGGTGGGAATTTTTGATTCTTCTGCACTTTTATGGATCAGGTTCACCAGGCCTTCCTCATTGGGATGGGAATCAGGCGGAAGCCACAGAGCGACTCCTGAAAAACCGGAAACCTGGTGGGCTGACTGCTCTTCAAATGCATTGCCGCCAAAAGCTTTAAAGAAATCAAAAGCGTAAGTTTGGTACTGCAGGGGATCGGGATACAGAAATCGAAGCTGTGGATCTGATGCGAATGCCAATACCAGNGTTTCAATCGCTTTGGTGCGATTTTTTGTTTTTATCGTACGTATTGACTCAATGTCAGTNATTAATTCATTCATGTCTCTTCTATTTTTTGTTCGTTAACCATTCGTTAACCAAATGATCTGTTAACAGTATAAAAGAGTATTATCAGCCTGTCATGAGTGCCGGCACGTATTTTTAACACGCAGATTTATCAACGGGATTGCCTTTTGAAAGTGGATTGTACAATGGACTTTTTGCAGATAGTAAACGTACTGCTTTTCCTGACTTCTACATTGGTACACTTATAGTCAGATATGTACTTTTGGCTTGATATCACTAATAAAAGTATTGTGTCAAGTAACATTCTTCCTGTACTTTTGGCTTGACCCAAAAGTACCAAAAAGTCAAGGCGGTGAATTCCAGAGGCGTTCGCTTTGCCTTCGCGGTACGAATCCAAGGCCAAAAATGCTTACTCCGGAAAATTAAAACATAAAAAATACAGACGTGTAAGAATAATGTAAGGGGGACTTTTCCGTTCAATTCATTTTTTCGAACTCAACTCAATCAAGCAGGCCGTTCTTGTGAGCATAGGCCGTTGCTGCTGCGCGGGCGGCCCTGCCGGAGGCACCCAGTTTCGAGTAGATGTTGGAGATGTGCCGTTCTACCGTTCGGATACTGATGAAGTGATCGGAAGCTATTTCAGGATTGCTTTTGCCGCGGGCGACCTCACATAAAATTTCCAGCTCCCTTTCGGTGAAAGCATCAGGGTGTAATTTATCTGAATGATCCTGATTTCTGCTTTTTATCTTCTCTAAAATAGATTCAGACCGCTTTTGGGCGGGAAGCGCCCCCAGTTCTCTGAACGTTTCAAGTGCGGACGCTGCTACTTTTTTTGCTGCGTTTTTTTTATCGAGGTGGTGCAGAACCAGGGCGAGATCATTCTGTGCCCGTGCTGTCTCATATGGATTTTCACTCATTCTGTACAGCTCAATCGCTCGTTCAAATTTTCTGCATGCATCCTCATAGTCTCCCTTGCTCATCAAAACGTTACCTTCGGCAATATTTGAAGAGGCACTGATAGGCTCGGTTCCTGCTACATCGGCAATGGATCGCAGCCGGGCAGCCGTTTGGGATGCGGCTTCAAAATTTCCAAGCTCTGTCTGTACCGATACTAGCAACCGGAGGCCTCCCGGTATCATAAGGCGAGACTGTTCTGGAGTGTGTCTGAGATAACGTTCAGCCAGGTTTTCAGCCGTTTCGAGCTGANCCCGATCATAGGCCAGGGCTGCCTTTGCCAACAGATGATAATTTACTCCAAACACCCGGAAAGGCTTTTTCTCCACTTTTTTCAGAAGCCTGGCTGCTTCGCTGGTTCTGCCCCGCCGCCTGAAAAGATCCGCCATTCGTACCAGGCCCTCTGCAGCATGCGCAGGCCGTGAAACCAGCAGGTTATCCGTGGCTTCTTTCAGCAGCTTTTCAGCCTCATCCCAGTCGCCTCGCCAGATCAAAACCGATGTGTAGTGGATCTGGCAAAGCGAGAACATCAGCGGGTATGTGCCGTCACCGGTTGTCCCTTTTACACTGTAGCACCACTGCACGGCGCGGCTGTAATCCTGAACCCATTCGCATGCCGTTATCAGATAACAACAGATATCCACACCAACAGCCAGGTCGGATATCTCACCTGCGATAGAAGCTGTTGCGGCTTCATCCAGGCGCTGCATGCCGGACTCTATTTCTCCGGAACAGACCATGGCCAGCCCTTCAAGGGCAATTCCCATCATCTCAAGATCAAAATCGTTCAGTTTTCTGGCGATTTCTACCGCTTCTTCCCCAAGGCGAAGTGCCGTTTCCGGGTCATGGCCCACCTCAATGGCAACATTGCCGTCCCAGGCTTTAATCCAGCCATGTTCGGGAACCAGGTCAAGACCCTCCAAAAGACGGTGAGCCCGCTGACTCCATCCGTTCGAGATCACATGTTCACCTCGGAATGAGAGGTAGTCGTAAGCAAGGGCAATGGCCACCCGGGCCGCACTTTGGCAATCACCCTGTTCACGATACAGCCGGCAGGCTTTTTCCCTGGCATGAAGTGCGGTTTCAGCTTCATCCAGCCACCAGGCAGCACGGCCAAGAAGTTCAAAGGCTTCTGGAAGCTCTTCTTCACAAACCACCGATTCAAAACATTTTCTGGCCTGCATCCACTCTGCTCGTTCGAGGGCTTTCCGGCCTACTTCCAGCTTGTTGTGAAAAATAGCGGGAACGGACTTCATTGTTTAAATCATGTATTGGACAATTAAACACTTGTCTTGTAAATATATAACTGAGGGGAGGTTTTCAAATTATGCTCAGTTAAATAATGTCCGGAATGATATCTCATGAATCAATCGAATCCAGAAATTCCCGGGCCGGCAGGGAACCCGCCCAGCCTGCATACGCTGAAACCAGTATATGAGATCCCGGTATTTTCGGATAGATGCGATAACGTTCCAGGGCAAGTCCGCCCCCAAACGAGAGCCCGCAAATATCGAGGGAGATGATAAATATGGCCAAATAATAGAATTTAATAAGATTATACCCCCGACATCAATTGCCGGAGGTATTCCCCCCTGATTTCCTCTGAACTGAATTAATCTTCGGGTGCCAGATGAACTGCAAACTGCAGATCTGCGCATTCTCCGGGCTCTTCAGGAGTTACTCCTGCTTCCAGATGGTGTTCGCATCCTCCTGCAAACGTACTGCGCATTTCAGGCACCAGTCCCGGAATAAGCGGACCGTGGCTTCTTACTACAAAATGTACTTCTGCACCTTCAGGATTCTGGAGCCCGTAATCCACTCCTTCGAAAAAATCGAGGCAGCTATCGCGTTCATCCCCGATATTGAGGCGGCCCTGGTATCGGCTGTTACCATTTCCGCTAACTATATCGCCATCGGCATAAAGACATGCTGGCTGCACATCCGCATCGAAGAGGTCTTCCATGCCGCATGGAGTACCCTGGCATTCGTCAGGATAGTTAAAAATCACCCACCACAAGGTTATTACCTGGTTATGAACCAACCCGGTTGTTTGAAGTTTCACGGCAAGCTGATCTTTAGTGCGTACCAGTTCCGATATGCCCACTTCTTCCATATCAAAGAATGTATAAACCGGACTGGCCGTGGCAAAAGCCCCAAAACCTCGTTGTTTAGCAATCAGGTTTTCCGATTCCGTAATACTTTTCAGTTCAGCAGTCGATGTTGGAAGTTCCGAATCACATCCAAACATCAATCCAAATATGATCAGAAATGGAATTAAGAATGTCTTATTCATTGTTTCCCTCCTTTTAAAATTATGATTACTGTTTCCCGGTATGTTTAGGCCTCCTTTATGTTTAAGGGTTATGTGTTTATTTACGCGTTTCATAGTTATGTTTAATTTGAAGAGGATACTCCCGACAGCCTGTGAGAAAACAGTGCATCTATCCTCACAGACAATCAGTAAAATTCCATTACCCCGGTTCAATATTCTGATTTATATGGAAAAAATTTTCCGGATCGTATTTGGCTTTTACTTTCTGCAATCGTTCATAGTTTTCACCATACGTAGCTTTGATACGATCCTGACCTTCTTCCATCATAAAATTAATGTAAGAACCTCCTCTCAGTGAGTAGGGATGCAGGGCTTTCCATAAGCCATCTGCCCACGTTTTTATAGTATCAAGATTTACCGGATCGGGGTCCACACCAGCAATCACCATCGACCAGGTTGCATCGCGTTTTTCCCAGGCAGTTTCGCCTTTATTAACATGGTGGGCTGCACCATCTACCGGGTAGAGGTGCATTGTTGATTTTGATGTTGGCACCTCGCCGAAACGAACATGCTCTGCAATGGCTTCATCCGGTAGCTCTTTTACAAAATCTCCCTTCCAGTACCATTGGTCGCCAGGTGGGTACAGTCCGTCGAACATGCTTTGTAATGACGGGTATGGCATCTCCGGGGTAAATTCAAACAACGGTTCAGCCACATCACGGGCTTGCTGTATATATTTCTCAAATTGATTTTTTGGGCCTGTAAAGTTCCAAAGCAGCCCGCATACTTTCTCTCCATGAATCTCCTCCGGGAATGGTTCACCGGCAGGTACCTCGGCTGTCAGATAAAATGCATATACATCCTCCGGTAGTTTCGGCAGCCAATCGCGATACCACTTCATGGTGGTTTCAAGTTGATCGATCGGCCAGAACAGAGGGCCGGCTATAACATTCTTCAGCGGGTGCAACCGGTATGCAAAAGAGGTTACCACACCAAAATTTCCACCCCCACCCCGAAGTGCCCAAAAAAGGTCTGTGTTTTCATTATCATTGGCATGTACAAAGCTTCCGTCGGCCAGAACCACATCCGCGCTTAACAGATTGTCTATCGTAAGCCCGAACTTTCGGGTCAGATAGCCGTGACCACCACCCAGTGTTAATCCACCTACACCGGTTGTAGATATCACACCGCTAACTGTTGCGAGGTCGAAAGCGTGTGCGGCATGATCTACATCGCCCCAGGTACAACCGGCTTCCACGCGAGCTGTTTTATTTTTGGGATTTATCCTGATACCATTCATGAGCGAAAGGTCTATCACAAGTCCGTCATCTACCAGTGCAAGGCCCGGGCCATTGTGGCCGCCGCTGCGAATGGAAACCTCCAGGTTCTGTTTACGAGCGAAATTTACTGCGGCTATGACATCTCCGGCATTGGCACATTTGGCAACCAGTGCCGGATGCTTGTCTATCATGGCGTTGTAAATAGTTCGGGCTTCATCATAATCAATATCACCCGGTTGTATCAATTCACCCCGAAGTGAATTCTTTAATTCTTCAATGGCTTCATCATCCGTGTATATTTTTTTTACTTCTTTCAGATTTTGACTCATAACTTTTTTCTCTTCTATAATTTATATTGAGTTTTGTTTTGGTAAGTATTCTTTGCATACCGGATATCTCTCGTAAATCTGATTAACAAGTCATATCTATTTGATATTTAAGTAAATATCGAAATCAGACTTCTCTGAACTGATGATATAGAATAGTGGGCAAATGCATTTGACTTAGCATGTCAGAATTTTTACTGAGAAGGTCATTTCAGGAAATTGTGGGTTTAGAATGGAATTTTTTCCTGAATTTGGCAGGAGAAATACCAAAAGTATTTTTAAACGTCCTGCTAAAATGTGAAGGGTGCTCTAATCCGGTTTCAAACGTAATTTCTGTAATGGATTTATTTGATGTTTCAAGAAGATATTTACCATACTGCAGGCGTTTTTTTGACAGCCATTTTCGGGGTGAGTATCGTAGATTTTTTTAAAGTCCCGATAAAATGTAGAAAGGCTTCTTCCCGTTAATCTGGCAAATTCTTCCAATTTCATATTATAAGTGAAGTTCGATTCCATCACCTCACGAATAGAAATTTTTGTACTTGAACCTACTTCATTAAAATAATCGGCCAGCATCATATTCTTCCTGTTCGAAAGGATACAGAGGATAAGCTCCTCAAATTTTACAGTCAGCAGTTCTTTAGGTGGAGGTTCATTTTTGGAGAAGTAAGTGAGTACCGATTGAAAGTAAGCTGCCAGAGATTCATCGATATTTAGGGGTATGATTGAACTTGAAGAAGAAGCTGAAGCCGATTTTGGTAAAGGAATCTGATGTTTTTGAATCACATTTTTAATGAAATCGTCCGGCAGGAAAATCATCAGTGAACAAAATTCTTCCTCGAAATATTGATGAGCAATATAGCCCCCTTTCTTAAAAAATAGCGCATCGTTTGGCATACCGGTATATACCACTCCCAGATCGCGCCACTGTTTTTTCCCGGTGAGTATATAGGTGAGATTATTGTTGGGAGTCCAAAATCCCACTTCAACTTCCTCAATGATACAGTGATACTCCACAAAAAGCAGATCATTCACTTTATACTGTTTGAATTGTTCAGGGTGGGATTCCAGAAAATCTAAAAGATTTAACATGATCACGGATTATTTTGGAGCTATCTATTCAGTTTTTTCCGCAGAGATAACTATCGACTCCAGATGGATGAAGCCCTCGAATTCTGTGAACAATGGTGGCATGACCGTGAATGTTCACAGGTGTACGCTACTTCTGGAAATTCTTTGATGTAATCAAAAAAGTTGTTCATACTGCGTACAACTCAAAATTATCATTCCAGATTATATGATCATTTTTCAAAAAACCATGACAAATGCAGAATCCCGGCCTGTAAACCTCATCATATTTTTCATGGTGACATGCTCAATATCAAGTTCAATTTTAAAATTATTTATAGGCAACCATTCAGCTGCAGATTGCAATACATTTGCCTGTACGATAATTCTGTCAACCGGTTGAGTCAGCTCCTGACTCACATCTACCACAGCTTCAACCACACACCAGGCATTACCCTCATTTTGTCCGGTAGCCAGTCCGCCCGGTTCTACCGTAAACACATCCGGATCGGTTGACCACCAATCCCATGAGATATCGAGATCGCTGATATCTACAGTTTCACCTGTTGCAGTCAATGCAACAGCAGAAAACTCCAGCTCTTGCCCTATTTCCAATTCAGCACTTTCTGGAGAAATAGAGATATCGACAATTTGCAGATCCTGGGGCCCTGTCGTCTCATCACTGCTGCAGCCAGCCAGTAACATGAATAATACAACTACAGTTATATGCAATGATTTAAATGATCTATGATTCATATCAGATTATATTTGGTTTAAGGTTCAACTGCGGTGTGTAATTCACCCATTGCAGAATAATCAAATCCCGTTGCACTGTCTAACAGGTTTACAAAGTAATCTCTCGCTAAACGGTCATTTCCACTCAATCTTGCAGCAATCGAAGCACCCATGAGTGTATTTAATCTGCCGGGCCACAGATTATCTGAAGATTCAAATGCAGACAATGCATCGGCTGGACGATTCAAATCAAGCAACAGATATCCAAGTGCCTCTCTCGGAGGTTGTAATGCACCTGGCGTTACCGGATGCTTTTCTGCTGTCAATTCCAATTCCGCCGCCGACCGTAACAGGTCTAATGCTGCTTCCTCGTTACCATCTTCGAACGCAATGCGTCCGGCAAGCACAAGTCTGTCTGTTTCGATGTAAACAACCATATTGTCATCACCCCTTGATTCAGCCACATCCCTAAGTTCTGCAAGGCGTTCTTCCGCTTCTCTTGCAGAATTTAAATCACCTGTATAAACAGCTCCAAGTCCTTTTGCATACCATGTCAAGCCTTCAGCCCAGGGCGAATCATCCCACGGCAAATAACCCGGTGTTCGTGGTTCGAGTGCTGCGGCTTTCTCCCAATCACGCTGCTCAACTGCCAGTCGGGCTGGTATTGCAGCAAAATGAAAAGCACTTACAAATGACCCCTGATGCCTCTCTTTTTGCAATGCCTCCTGAAATACGTGTTCAGCTTTTTCATCCTCACCTCTCTGCAGATATGCATAAACGAGGTAGTCAATCGCATGAATGTAATGATGGGATTCTGCGCCATTAACCGGATGATTCAGTGCAGCATCTGCTGAACGAGTATTCCAGTCAATAACTTCCGGCCAGTCGCCCAATCGAACATAAATATGTGATGGCATGTGAAGTGCATGAGGGACTTCAGGTGCAATATCACCATAGGCTTCAACCACATCCAGTGCATTCATTGCCCGCCCGTCAACATCGGTCGCATGAATGGTATAGTGAATGGCGCCCGGATGCAGCGATTGTTCCTCAAATACAGTTCGTAAAATCGCTTCTGCTTCGTCAAAATAAGCTGCTCTATCTTCTGAATACTGCGCAAGTGTTAATCGGCTGAGACTGTATAAAGAAGCGATGTCCAGATCATCAGAATATGAATCGTATGCTGCTTCCATAGCATCTGCCCATCGCTGGATTCGGGTTCTGAAGTCGGCACTATCCGGTTCACGGAAAAATTCAGCAGTTGATTCGACCAGCAATCTTTCCCTTTCTGATTCAACAAGATTCATAGCCTTGCTGATATGATCCCAGCCCCGGTGAAGATCGTCAACAGACGGCCGGGTTCCCCATAGCGGCTGAAAGAGAGTCGTGGCTACTCCCCAATGAGCCATCGCACACCCGGGATCCGCTTCTATAATATTTTCATATGTCTCGCGTGATGAAACATACATCATATGATGCATCATGCCCAATGCATGATTGAAATCTTCGACAACCTCGTCATTGCAATTTACATTGAAATCTATATATCCGATTTCAGCCCCATCTGGCAGAGGATGATCGTCATGCATGTGATGCTGTTGTGCTTGTAAAACGGATGTTGAAGCAAAAAGGAAAATCAGGATCAAAACGTAACTAACTGCTTTGCCTGAATAATGTGTAATAAACCTGATTCGTGGTTCATTAACATCGTGACGCGTATTCTTCGACTGTTTAATTGCGGGTAACATAATTCACCTCACTTTTTTATTCTGGTTCGATATTCGGATTCAGACTGAATACATTTTCAGGATCATATTTTTTCTTTAAACTTTTCAATCGTTGATATTTGGCCTGGCCATAAGTTGCAATCAATAGTTCAGCTTTTTCTTCACCAAGCCCCGGAAAGTTCAGATACATTCCACCCGATGAATGGCTGTGCATATCACTCCAAAAAGCACGAGACCAATTAATAACTCTCTCGTCCTCAGATGGATCATCCCAGGTTGAATCTATTGCCAGCAGCCACGGCATCGATCGTCCGCCGTAAGCTGTTTCATCTTCCGGTACCCGTGCAACTGAGCCACCCATCTGCCAGATATCAACCAGGATGCGGTAATCCGGACGGGATTTCACATGGCTGATAATTCGATCAATCGCATTGTCACTGAGTTCATTTAAGAACAGGGATTTGGCATAATATCTTTGTTCTTTTGCCGGGAAAAACGGGTCAAAAGACTGCTGCAAATCGATGTAGGATGTCGGCCCACTTAAATCAAGAAGCGGTTCAGCCATTCTCTGTAACGGTTTAAGCAACTCCTGACCTTTTTTTACATCCCCGCAAAAGACTGCCGTTGCAATAGCAACCGGCCGTTTTCTCATATGGTCAGGAAGATCGGATATATCAGGGCCGCCCCAAAACACCATTTCCGCACTTACTTCATCCGGCGCAGTTTCCATAAAATCACGCCATCCCTTAACCACCTTTTTAGCATCTTCCATGGAATACCACGTTTCGACAGCCATAACCTCGGGCCCTACTTCCCGAAGTTTGAACTCAAAGGAGGTTACGATACCAAAGTTACCACCGCCACCACGGAGCCCCCAGAACAAATCTTCATTTTCGTGTTCACTGGCATTAATAACTTTTCCATCAGCTGTTACGACATTTACCGACAACAGATTATCGCAAGTCAGCCCATATTTTCGACGGACATATCCATAACCCCCGCCAAGTGTCAAACCGCCGATTCCGGTTGTTGATACAACTCCCCCGGGAACAGCCAGGCCGTGAGGTTGAGTCACTTTATCAACTTCACCCCAGGTTGCTCCGCCTCCGACGCGAACCGTTTGATTAGCAAGGTCCAGTTCTACCTGGTTCATCGGTGAAAGGTCTATAACAATCCCTCCATCACAGGTACCATAACCTGCAACATTGTGACCACCACCACGCACAGAAATTAATAAATTTTCATTGATTGCATAGTTCAATGCATTGACTACATCATCAACACTTGCACATTGAGCGATAAGTGCTGGTTTTTTATCAATCATTCCATTCCATACGGATCGGGCTTCATCATATTCACGATCTTTTGATTTGATCAATGAACCCTGAAATTTTGATTTCAGGTTTTTGAAAGGTTCTATTATCAGGTTGTCCATTTCAAAAATTCCATAAACCGGTGCATAATTGCCCAGGACCGGTGGTATTAGTGATTATGTTTTATTTACTTACAGTTTAATACATAAAAAAATATACATGCGCAATCTGGCCAATGATTTAATATCTGTAACAAGTAAACTTTCATCAGGGTGATGGGTTTTACCTAATAACCCACTCACTTTAATAAGCCAAAAAATGAAAAGTTCTCTATCATTTGGCCGTGAAGAAAAATTGTTAAGTGAATTTGATTGCACAGATTCGAAAGGGAACTACAGCCATGGATAAATCCAAAATCACACAACTGCTTCAGGCTCATTCTTCCGGAGACACCGAAGCTCTGGATTTGCTCATGCCGTTGGTCTATGATCAAATGAAAGATGGCTCATAAACGTCTTCTCGGAGAACGGGCCGGCCATACACTTAACACTAATGCCCTGGTACATGAAGTGTATTTGAAACTTATTGATTTCAATCGAATTGACTGGCAAAACAGGGCTCATTTTTTTGGTATTGCATCACAAATCATGCGTAATATCCTGGTTGATTATGCTGTAAAACGGCAGGCTGAAAAGAGGGGTGGAAAGCAGTATCGGGTAACACTGGGTGAAGCAGATGCTGTGACAGATGTTGACCTGCACGATATCATCTCGATTCATCATGCCCTTGAACGCCTGGAATCGCATGATGAGAGACAAGTACGGGTTGTTGAATGCCGTTTTTTTGGAGGCTTAACCATCGAAGAAACATCCAAAGCTCTTGGAATATCAACACCAACGGTAAGCCGTGACTGGAAAATGGCCAGAGCCTGGTTAAACAGAGAGTTAAGTATGTGATAACCAACAATTTTAAAAAAGATGACCGTCAGTAATGGAAACACACTGGCAAACACTAAAAAAAATTTTTTCCAAAGCGATTGAACTTGAGGGAGAAGAACGGGAAAAATATCTGGAAAAAGCCTGTAAGGATAAGCCTGAATTACTGGATGAGGTACTTTCACTTTTAGAAGCCCATGGCAGTACCGGGTTACTGGACCAGTCACTCGATCACATTAAGCAAACTGCACTTTCGGGTTTTGATTTTCAGTCAATGAGAGGGAAAAAGATTGGTCCATATAAAATTATCGATACTCTTGGACAAGGAGGGATGGGCAATGTATATCTCGCTGAACGTGATGACAAGCAATTCAATAAAAAAGTAGCACTAAAACTTTTACCTGCCGGACTTACAACCGAAAATCAGACAAGACGATTTTTTTCAGAAAGACAAATACTGGCTTCTCTTAACCATGAGAATATCGCCCGGCTTCACGATGGAGGAATTACCGGTGCAGGCCAGCCCTGGTTTGCAATGGAATACATTCAGGGTAAGCCGATTGATGAATATTGTAATCAAAACAAATTAACAGTTAATGAAAGGTTAAAATTATTTCTTCACGTTTGTAATGCTGTTCAGTATGCGCATCAAAAACTAATTATTCACCGTGACCTGAAACCTTCAAATATCCTGGTTACTGATAATGGAACCGTTAAATTACTCGATTTTGGAATAGCAAAAGTGTTAAACAGTGATGAGATGGCCCCGGAAATCATCCCTGTAACCCGGACAGGGTTATTGCCATTAACACCGGCTTATGCAAGTCCTGAACAAGTAAAAGGTGAACCTGTTACCACGACGTCCGATATTTATCAATTGGGTATCGTTTTATATGAACTGTTAACCGGATTAAGGCCTTACGAAGTAACCGGATGCACACCCAGTGAAATTGAAGAAATCATCTGTGAACTGACACCTACAAGGCCAAGCACAATCATCACAAAATATTCCGGAGCTAACAGCAAACAAAATGAGACTTCAACAACCATTTCTGTTGAAAGAGATTTTGAGCCGAAACTTCTTCGAAAAAAGCTGAAAGGTGATCTCGATACGATGATCCTGAAAGCACTAAGAAAGGAACCTGACAGAAGATATGATTCTGCAGAACAGTTTGCTGCGGATATCAATCTTTACTTGTCCGGCCGTCCTGTCGCTGCACATCCCGATTCAAAAATTTACCATGCCAAAAAATTTATCAGCCGCCATAAGGCCGGAGTAATCTCGGCATCAGCAATAATCATTTTATTGATTGGTTATGCAATTACCATCACCTGGCACTCACAACGAACCCAGGATGCTCTGATTCAGGCTCAACAGGAAACAGCCAGAGCTGAACAGGCACTTCTGCGAGCTGAATCCCTGCAGGAGTTTTTACTCGATCTGTTTCGATCAGCCGAACCTGACCGGCCGGCTGATCAGTTGCCGAGTACGGAAGAAATATTAGCGCTGGGAGCGGAGCGTGCAATGGATCCTGATTCGTCACCACCTGCCGAGCGATTCGAAATGTTATTGGCCATAGCTGATGTCTATTCCTATCACTCGGGTTCGACCCAGGCAGATATTGATGAACTGCTGGAAACTGCAGTCGAAATTTCAAGGAATGATGAATCCCTGAACCCGGAAGACCATGCCCGCGCTTTGCAGCAGATGGCACAACACATGATATTCACAAACAGAAATCTTGACAGGGCAGAAGAACTGATCGAAGAGGCGAAATCGAAATTATCCGATTCGGATCCGACAAACAGAACCTATACACGGGTATTAATAGCAGATAGTTATCTTGCACAATTCCGTGGAAATCCTGAACAGGCATTACAGATAATCAAAACTCATTATGATGAGCTGGTTCAAAACTCAGAACCAGCACCGGATGTTCATGCCATTCTCTCTGACCGGCTCGCAAGTTTGTTTCGAAATACCGGCAAGCTCGAAGAATCTTCGCATTTCAGGTTGATAGCAACGGAGATGTTCAAACAACACCATGGGCCTGAAAGCAGGGCTTATACAGTGAGCCTTGCAAATAGTGTTGGCCTGGAGCATGATCTCGGACGGCTTACAGTCGCTGAATCCAATGCACGTGAAGCAATTTCTCTTTATGACCGAATCTATCAGGAACCCCGGGACTACCGGGCCTCGGTACGCCTTAATCTTGCCCGAACACTCTTTTCAATGGGACGTTTTGATGAAGCGTTCGAGGAGCTCGAAAAATCGAGTGACGAGTGGGCTGTTTTTTTAGATCAGGATCCTGACAACTGGCTATCCCATTATATTACAAGTGGATATTTTCATATTCGCATGAATGAAAATGACAAAGCACTGCAGGATTATACCAGGCTCAGGGAACTTGTAGAAGAACAAGGTGCCCGCAATAATTATATCGATGCAGCTTCTCAAACCTGGCTGGCATGGGCATATTGCCGGAACGGAGACTCACAATCCGGTTTATCCCTCCTTCAACATATGGAAGAACAAGACGGTTCAAGATTTTTTGGCCATCCACGAGATAAGGCATCCCTTCTCGAAATCAAAGCTGTCTGCTACAACCAAAATGAAGAGATTGAACCTGCCTTTGAAAATATTACTGCTTCAATTGAGGAATATGATGTGCCCGGTCAGCTCTTCCCATTTGTTCAACGCAGAATTCTTCTTTCAGAAATCCTGGTTACACTTGGCCGGCATGGTAAAGCATCTGACATATTGACTGAGGCAGAACAACATCTTCACGAGCTTTACCCGTCAAACCATCCGCTGATAGAGGAAATTCAAACTGCACGTCAGGATATCATAGCTTCTGTTAATTAAAACACTTTGACCTCAGATTAATTGATTGCAGAACTTCGATCTGGAGGTGCAGATCTGAGATCTGGTCATCATTAATCTGAGATCAGGGAACCGATATTATTCTGCACTGATTGGCTCGAGAATATATCCTACCTCAAAGATATTTGTAACCGGAAATTTACTTTTTTCCGCATGCTCGTGAATCAGTTCTTTGCTATCAGCAATATATACACAATGCGTCCTGTCTTCACTGATATAGGAATGAACCCACTGAATATCGGGCCCGATCTCTTTCAGAGCCCTCACCGACTGCAGGGCTGCAGCTTGTCTGTCTCGTCCTTCCAGTTTATGTACACCCGGCACTTCCCGCTCGATTACATATTTAGGCATGATTCTCCTTTAATTTTGGTTGTTGTTTTGATTTTAAGCTTCCTATTATATAAGCCTGAAACAAGATTAAATTCTATCATGAGCAACCTGAATTTTTTGGGAGTATAGCTATCTTCAGGTATTATCTTTATTAAAACCCCCTGCAAACAATTTGCCATGGTGGATGTGAAGTTGTTACCAGTGATGGATTTGAAAAAAATATCCAATAATTCACTGAACACCCTTCCCCCCGACAGAAAAGCACAGTCGAGGTACACCCCACAAGACGTTGTAAGAAAATAATGAATCAACACT
>SL_3KL_010_SEDDRAFT_10003039_pt1 | contig 15277 bp, 11 predicted proteins | sample SodLakKL_010_SED_2_FD_10381 | JGI IMG/M metagenome (IMG submission 10381)
CGGGCTGCGAGCAATGTCACGGTAGTGCACCGAGATTTGAGGGAGGTACCTCGAATGTAAGTTGTGCAACATCCGGTTGTCACGTTGATTTTGAAGGACAGGCAAAAACGGTAGCGAGTTGTAATACATGTCACGGTGAATTCCGTGCGAAATCTACCGATTTTGCATCATTTGCGCCGCCGCGTGATTTAGATAAAAATAAAGAGACTTCAGATGTTGGTGTTGGAGCACATCAGATACATCTTAGGGGTGGTGAAATATCGGATGGAATCCGGTGTAATGAATGCCACGTGGTCCCGTCACAAGTATTTGTCGAAACACATCTGGAACCAACCGGTCCCGATAAAGTTGTATTTAATATCGGAGAATTGGCTTCTCTTGAAACAGACCTTGCTGATATGACCGCTAATCCGCCAACGTATAATCCGGATGCAGCAGCACCCACGTGTGACAACACATATTGCCACGGAAATTTCAGCGGTGGCAATAAGGATTTTGCACCAATATGGACAGTCGTTGATGGCAGTCAGAGTGAGTGCGGAACGTGTCACGGCGATCCCGAGACGGGCAATCCGCTTCCGACCACGACGGCAGAAGGCGGCCCCCACATTCCGGGTGTCTTTAATTGTCAGGCTTGCCACTGGCAGGAATCGGACAAACCGATTGCACGGCGTCTTGAGGATGGTTCTTATTTTATCGAACAAAAAGACCTACACATTGATGGTGCTATATATATCACCGGAGAAAGAAGAACCGATTGGTAACTATTATTCGCTAACACACAGTGTGGAATATTTCAACAAAACCCGGTCCGGGAGATCATTTGACGGCTCCCGGCCGGGTTTTGTCGTCTTTATAGTTCCTAAAAATGAAAGTATTTTTGGAAAATAGTTCCAAAAAAGAGTAAAATTAATTAAAAATTTGGTGATTATACCCTGTTTACACTATGTCAGACTGGCACAATAATTGTTTCTTAGTATTGGTGTAATTTAATTCAACACTACCAATGTGCTGACCCAATTTTGGGAGGATACTATGAGATATCCAGTGGCTTCAAGACTTGCAGAAAATTCACCGGGAAAATACTACGTACTTGATCAGTGTAATGGATGCGGTATATGCCGATCTATTGCAGGAGACTTTTTTGATTATGTAGAGGGTGGAAAATACTACTACATCCAACGGCAGCCGATGGATTCAAGAGAAGAAGACATAATGCAGGAAGCAATTGAGCTCTGCACTATGGACGCAATCGGCACCGACGGAGATCAAACATTTTTCGATATTTGGAATTATAGTTAAAGGAGATAAAGACTCTTGTTTAAAATTGTCGATAAAAAGGACCTTGCCCCAACGTTGAGCAGATTCGACGTTGAAGCTCCGTTTATAGCTAAGAAACGAAAGGCCGGAAACTTTGTCATTGTTCGGGCAACAGAGACCGGTGAGCGTATACCGCTTACAATTGTCGACTCCGATACAGAAAAAGGTACAATAACATTAATTGTTCAAGCTATCGGCAAAACGACACATATCATAAATAGTATGGAGGAAGGGGAGTATTTTCTCGATGTTGTCGGACCGCTCGGTCATCCTACACCGATAGATAATTTCGGAACGGTGGTGTGCATCGGCGGCGGTGTTGGCACTGCCGAGGTGTATCCGATTGCGGAGTCATTGAAAAAAGCGGGAAACCGGGTCATCGGAATAATTGGAGCACGATCGAAGGAGCTGGTTATTCTCGAAGATGAGATGGGCCAGGTCTGTGATGAAGTTATTGTCACCACAGACGATGGTTCTTACGGAATGAAAGGTTTCGTGACCGATGCACTGAAAGATATCATGAACGCTGAACAGGATATTAAAGGTGTTTATGCTATCGGGCCGATGCAAATGATGCGTGCCGTGGCTGATGTAACAAGATCCGAAAAAATAAAAACATATGTCAGTTTGAATCCGATTATGATGGATGGTACCGGCATGTGCGGTGCGTGCCGCGTGACCGTTGATGGTGAAATGAAGTTCGCGTGTGTTGATGGACCAGAGTTTGATGCGCACGCCGTGAATTTTGATGAATTGTTGGCAAGAAATAATACGTATGCAGACCAGGAAAAAATGTCATTAGAAGCATTTCTTCAAGAACAAGAATGTAAGGTACATGATGCGCAAACAGAACAATACAAATACAAAGACTAACGGTAAAGTTAATCCTTTAAAACCCTCGGAAAGAATGAAAATTCCGCGCCACATGCCGATCGAGCAAGGGGCGGAAATCCGTATAGCTAACTTTAATGAAGTATCTCAGGGATTTAATTACGATCTAGCACTCGAAGAAGCGAAGCGGTGTCTCGAATGCAAAAACCCGGTATGTGTCGAAGGCTGTCCGGTCAATATTGATATTCCCGGTTTTATCCAACTCTTACTTGAAAAAGATTATCAGGCGGCCATCGAAAAAATTCGTGAAGCGAATTATCTGCCCGCCATATGTGGACGCGTTTGCCCGCAGGAGAATTTATGTGAAATAGTTTGCCTGCTCGGCAAGAAACGCGAGCCTGTTGCAATCGGGAAACTTGAACGATTTTTGGCCGATTATGAGATGGCACACGGTAAATTTACCCCGCCAGCAAAGGCCGAATCGAAGAATCAAAAGGTTGCGGTGATAGGCTCCGGTCCTGGAGGCTTGACTGTAGCCGCGGAACTGGCACAGCGCGGATACGACGTCACAATTTATGAAGCATTACACGAGCCGGGTGGGGTACTCATTTACGGTATACCTGAGTTTCGACTTCCGAAGCATATCGTTAAAGAGGAAGTCGATCGTGTTAAAGCGCTCGGTGTTGAAGTCAAAACGAATGTGATAGTCGGTCGTACAATCACTATCGATGAACTTTTTGATGAACTGGGATATGATGCTGTGTATCTGGGTACCGGTGCCGGTTCACCGAATTTTCTTAATATTCCGGGTGAGAACCTGAGTGGTGTATATTCCGCAAGTGAATTGCTAACCCGGGTGAACCTCATGAAAGCATATAAGTTTCCGGAATATGATACGCCAATGAAAATCGGTAAACGCGTGGCGGTTATCGGTGGCGGTGATGTTGCTATGGATGCGGTCAGGACTTCAAAACGGATCGGACCGGAAAAAACATTTCTCCTTTACCGACGGTCACGCGAAGAAATGCCCGCACGTATTGAGGAAGTTCACCACGCAGAAGAAGAAGGTATTGAGTTTCATATCCTTACCAACCCTGTTGCCATTCATGGAGACGAAAACGGTTGGGTAAAATCTATTGAATGTCAGAAGATGCGGCTCGGTGAACCCGACGAAAAAGGGCGACGCAGACCAATCCCGATCGAAGGTTCAAACTTTACCATCGATGTCGATACGGTGGTAGTGGCTATCGGCCAATCGCCAAACCCGGTGATTCAACAAACAACTCCCGGACTTGAAACCACAAAGTGGGGTACAATAATTGTTGATGAGAATTGTGCCACAAGCCGTGAAGGCATATATGCGGGTGGCGATATTGCCCGCGGCGGGGCAACGGTAATTCAGGCAGTTGCAGACGGTAAGCGTGCTTCCGTTTCTATTGATGATTATCTGACAGTGAAAAGAGGAGAAAAAAAGAAACATATAGAAAAAGCTCCTGTTGAATAGAAAGTAATCAACAAATCTAATTGGAAAGGTGAGGAACGTAATGGCAGATAAACGACCAATCTTCTTATTCGAAATCACACAACGGTGCGATTATAAGTGTTATCCCTGCTATGACAACATCCTCGTCGCAAACGAGCAGGAAGAGATGCGATTATGGGAATGGCTAATCATTATAGAATCGATAGCCGAGCAAGAGGGTAAGTTAATTATTGCAGGCGGCGATCCATTCCTTCGTGAAGACCTCTATGATATCTTATCGTATGCAAGAGTGCTTGGAGTCGATGTCGAGATAGCAACCTGTGGTCTGAACCTCACCAACGAAAGAATAGAAGAATTAAAACAAAATGATGTGGAAAACGTGATTATCCGCCTGGACGGCATCACCCGTGATGAGAATGATACGGTTCGCGGTGTCCGTTCGTATGATGAAGCGCTTCAGGCATTACAGTTAATACGTGAACATTCATTACAGACATCGCTTGTCATCAATAGTGATGTAGATCAAGCGAAGCTTGACGAAGCATATGCCTTTAGCAAAGAACATAACATTCCGCTTTTTATAGCTACAAAACCCTGGCGAGGTGCACCCTCGTTGATTCGATCGCGTACACTGGATAGACTTACCGAAGCCGGTGAAGAAGATCTTCAGGGTTCAGTTATTGATCCGCAAGGAAAAGTTTTTCAACTGCGTGAAACCGGCCTGCAATATTCAGGCGAGATACAGGAAAATCGCTATAAATTTCCTGCAGTATAAACATACGTAGAGTGCACCAATGGGTTTATGCTAGAATGCTATACATCGCTCCAGTAGAGTGCTATATCAAGATATCCTTCACAGAATAAATCATATCCTTTCACGATTATTGGAGGAGCAGTTATGTCGGATCGTACTACTCATGTAAACCGATGTATCAAAATGGGGGCAGCTCTACTCATTGCGCTGATGTTTCTTGTAAAACCTGTAGTCTCACAGGTAACTATTGAAAACAAAGAACGAAATATCAGCACTACCATTGCCGCATGGATGCAGCCGCGGTATGATTACTTCGAACCCGATGGCGGCGATGCAATAAGCCGGTTTTCCATCCGTAGAGTACTGCTTGATATAAGAGGGCATGCCTTTTCAGAAAAGTTTACCTATCGAATTACCCCTGAGTTCAGCGATCTCGATCTCAACTTTGCCCGGAATGTATATCCGATATTGCTTCACATTAATTATGCTTTTTCTCCGGAAGCACAGATAATGTTCGGGCAGATTGCCGTACCGTTTCACTGGCATTTTTATGTGCCCCTTCCCGGTTTATATTTTTATGAGCGCAGTCTCGCCTCTGCTGATTTCGGAACATTTGGCGGATGGGATAAGGGAGTTATGTTTCACGGCAATACGCAACTTGGAGAACAACCCTTCAGCTATGCATTTGCTGTGATAGATGGTGAAGGTTTTAACCGCAGAAAAACCACCAATACCGGGCATACTTTTTCAGCACAAGCTGTGTATGCAGCACTGGGCAGTTTCCCGGTCGGCGAATCAGATTTCCGGCGTTCCGAAGAACCGCAGCTTACTATTGGTGTCGGTTTACAATACGGTATGGAGAGCGAAGCACGTGATTGGACACTCGGTCGTTCACCGAATAACCGTGCGGATTTCTTCACCGGTACTGTTTTTTCCCGCTTTGCATATAAAGGTTTATCGTTAATCGGTGAGGGGTATTACCGGCAGGTTATGCCTGAGGCCGGCGCCGTTGACGATTTCAACGGAAATGCATATACGGTTGCCGGTGGATATATGGTAATACCGGAACGCATTGAGGTTATTGCCCGTTACACCGGATTGAATTATGACACCGATCTTGACGATGCGGATGCATCGGAACTTGGTGTGGGTTTTAACTTATTTTTTAATGGCCATAATGCACAGCTTCGTGTGCAATATCAGAAAATCGAACACAGTGCTATGGCACCCGGAAGCAGCTTCGATCAATTCGTGATAGAAGCGCAGGTACATTTCTTCTGATCTCGGCGGTTCTAAAATTTTGATCATCATCACTTGATCACGGAGGCATTCTCTATGGGACTCACAGTATTATTTCTTCTCGCATTCATGCCGGTCCTGACGGTTTTTATCTTTCTCGTAATATTACGCTGGCCTGCCAAGCGTGCAATGCCCGTAGCATATGTTATCACCGTAGCAATTGCATTATTCCTGTGGGGAACTGAATTCAATAAAATTGCCGGAGCCACGGTGCACGGAATTATGACTGCATTGAATATACTGTTTATCGTCTTTGGTGCAATTCTTTTATTGTATACGCTTCGTGAGGGTGGTGCATTAGCGACGATCAGGCAGGGACTCATAAACATTTCACCCGATAGACGTGTGCAACTTATAATCATTGCCTGGTTATTCGGTTCTCTTATTGAAGGTTCATCCGGATTTGGAACACCGGCAGCTATAGCCGCTCCTCTGCTTGTCGGGATCGGCTTTCCTGCAATGGCAGCGGTCGTTACGGCACTCATTATTCAAAGTACACCGGTTACGTTTGGCGCTGTCGGAACGCCGATTCTTATCGGCGTCAATACCGGACTCGAAGGACAGGAGCTGGTTCTTACATCGATCGGTGATATGGCGTATTTTGATTATCTTGTTCAGATCGGTGCATATGCTGCACTGTTTCATATGCTTATCGGTGCATTAATTCCGTTAATAATGGTCGGGATGCTAACGAGATTTTTCGGAGCGAATCGTTCTTTCCGCGAGGGATTACGGGCGTGGAAGTTTGCACTGTTTGCGGGATTCGCATTTACCATTCCGTATTATCTGGTTGCAACATTTCTTGGTCCCGAGTTCCCATCGATTGCGGGAGCGTTGGTCGGTTTGCTGATTGTTATTCCGGCTGCTCAGCGGAAATTCCTTGTTCCCGATGAGGAATTTCAGTTTGAAGAGCGTGCGAAATGGGAAGAGCGTTGGATTGGTGAGTTACAGGATGCCTCCGATCCGGTGTTAAAAGGTGAACCGATTAATTTATTTAAAGCATGGTTACCGTATATAATTGTCGTTAGTCTGCTTATTATAACCAGGGTCGTTGATCCGGTTAGAAATTTTCTTACCTCTCCTGCATTAACGATTAGTATCACCGACATATTCGGTTCCGGTGTCAATACTTCGTCACAGCCATTTTATTTGCCGGGATTTATTCTGCTCGTCACATCTTTAGCTACGTACTTTCTTCATAGGATGTGGCAGGATAGGGGATATGCCAACGCCTGGAAAGCGGCAGGCAGGGTTCTTATCGGAGCAGGCAGTGCATTGATCTTTGCCGTGCCTATGGTACAGGTTTTTATTCACTCCGAATCTGCGTATTATGAGAGCATGCCAATCGTTCTCGCAGAAGGGGTATCGGCTATAGCAGGAGGATTCTGGCCGTTCTTTGCACCGATCATCGGAGCACTCGGTGCATTTATTGCGGGAAGTAACACGATTAGCAATATGATGTTCTCGCTCTTCCAGTTTGCAACCGCCGATAGTATCGGTCTTGATCACATGGGGGCGGCTATTGTTGTGTCGTTGCAGGCGGTAGGTGGTGCAGCAGGCAATATGATTTGTGTACACAACGTGGTAGCCGCTGCCGCAACGGTCGGATTGCTCGGCAAGGAGGGATCGCTGATACGATTGGCATTGATACCGATGACGTACTATGTCCTTGCTGCAGGAGCACTTGGAATGGCTCTTGTAATCGGCGGTATTAATATCTGGTATCTGGTCTGGATTCTTGTTATCATTCTTTCTTTAACATTTATGTTAAAAAGCCGTGGAAAGCTAATATAACCATGAACGTCTCATTATTTATTACATGTGTTTCAGATTTATTTTATCCGAATGTCGGGAAAAGTGTAGTCGGATTATTGGAACACCAGGGTGCCGGGGTTGATTTTCCTGAAGAACAAACCTGCTGCGGACAGCCGGCGTTCAATACCGGATACTATGATGAAACACGGACCGCTGCAAAACACCTGATCAAGGTATTTGAGAACAGTGAATATATTGTGTCACCGTCGGGCTCTTGTGTTTCTATGGTACGCCATTTTTATCCGAAACTATTTGAAGATGACGCAAACTGGCAGTCGCGAGTAAAATCACTCGGGGAAAGAATATATGAATTTTCTGAATTCATGATCAAGGTGCTCAAAGTTACATCCCTTGATGCAACTTTCCCCGGAGTAGCCACATATCATCAATCGTGTCATATGAGCCGGGGGATCGGTGTCATTGATGAACCGCTGCAGCTCCTAAAAATGGTGAATGGGTTGGAACTGAAAGACCTGCCGTATAAAGAAGATTGCTGTGGTTTCGGCGGAACATTTGCAGTCAAGATGCATGAAATTTCCGAAAAGATGGTTGCCGAGAAAGCACAGCATATACAATCGACAGGAGCACAATATCTCGTCGGCTCTGATATGGCGTGTTTGATGAACATCGGCGGCTATATGCATCGTCACAAGATGCCGGTACGTGTATATCATGTTGCAGAACTATTGTACGAAGGAGTAACGAAAAGTGAAAACAAGCAATCTACCGTTTCATGAACGTGTCGACACCGCCTTTCAGGATGATTTCCTGCAGGAATCTCTGAAAAAGGCACAGGAAAAATTCAGAACCGGGAAGGCGAATACCTACAAGCCGCTCGGTGATCCGGAGCGATGGCGGAAACGGGCTGAGGAAATCCGTAAACACACGATCGATAATCTCGATTATTATCTCGACATACTTGCCAACAATATTGAGAAGCGCGGCGGAAAAGTGTTCTTTGCAAAAACTGCCGCGGAAGCATCTCAGTATGTGACCGACCTTGCAAGATCGAAAGCTGTTAAAACCGTCGTCAAATCCAAATCGATGATCTCAGAGGAAATTCACCTTAATCAGGCTCTTGAAAAACTCGGAGCCGATGTTATTGAAACCGATCTCGGAGAGTATATCATACAGCTTGCCGGAGAAACGCCGTCGCATATCATTGTTCCGGCTATACATAAAAACCGGAAACAGATCGCAGAGCTACTTTCAAAAGTTGCAGGGAAGGAATTGCCCGATGATCCACCGGGCCTGTATCAGTTTGCACGAAAAGTTCTCCGTGAAAAATTTCTACAGGCAGATCTCGGTATCAGCGGCTGTAATTTTGCCGTTGCAGAAACGGGATCATTGCTTCTGGTTACCAACGAGGGGAACGGTCGCTTCACAACAACGTTTCCGAAGGCCCATGTTATAATGATGGGAATGGAACGAATCGTGCCCCGGTGGAAAGATCTTGATACGCTTATAACCTTATTACCACGTGCAGCTACCGGACAAAAGATAACGACTTATCTCACGGCGATTTCCGGCCCGCGAAGTGAGAACGATATCGACGGTCCGGAAGAGCTGCACTTTGTAATAGTTGATAACGGACGACTGAATGCCGTCGGTTCAAAGTATCAGGAGATATTACATTGTATCAGATGCGGTGCATGTTTGAATATCTGTCCGGTCTATAGACATATCGGCGGACACGCGTATGGCAGCGTGTACAGCGGTCCGATCGGTGCTGTACTCTCGCCGGTAATAAGCGGTTTCGATGATTGGTCTGAACTACCGTATGCATCATCGTTGTGTGGTGCCTGTACCGATGCCTGTCCTGTGCGGATACCGTTACACGAAATGCTTGTCGATCTCAGACACGATCAGATTGAACAAAAGCTATCACCGGTAACAGAACGTATGGCATTCAAGATGTTTGGAAAAATGACTGCAACCCCGAAGTATTACACCACCGGATTAAAAGCAGGGAAGACGATGTTGAATTTATTTTCGAGTCGCGAAGGAATTGAAGGGGGAGTCGGGAAGTTGAAAAATTGGACGAACGAGAGAACGTTTCCATCCCCGGCACCGCAATCGTTCAGAAGTTGGTGGAAGTCACGTAAGAAAAATAATGATGTAAAAGAAGTATAATTTAAAAATTCCAATCAAAAAACTATGGCCACAAAAAAAGAATTTATAACTGATATTACCAACAAACTTGGTCGACCGCTTCCTGAAAAGATCGAACCGCCTGACTTTCGTGATCATCCTGCAGACGGACTCTATGATAATTTCTCGCAGCAGGATTTCATAGATCAGTTCATCCGGGAGCTCGAAGCGCTTTCGGCTAACATTATACGCGTCGCTTCAATCAATGATCTGCCGGATGCGATACATACATTTCTTAAAGAGAGTGATATCAAAGATGTTGTTGTGTGGAACGATGATACTGAACAGGGAGCGGCTATCCATAAAGCGTGTGATGCATACGCCGGTCAGAAAAAAGGTGCGAGGGTAATAGTTTGGAAGGACGAAGATAATCGTGATGAGCTTATATCCACTGTGGAACAAGCTGACGCAGGAGTCGTCTATGCCGAATATGGTATATCCGAGACCGGCACCGTTGTATTATACAATAAAGCGGGGAAGGGGAGATCGGTCAGTTTGTTGCCGAATAATATCGGGATAGTTCTGAACACAAAGAAGATTGTACCGCGTATTACCCAGGTATTTGAACAGTTACGCGAACCTGCGATAGATCATTCCTGTATTAACTTCATCTCGGGTCCGAGCCGCAGCGCCGATATCGAGATGAGTCTTTCGATTGGAGTGCACGGTCCTGGAGAGATAACAGTTTTTTTGGTAGATTAATTGGAACTAATTCCAAAATTTCCGGCCTATATTTAAAATCCCCGGTGTGACCTCAGATTTTTCTCTTTATAAACCCTCATTTTTTGACCATTATCCTCAAAAATGGAATAATCTTCATCCGGGTATTGACATTTAAATAAATTATTATTTATTTGGAAGTGCTTCCACTATTTGTGATGCATTCTATCAAAAATCTGTTAACGCTTCCAAAAGGAAAATCGTTTAATGCCCGTCACAATCTATGATATAGCCAAGACAGCAAGCGTAGGAGTTGGAACCGTTTCACGTGTTTTAAATAACCATCCAAATGTTTCCCCGAAAACAAGAGAACGGGTGTTGAAGGTTGCTCACGAACTCAATTATCAGCCGCATGCATTTGCGCAGGGACTTGCCCGCAAGAAAACAAATACCATAGCTGCTATCATTCCGTTTTTTACCAACTACTTTTTCCTTGAAGTACTTCAGGGTATTCAGGATAAGATCCTCACTCTGGGTTATGATATTATGCTGTATGGTCTAAACGAAAATGATCCGGAACAGTTTGAATCGTATTTGCTACGTGCTACGCAAAAAGGCAGAGCCGATGGGGTTATGCTTTTCTCGCTCCGGTTGCCTGAGTTCTTTGCTCAAAAATATAAACACATTAACCAGCCGATGATACTTGTCGATTGCGCGCATCAGGATTTTGATTCAATCACTGTTGATAACCGGGCCGGAGCCTATGCCGCGACGAAACATTTTATCGATCTCGGCCATGAAAAGATCGGTATGATCAATGCAAATCCAATTTCGCCGCCCGCACAACAACGGTTCGAAGGATATAAAGCGGCACTCACCGAGAACGGTTTATCGTTTAATCAGAATTTTTATAAGTCAAGCAAGATCATGAAGTATGACGGTTTCAGTCGCGAAGCTGGGTATGTTTCTATGATGGAAGTGCTCGATCTGCCGAAAGATGAACGCCCGACTGCAATCTTTGTGTCGAGTGACGTTCAGGCGATGGGTGTGTTAAGTGCAATGCGCGATCATAACTTGCAGGCGCCCGACGATATTGCGATTGTCGGTTTTGACGATATCGAGCTTGCACAACACATAGGTCTCACGACAGTCAGCCAGCCGATGTATGAAATGGGTGTGTTGTCGGTCGGACGTATGCTTGACAGATTGGCTAACCGAAACGGAGCAGTAACACATACGTCATTTACTCCGAAGTTGATAATTCGGGAAACGTGTGGTCAACTTAAAACAAAGTTAGCTGCTGTTGATGAGTAATAAATATTATTTAATAATTTCCCTCGATGTTTCGTCATCTGAGGAAATAATCAAGCGTTGATGGTTTAGTTTAATTAAGAGGTCCAGGATGAATATTTCTAAAAATATTTTTGCAGTTATAATTCTTATACTTGCAACGAGTATACTGGCGCAAGCCCAGGTAGGAAAAATTGAAGGACGTGTTATTAGTCAGGAAACAGGCGAGCCCATACCGGGAGCAAACGTTCTCATTGAAGGTACCACAATGGGTGCAGCGGCGAATATGGATGGTGAGTTTACAATTCTCAATATTCGTCCCGGTACCTACACCGTGCGTGCCTCGGCTATCGGTTATCAGACCGTAATTATGCAGGAAGTACGTATTAATATTGATCTTACCACCAATTTGAAGTTTGAATTACCCGAGACCGTTCTTGATTTAGGAGAAGAGGTTGTTGTCATAGCCGAGCGCCCCATCGTTCAGCGAGACCTTACTGCAACGACTGCAGTTGTAACCGGTGATCTTATACAGGCATTGCCGGTGACGGAATTCTCTCAGGTGCTTGAGTTACAGGCGGGCTGGGTTAATGGTCATTTACGGGGCGGCCGGTCCGGCGAAGTCGCCTACTGGATTGACGGAATGCCCGTCACCGACGTTTTCGACGGTAGTATGGTTGTTGAAGTTAACCGCGAATCGATAGAGGAGATGCAGCTTATTAGTGGTGCATTTAATGCTGAATACGGTCAAGCAATGTCGGGAATCGTCAATATAGTCACGCGTGAGGGTTCAAATAAATTCCGGGGTAATCTGACAACATACACAGGTGATTACACACTTGGCAGTGACCGTATATTCCGTGGACCTAACAGATTTCAACCTACGCACATACAAAACTATGAAGGGAGTATCAGCGGACCTCTAGTGCGGGATCGATTATTTTTTGATATTAATCTTCGCTATATAAATTTCGGCGGCTGGTTATACGGCCAAAGAAATTTTACACCGGCTAATATAACCGATAATCGTCCGGTTCGCGTGGAAGATTGGGATATCTCTGTCAATCCCGAAGAAGGTCTTGGTGACAGCACCTGGGTTTCAATGAATCCATCGGAGAAAAAATACGGGCAGATAAAATTAACCTATAGAATTAGTCCGTCACTTCGTATTAATTATAATTTAATTTATGACGATGTGTGGTTTCGTGAATTTGATTTCATGAATATGTATAATCCCGATGGCGATCTGGATCGATTCGATCTTGGCGTTACGAATGTTATAAACCTGAACCACACTCTGAGTAGTCGGACATATTATACATTTGGAGTTTCGTATTTTTACCGGGAGTATGAACATTATGCTTTCGAAAATCCTCACGACCCGCGTTATGTACATCCAAGGTTGTATAATCAACAACCGCCGTATAGTTTTAGAACCGGCGGGGTTAGTATGGACAGATTTAACCGGATAACAGAAACTACAGTCGGGAAATGGGATTTAACAAGCCAGATCACGCGGGCACATCAGATTAAAACTGGAATAGAAATTCGCCATCATGATATATTTTTCAGAGATGTGACTCTCCGCCCTACCCCTGAACACCAGAATCGCGACCCCCGCGTTGATGGTAATCCGTTTATTGATACCGAAATACCATCTCAAGCATCATTTATGTTTGATGAATACCGCCGTAATCCGGTTGAATTATCATGGTACATTCAGGATAAAATGGAGTTTGATAACATAGTTGTTAATGCGGGTGTCCGCCTGGATTATTTTATGCCGGACGGACTCGTTCTTGCCGATCCATCGGACCCAAATATTTACGACCCGTTGCGACCTGAAAACCAGGACGAGGTCGTTGCACCCGGTGGCACTTCTGAAGAAGCGGTACAAGCTCGGCGTCAATACTGGTATAAGGAAGCATCGAATAAATTTCAGATTAGTCCACGATTGGGTGTTGCATTTCCGATCACCGACCGTGGTAAGATACACTTTTCATATGGACACTTTTTCCAGATACCGAACTTCAATTTACTTTATCAGAATCCTGAATTTAAACTCGGTGCAGGAACGGGAAATGTCGGATTGGTCGGCAATTCCGATCTTAAACCGGAACAGACAATTAGCGGTGAGATCGGGTTACAACAACAATTGAGCGATCATATTGGAATTGAATTGACCGGTTACTTTAGAGATATCAGAAATCTTACTGGTACGAGAGCCGATGAAATCACCTTATTTGGTGGAGCCGGAAAATACAGTCAGTTTAAAAACACAGATTTCGGCTTCATTCGCGGTATTATATTCAGATTTGAAAAAAGATTTGGTGACGGGTGGGCGGCAACTGCTGATTATACTTACCAAGTAGCGAAAGGTAATGCATCTGATCCGGCTGCTACCCGCAATTTTCTTGTCGGTGGTATCGAGCCTGAAGAACAACTGGTTCCTCTCGACTGGGACCAAACACATACGTTCAATGCAACGGCAACATATGCAGCACCTCAGAATTGGGGAGGAAGCATAATTCTTCGGTATGGAAGTGGATTGCCATACACACCGCGACAAACCGCTAACATAGCGCGGTTACTTATTAACGCAGAGCGGAGACCTAATTATTTTGATGTTGATGTTAATTTATATAAAGATTTTAACTTTGATTTTATGAAAGTATCTATCTGGTCAAGGATAATTAATATTTTTAATATCAGAAATGAGGTAAATGTATACAATGATTCGGGACGAGCGGATTATACGATAGATGAGGTCATTGCACAACGGGCAAATCCACCCGAGTTGGTCAACCCTGTCGGAGCTTATTTCCGAAATCCTACTTTTTACAATGAACCGAGAAGAATTGAAATAGGATTGTCATTACATTATTAAGATTAAGAAGTGAGGTTTGAAATGAGGAAGCATATTATTGCATCTCTCGTATTAGTATTATTTCTATTTTTTTTAGATGATATTGTTCTCTATGCACAATCCCAGGTCGATGGTACCAATGCTAACAGAACTGAACGCAGGGTCGGCGTACATCGTGGAAATCAGGTGCGATCTGTGTTTGGTAATTGGGGTGTGATTGGTCAACCACATGACCAGGGACCTATGGCAGCATGGCGTCATGATGGTGATGGATACGTCGGAGATATCAGTCCAATGGTTGGAGCTGAAGTATATATTGATCGAGTAGATGAGGATGGTAATCCCATACTTGATAATAACGGAAGTGTCATTATAGATACCGTAAAGCATGTTGTTGTTACACCGGCTTTCAGACCTGGTAGTGCAATTCCGGGGGAGGGGGAAGAAGGAAGAGCCTGGACCTTCGAGCCGATCAGAGGATTTTTAAATCCGGATCTTGACCAACCAGGGAAAGGAATTGCTATGAGTCATCAAACTGATACGTGGCCGGATTATTGGCCGGATCGCCCTGATTATGTTGATTCCGTCGGTAATGTTGTATGGAACGGATATTTTGGTCCGGGCGATAGCCGTGCGGATCAAGAATCTTATTTCTGGATGAGTGATCATAATGATAGAGAATTATTCCGCGACCCGCCTGCCGGAAGGGGGTTTAAACCCGATAGCACTCGACTCAATAGAGGTGGTTTGGGTATCGACGTATCTATTCGTGGTATGCAATGGTCGAATATTCTTGCCGAAGATAATA
>SL_3KL_010_SEDDRAFT_10003038_pt1 | contig 15276 bp, 15 predicted proteins | sample SodLakKL_010_SED_2_FD_10381 | JGI IMG/M metagenome (IMG submission 10381)
ATGCAGGAGTAACAGTACTGGATGCCGCAGGGGAGCGGTTCAACTTTGATATCGACTGGGTCAATTTCGATATTGGATCAGAGCGGTATCTCAGGACCGGCGAGCTTCTGACTGAAGAAGATATAACCGGTCTTGAAGCCTGTGATTCGATCTATTTTGGTGCATTAGGTGATGATCGTGTCAAACCGGGAATTATCGAGAAGGGTATCCTTCTTGCCCTCCGGTTCCATTTCGATCAGTATATCAACCTCCGTCCGATCAAGCTTCTGGATGGTGTTACAACACCTCTTGCGAACAAGACGCCGGAGGATATTGACTTCCTTGTTGTAAGGGAGAATACCGAGGACTTCTATGTCGGAATCGGGTCACGGTTTACGGGATCTGAGAAGACGAGCCTTGAGGTGATCCGCAACCTCTACTCGATCAAGTTCGGGATCGATGTTGAGAGCGATGCAACGGAGGTCGCTTACCAGATCGGGCTTATCACCCGTGAGGGTGCGGACCGGGTTATCAGGTATGCGTTTCAGAGGGCTGAGGAGAGGGATAAGAGATGCACCTCGGTGGATAAAGCCAATGTCCTCTCCGATATCTACGGTCTCTGGCGTGAGGTCTTCACCTCGGTTGCAGGCAGGTATCCTGATGTTAAAACCGATTTCACCTTCGTCGATGCGGTGACGATGTGGTTTGTGAAGAATCCTGAATGGTTCGATGTCGTCGTCACCCCGAATATGTTTGGAGATATCATCACTGACCTTGGAGCGATGATTCAGGGCGGTCTTGGTCTTGCACCCGGTGGAAACATCAATCCTGATGGAATCTCAATGTTTGAGCCGATCCATGGCTCAGCTCCGAAGTACAAAGGGATGAATATCGCCAATCCGCTTGCGACGATCTGGGCCGGGGCACTCCTGCTTGAGAATATCGGAGAGAAAGAAGCTGCTGATGCCGTCCTCAAAGGAATCGAATCCTCGATCCTTGCAGGCCATGTCACAAAAGATATGGGTGGGACCCAGTCGACGAGCAGTGTCGGCGACTGGATTGCACAACAGATCAGAACCGGCGCATAAATCCTGCTGTCAGCGAGGCTGTGATGATCCCTGCGATGATGATCGCGGGGGCTGGTCCACTCTGCTCCGGGGGTGTCCGGACAGGAGATACCCGCAGATCAGGAGTGGGGATTGACGGGGTTGGTACCGGAGTGGGGAGTGGTATAAGCTCTACCACGACGCCGGTCGTCTGCCCTGAAGAAACCATGGCATACTCCTGATAACTATAGTATCCCTCTTTTTCTATCGCTATAAGGTGGAGGCCGAGTTCTGCCCGTGCAATAATGAGGCTCCCTTCTTGATCGGTCATTCCGGCATAGTTCTGATTCTGCAGGATAACTGCTTCGGGGTGAGTGATTATGACGATGCTGCCATAATTTCGAAAAAGGGTTCCGCTACGTGCAAGTGTAGGTTCGAGCCTGATGGTTGAACCCGGCATTATATAGGCGATACCATCCCAGTTCTGGTAATTTGGTCTCTTCAGGGAGATCCTGGTCAGTCCTGGCCTGAGTTCGCTGATAGTGATGGGTGTATATCCACGAAACTGGTTTGTGATATAAACCTCGACGTTGTCAGGCTCTGAAATGATCTCAATCGACCCCGTCTCTGCTGCATGAACGGGGGAGATAAGGAGGAGGAGGGAGATCAGAACTGCCGCGACCAGGATGGACGGATTGATGTGCATACGTTCTGTAATGGTATTGATCTAGATAATGCTTCGTCGGGCCGGATAGGTGATTGTGATCCTATCGTTTGTCTCTCTGACATTGCCTCCTGTCAGTGAGAATGCCTGTTTGAAGTACCGGATCGTCTGTTCATCGAGAACCGGCCGATCAGGTGTGCAGGTGATGATCACCTGACTACGATCCGGTGAGGAGATGGCGATCTCCATACCCTTGGATCCGGATGCCGCTGTCTCCTGGATAAGCCTCTGCATCGCTCGTCTGAATCGTTCTCTGTCCATTGCGACATCAGGGGGTGTTTCCTCCGATTTTATGGTGAGATACCCCTCCTGTACGACACGGATCGTTCCCATCTCGCGGATCATCGCCGCCACAAGCTCCTCCTCTGATTCGGCTGTAAGGAGGTGGCCGGGATCTGTCTCTCCTGTGAAGGAACGCATCACCTCTGCGTAGATAGCGTTTGGATTGCATGTGGAGAGGGTTGCAACCGGCCGGTACCCACGAAAGACGGTCATATAATCATTGATGAGGCTTGTCAGATGCTCAAGCAGCATGGGATCGATGATGGTTCCGAGTGCCCCACGATCGACCATCCGGTTCAGCTTGCCTGCAATCTGGGCTGCTTTCTGAGCAAGCTGAATATCCCTGTGTTCTCCCCGTCGATACGCCTCCGAGAAGTCATGATACCGGGTGAGGAGATCATCGATTGCGGATATCTCGATGATTCTATCAATTCTTTCCGCCTCATCCTCTTCTTCAAGTTCCTCAAGCATATGGGAGATGAAGGTGATTCGTCCTGAGATGATGGTCAGGGTTTTGTCAATCTCCGCCATCAGATCATCGCCGTAGGATGCGGTGGCGCGTGCCCATTCGGGAGTGATGGTGGCGATATTATCGAGCTTTATCACATCATCGACGATTCTTGCGATACTGGTCATTGCCGATGGTGCAGGGATGGGATCTCCATGGCCGGAGAGGCAGAGGGTAATCTCCTCCTCTTTCATCAGCCTGATCAGACCCTGAAGTGATGCAATACAATCATTTTTTGACCAGCCAACGGAACCTGCAACACCCGGCGCCCCGATAAAAAGCGTATCTCCGATGAAGAGGTAGTTGCCGAGACGGTAGCATACACTGTCAGGACTATGTCCCGGGGTATGATAGGCGATGATCGGGATATCATCGGTAAAAGGAATTTCCTCTTCCTTCAGGCCGGTTTTGGAGAAATAACCCTCGCTAAACAAGAGTGGCATGCCAATGGTGCAGGGGTGCATCTCCCGTCCCAGGAGTGCTGCCTGGCTGATCCCCGTATCCCCGGTCCGGAGAACCTCGGCACCACTTGGATGTGTACATACCCTGTCTGCATATCCTCTCAGTTCATCGTTATGCAGAAGGGAGAAGGAGTGATCGATATGGGTATGTGTTAGAAGAATCCTCTTCAACCTGCATCCCTCCTCCTCCTTTCTCCTGATGACGGTGAGGATCTCGTCCGTCTGGCTTGCCAGGCCGCCAGGGTCAAGGAGGATACACTCTGTATCTGATGCGAGCAGAAAAGAATTAGATGAGATTGTATCAATCTTTCGGATTATGGGGTAGATGGATATATCATCAAATCCGGGAATTCTGTTCCAACGGTTTGACTCCATATTATTCCTGGAGATGAGTGGTTGCCTTCTCGACTGTCGGATGGATGGTGAAGATGGATGAAAAGCCGGTCAGCCGAAAGATCTTCTCAACATCCGGGCGGAGAGAGCAGAGGATGATATGTCGCCCCTCTTTTGCGATTGCCTTTTCAATAGTGAGCAGGACGCGAAGCCCATTGCTGCTAATATACTGAAGGTCAGTACCGTCGATGATGACGGGGCCGTCTTCCCCCTGAGCAAATGCCCGGATTATCTCTTCAGCATCCGGTGCGGTTGAAGTGTCAATTCTGCCGGATATTTTAAGGACCTGAATGTTGTGTGCCTCTGTAGTTGTAATCTCCATCTTTGCTCTCCTGATAGTATCTCTTGTGCTCTGAAACTACAAAATAATATCATCCTCGGTGACCAGAATGATTCTCAGGGCATATGCGATTATTCATTCTGCAAATCCTGCTTTTTTGGTGAGTTACAATGTCACTTCCAAAATGGCCGATAGTTTTTGATTACTGCCCGCCCTGTCCTCTTTCGTATAAGCTTCTCTTGGTGAATGGGGGGTGAAGAAAAAATTTATATATTATTTATGCCTAACCAGAGGTTAACCACGCTTACTGTGTGGTATTGGAGGTAGAAACTATGGTATGGCGTAGGCGAAGATATCCATTCGGATCACTTGGTCATGAGATTGATGAGATGATGGGAGAGATGGAGACCCGTTTCCAGGATCTCTTCTCCGGAGGCAGGACGCTGCTCCCTGAGGGGGGAGCGGCAGACCGCCTTATCCCGGCTGCCAAGGGTGAGTTCAGGGTCGATGTCTGCGAGCATGAGGGTGGCGTTGTTGTCGTTGCAGATCTTCCGGGAATTGAGAAGGAGAATGTCAGCGTCCGGCTTCATGATCCCCGGACGCTTGAGATCTCAACAGAGCGGAGTGAAGAGAAGAAAGATGAAAAAGAGAACTACTTAATGAGAGAGCGTGTGTACGGATCGATGCGGCGCATGGTCCGCCTCCCTGGTGATGTTGATGAAGAGAGTGCACAGGCTTCTTTCAAAAACGGGGTTCTGGAAATCCGGTTACGGTTGACCGAGAAGGAGACAGGAAGGATAATCCCTGTCAACTAACCACCTCATTTTTTTCCAGACCGATGCTTTGATGGTGTTTTGTGGGAATATCACTACCAATGGAGAAGAAGAAGGTCAGCGATTATATGACTTACGACGTCGTGACAGTCGAGGCTCTGGGAACGGTAAAGGATGTCATCTCTCATATTCGCTCGACCCATCATGACGGCTTTCCTGTGGTCAGGGGAAAGAAGGTTGTCGGGTATATCTCTGCCCGTGATATCATCGGGGTACATCCATCGACCAGGATCGACCAGATCATGTCGCGCCACCTGATCGTTGCTGATCCTGAGATGTGCATCACCGATGCGGCACGGGTTATCTTCCGATCCGGCATTCAGAAACTTCCGGTGATCGACGAGAACAACGAACTCGTTGGGATCATCTCAAATGCTGATGTTATCCGCTCCCAGATTGAGCATGTATCTCCGGAGAAGGTCTTCAACTTTATGAAGACTCTCACCAAGCTGTACGGAATTGAACCGACCCTTGATCGTGGGCTTATCCCTGTTGAAAAACTCCGGCCGACCCAATCGAAGATCTATCAGGATGAGCTTGAGGGAAGGATGTATGAGATCAGAAAAGGTCTTGCCGAACCGGTCATTGCCGTCAGGCAGCCGAGTAAGCTTATCCTGGTGGATGGCCATCACCGTGCAGTCGCGGCCAAGCGGCTCGGTATCAGGCATCTGGAGGCATACATCATTGATATAAGCGAGAACATCGAGCTTGGCCTGGAGAGGACGGCAAATAACATGAACCTCCACTCACTCGATGATATAGTGGTTCTGGACTATGCCAGGCACCCACTCGTTGCTATCACCCACCGGCTTGTGCCACATAACTGAACGTAGGGGTCTATGACCCCTCATGCCGGGTGTCGTATGCATCGTTTAATACATACTCTTTTACCACTGTCCCTGGTTGAATTGTCACCTCAGGCCAGAGCCGGGTTCGTGAATGAATGACGACACCTTTTCCAATGACCGCACGGGGACCGATGACCGTATCATTCTCGATTGAGCAGTCATCTCCGATGACGACACTATTGTCGATGATACTCCCGCTGATCGTCGATCTGGTCCCGATCGTCACTCCTGAGTATATTGACGATGAGAAGATCTTCGAACCATTCGAGATTACACAGTGATCCCCGATGGATGTGTAGGGGCCGATGATGACATCCTCTCCTATCTTTGCCCCCTCCCCGATAGAGACAGGCCCTATGATGCGTGATCGTGCACCAAGAGAGATGGCATCACCAAACCGGACCGGTCCTGTGATCTGTGCATCCCTGACAGAGAGGGTGCCCTTGATTGTTGTAACACCCACTTCATTTAACTTCCAACGCTCTGCCTGCCTGAGCATCGATGGGGATCCGACATCGGTCCAGTTCCCTCTGGCAAGCCAGCCTTTTATGGTCTTACCATCATTCATCAGGGCAGGGAAGAGGTCCCGGGCAAAATCAAACTTCCTGCCTTTGGGAATGTAATCAAAGACCTCAGAATTACAGACATACATCCCTGTGCTTGCGAGATTTGAGAAGATCTCGCCGGGCGCGGGCTTCTCTTTGAACCTCCGGATGGTGAAGGTTGCATCAAGCTCTGCGATCCCATACTCACTTGGATCATCGATACTGATCAGCCCGATAGAGGTGATAGCCCCGTTCTTTTTGTGTTCGCGGTAAAACTCAAGGAGGTTAATATCGGTGACATGATCCCCGCCGACAACGAGAAAGGGCATCCCATCAAGGTACTCTTCGGCATTCTTGACTGATCCTGCAGTTCCGAGTTTCGTCTCCTCCTCGACATAGGTGATCTCCGCAGAGTAGAGTGAGCCATCACCAAGTGCCTCCCGGATTCGATCCCCAAGATATCCAAGAGTGATAACGATATCAGTAAATCCGAGGTTGGCGAGATGAACCACCAGGTGTTGGATGGAGGGGACACCTCCGATGGGAATCGTCGGTTTTGGCCGTTCAAAGGTCAATGGACGGAGGCGGGTCCCTTCCCCTCCGCACATGATACAGACTTTCATGATAATGAGATAGTCCTCTTCTCCTGTTAATAGGTGGGGTTTCAAAGCTGCCATACTCTTATCTTGCTTGAGTCAGAAGGGAATGTATGGAGTCTGAGTTTTCCTGCACCCTCTGCGGGCGATGCTGCAACGGGTTTGGGAGATATATCAGGATCGATCAACAGGCTGGCAATACCTACCGGTGCACGCTGACCCTGACGAAGGAGACATTTCGTGCCATTCCGGATCCCGGGAGATCTGATCTTCTGAAGGATCGGTCCTATTTCAAAGACCATCCGCATGCCTGTCCCTTCCTCAGAAAGGAAGGTGATAAGAGGATCGTTTGTACTATCTATGCCTCTCGCCCCCGTTTCTGCCGTGAATATATCTGCTGTACCGGAAGAATCGGACGTGATGGTGTCGTATCTGGTGAGATGAAGGGACGGCGGGATCTCAAAACCGATGATCCGGATCTGTTGAGCCGGTGGTCGGATCTTGTAGTGCTTCATGGTGGTTCTGATGATCCCACATGGAAGCGGGAGATTGTGGAATCATTACGAAAAGAAGGATATGAGGTTATCTTTTATGCATGATTTGGTTGGCAGGGTTCTTGTTGTTGAAAAAGGTAAGGTTGCATGCCTGCCAGAGAAATCTGTGACTCTCGATCGATGCCGCTTCTGTGCTCATTCGACGCATTTCGAGGTGCAAGGTAAGAAGGTGATCTCCCCTGCCCGGGCGTACTGTTCGATGAGTGGTGCATCGGATGAGGTGGATCTCAAATCTGTGACGACGGTCTGGTGTGACGATATACAGGGGGAAGGCTATCGAAGTATCATGTCGATCATCAGCTGATCGATCAGATCCCTTTCCAGAACTCCCACCAGCGGCGGGCCTTCATCTGAAGAGGCCGGCTCTCTTTCTGTCGTTCGAGATCAAGGATGTGGTGGACGACTCTGATCTCCTTCTTCAGATCGCTGACTGTCGCTGTCAGGTTATCCAGGGATCGTTTGATCACCTTCACCTCCTGAAACCCCCTCTCCTGCTGTATCGGGATAAACCCCATTTCATCTGAGTATTTCATGACTCCTGCCTCAATGAGCCTGAGGATCGCCTCGTTTCGATCGATCCTCATCTCCTGTGCAAACTGTTCAATCTGGTCTGAGAGTTTACTCTCCAGTGTAAATGACATTCGTGTCGTCATTGTCTAACACCCTCCCTGTCGTTGAGTGCAATGATCGCTTCCATATCAAGGTGTGTTTCAAAATGGCGGGCTAACTGTTCGTATGGATCGATGCATACCTCTTCAGAGTATGTTAAACCTCGCCTCTCATGCAGATATCTGAGGAGAGCTACAGCTGCACTTCTGTTCTGGAAGAGACCATGTAGATATGTCCCAAAGACCATTCCATCATCAGTGGCCGCCCCCTCTCCGGAGAATGCCTCATTTCCACCAGTTCGCACCGTCTCACCCATATGGATCTCATATCCTTTCACTTCTCCGATACCAGAGAGGATAGGTCCAATAGGTTCTGCTCTCCGGACCACCTGGATTGTTGTCTTTCGGTATTCAGAAAACCTTGTCTCAACAGGAAGTAGGCCAATGCCTTCATACACTCCTTCTTCATCTGATTCGATTGCATTGTCATAAATGCGCTCTCCGAGCATCTGGTACCCTCCACATATTCCGATCACCGGAATGCCCCTGCCATGTGCTCCCTGTATCTCCTGAATCGTTCCTTTACTCCTCAAAGTCTCCAGATCTTCAACAGAATTTTTCGTGCCCGGGATGATGATGCAGTCATAAGGTCTGAGTGACTCCCCAGGCCTGACGTATTCGACGGAGGCGCCACGTTCAAGTGATTCAAAGTCGGTGAAGTTTGAAATCCTCGGGAGGCGGATGATGCCAATCCTTATCGGTGAGGATGATGTGCGTTTATCATTCAATGAGAGGGAATCTTCGCTTGGCAGATGAAGATCGATATAGGGGACGAGACCGAGTACCGGAACACCGCATATATCTTCGATCATCTGGATGCCTGATTCGAATATGCCGGGATCACCTCTGAATTTATTGATGATGACTCCGGCGACGAGTCCGCGAAGATCCTGCGGGAGGAGTTCCATCGTCCCGTAGAGTTGGGCAAAGACCCCTCCCCTCTCGATATCGGCAACAAGGATAATAGGGATCTTCAGGCGTTTTGCGAGCTGTATATTGGCGATATCCCTGTCATAGAGGTTCAACTCAGCTGCACCACCTGCCCCCTCACAGATGACACAGCCCGTCTCTTTGTACAGCCGCTCATAAGCAGAGACGGCAATCTCAAGGAGTGCATCGGTCTCGCGGTAGTACTCGCGGATGGGCAGGTCCTTAAATGGCCTTCCAAGGACGATCACCTGTGAGATGCTCTCTCCCTTGGGTTTGAGGAGGATCGGATTCATATCTGCCGAGGGTTCACGTCGTGCGGCGATCGCCTGCATCGCCTGTGCTATTCCAATCTCGGCACCATCTTCGGTGACATATGAGTTTAAGCTCATATTCTGCGCCTTAAAGGGTGTGACTGTATATCCACGGTCGGAGAGCGCACGGCATATCCCAGCAACCGTCACACTCTTTCCGACGTGCGAAGCGGTTCCAAGCACGAGAAGCGACATATTTCCATACGTACTCTTTCTATGAAGATAAAAAGAGGAGTCATTATCCAGATTCAGGATCTCTGTTTTACCGGATACAGTGAACTACCCCGCCCTGAAGGGAGGGGCTTCCTGCTTCATCCCCCTTTCTATTGAAAGTGAGTCCACAGGCCCGACGGTGTGTTCCACACCTGCAAGAGATACAGTATTCTGGTCGCGGAGACCAAACTTCTTGATATCCATTGCCGCGTTGATATCGCGATCATGATGGAGACCACAATCGGGACAGAGCCAGTCCCGATCTGAGAGCGTGATCGTTGTATTGTAATGTCCGCAGTGATGACAAATCTTTGTGGAGGGTTCAAATCTCCCGATCTTGAGAAGGGTCTTTCCGAATCTCCGACATTTGTAATCCAGCATCGTAAAGAACGTACTCCACGATACATCTGCAATACTTTGTGCCAGACAATTATTCTTCATCATACCATCAACATTCAACGATTCCACCACGATTGCTTGATTCTCGCTTACGACTCGAAAAGAGAGTTTGTGCAGGAAATCGTTGCGTTGATTGGCGATTGTTTCATGGCAGCGGGCAAGTTTCCTGACTGCCTTCTTCCGGTTCTTCGATCCCTTCTGCTTCTGCGATGCCCGACGCTGTAATACCTTCAGATGCCTCATTGATCTCTTAAGACGACGAGGATTTGCGATCTTCTCTCCAGTAGAGAGTGTTGCAAAGTCGGTCAACCCGACATCAATACCGAGAGTGGTGTCTGAAGAGAATGGCGGGGGTTCCGGTGCCGGGATACCATCATCGACGAGGATACTCACAAACCACTTCCCCGTTGACGTTACAGAAACAGTTGCAGTCTTCATCTTGCCAGTGAATGTCCGATGGAAGACTGATCGTATCCTGCTGATCCTGGGGAGTTTGATCCACCCCTGCTCAAAATCCACGCCATAATGTTGTGGTATCTGGAAAGATTGAACAGGGTTTTTCTTTGACTTGAATTGGGGGAAGTCTGCAAGCTTGCGGAAAAACCGGGTGAAGGCATTGTCAAGATTCTGGTTTGCACTCTGGAGAGATTGAGAATTGACCTCCTGGAGCCAAGGGTGTTCTTCTTTGAGTGAAGGGAGCTGTTTATTTAGCTCAAAGCAGGAGAGTGTCCGACCCTCCTGCCCATACACCCGGATCCTCTGCTCCAGTGAGTGGTTATACACAAACCGACAGGCATGGATATGCTTCATAAGAAGCCCGATCTGCTCCTGACCGGGATATATCCGATACTTGTAGGCTTGTAGCATACAAATGCGGATATGTTTTACTACAAAATAAGGGCACCTATACCACACCCTGTCAGGAAGGGGGGTTCTGCTTTCATCTCCACCCTGAAGGGTGGAGTCTTCCCGCTCCACCCCCTTAACCCCCCAAAAGATAAATAGAGATGAACGTCCAGTACTGGTTAATGAACAGTGGCATATGCCCAAAATGTGGACTTCCAAAAGAATTATGTATCTGTGAGGAGGTCGCCAAAGAACAGCAGAGGATCCTCGTCAAGATCAACCGTCGCCGGTATGGTAAAGAAGTAACCGTCGTTGATGGACTCGATCCATATGAGATTGATCTTGAGGATCTCTCCAAGTTCCTGAAAGGCAAACTTGCTTGTGGAGGAACCGTTAAAGGGAATACCATCGAGTTGCAGGGAAATCACCGTGATAGAGTGAAGGCCCTCCTCTCGCAGAAGGGGTATAAGATTGATAATATAACCTAACCTCCAACCGCTTTTTTTTATTCGGGTATGTCTATCGCTCTAGATGATAAACCGAAAGACCATCCAGCCGATAAAGACCATAACGGCGGAGAACTTTAATCCGGCAAGCGCTCTCCCCTCACCCATCTGCCCTGCTACAAGGCCTGAGAAGAACCCCTGCAGGATGACGGCATGTGAGAATATCCGTTTATAAAAGCCAATATCAATTGCTGCCATGAAGCCTGCGCCTGCACCCGATGCCTGCGCCGATTCACCGGCTGCTGCCATGGTCTCAAGGAACGTACTCGTCAGCACACCGATGACGAACATATAGACGAAGAACGAGATGATGATGATGACGATATAGATGAACATATTGTTGAGTCTCTCAGTCTTGAGGCTGACGAACTCATAGGAGTCGATTGCGGCCGCACGAAGGACATTTGAGATGTCACCCCCGGCCTTACTTGCTTTGGCGATGAGATCGACACTACGGGTTGCCAGAGGGGTTCTGATATTTTCACCGAACCGGAATATTGCATCAACGAAGGGGACGTTCCATGACATCTCCTGGTCGAGCCGGCGTACATGTCTGGTCAGTGCACCATACTCTGCCTGAGCGACGAGATTGACGGCACCTGGGAGTGTCATCCCGGACTCATTCATTCCAGCAAGGTCACGGAAAAAGTTTGGGAGTGCTGCTTCCAGGTTTCTCTGCCGCCGGTCTTCAAAGAAATCGAAAATGGAGAGTGGGGTTATAATGAGGAGGAGTGCGACGATCAACACATCATCGATGATTGTTGTTCCAAATACTATCTCTGCTCCATAGTGCCGGATACTTAAAAAGACCCAGATCGAAGATATTGCCAATGCAATCGGAACGGTCAGGTAGAGGCTGTTGAATGGATGTTCGATGAGAGAACGAATCGGGTGGCGGATGAATCCTTGAAATCCCTGTTCACGTGCCCGTCTTTCATCGATCCTTTTTCGGATCACCTCATCTGGCGAATCCTCCTTTAGATTCTCTTTTCGTCGAAGGATATCTCTCATTTCAGACCTCCGGTGTCATCGAACTTATCATCACAAGGAACATTACACTGCCAAATGGCATTATCAGGTAGATGATCACATAGAGGAAAACCGGATCGCTCGTCCCGGAGAGCATCGACATGACGGACTGAAGGATGACAAGGAAAAGTGTCCCGGCAACGAGGGCCGTTACATAGGACTCCGAGATGAGTCCAAGTGTCTCAAGAAATGCCTTCTGCTCGTGGCGATTTTCAATTGCATACTGATTTGCCTTTTGCTTAAAATAATCGGTGAGATTGCTCCCACTTGTAATTGCGCCCATTGCTCCCTGAAGGAACTCTTTTAAACGCGCGCTCGGTGTGGTTGTCGAGACGACTCTGAGAGCATCGATGAGATCCCGGCCGAAGAGATCTATCTCACGTGCTATATGTCTGGCTTCAGTTGCACTCTCTCCATAGACAGGTGATTCTCCGAGGAGCCGGAAGATCTCGGCTGGGGTGATACCTGCCGTTGACATGGCCGTGATGTAATTGATTGCATAGGGAAGGGTTGTATCGATCTTTCGTCTCCTCTCTCCTGCGATGATGGATGGATAGAGCAGAAAGAAGAGATATGTGCATCCTCCTATGATGATGAGGGAGAGGACTGTTATTATGATCGTTCCTGCGACCAACCGGTACTCTGCATACTCATAGAAGATACCCGGGAGCGTTCCCTGATAGCTGATCAGATCAGGGAGCCGGAAGAGGTAGGCGAATACTCCCCCAACGATGGCTCCAATGAGGCCTGCTATAACAGAGGCAACCGTTGCTGTTGAAAGATATACCTCAAATGGCACCCTGTACCGTGCAGAGATGAGGCTTCCGAGGAGTTCACTATGGTTTGAACGCCTCCTCTTCATCTTCGCACCGAGGAGGTTGAAACAGAATCTTTCAAAGCTGTTCATAGAGATCTCTTCTTACCCTTCTGATAACGTCCTCCGGGTTTCGGAAGTAATCCATCAGGATAGCTGACACATCACGATAATGTCGGATCTTCATGATCCGCATCCATTCGAGTACTTCCTGCCGCCGTTTGAGCTCTTCCTGCATCCTCTCATCATTCCATCCCCGCTCCTCCATAATATCCTCAAGAATGAAGGATTTTCCGAGATACATGATCTCGTCACTCGAGGGCTTCCATCTGAAGACCTCATTTGTGATAAGTTCGTTGGTTCTCGGATCGATATCAAGAATCTCGATGATCTGTTTATTTCTTCTGATCCTTTGCCCTCCTACTCTTGCCTGCACCTGTACAGATACAAGGTTGAGTGCAGAGAGCATATTCCGTGGAACATTCATCGGCGGGTTCTCTAGGCGGTGGACGACACTGGCTACCGAGTCGGCATGGACGGTTGAGTATGTGATATGTCCAGTACTCATCGCCTGAAAGAGGGTGAGTGCCTCCCGCCCTCGAACCTCTCCGACGAGGAGGTACTCGGGCCTTTGCCGGAGAGCAGCCCTGAGAAGCTCATAGAGATCAATCTCACCTCTTCCTCCGGTATCAAAGGAGTCCCGTGTAATACTTGGAATCCAGTTTGGATGCGGGAGTTTCAGCTCCCGTGTATCTTCGAGTGTGATGATCTTTGCAAGGGGAGGCATGAAGAGTGATATTGCATTGAGTGATGTCGTCTTCCCGGATGCGGTCCCCCCTGCAAAGAGGCATGATTTGCCGCTTTCAACTGCAAGCCAGAGAAAAGCAATGGAAAGAGAGGAGAATGTCTTCCACTCGATGAGATCGGTCGGGGTGATCGGCTCTTCCCGAAACTTCCTGATGGTGAATGTGGATCCATGTGCGGTCACTTCAGTTCCAAGGGTCATCTGGATACGTGAGCCATCTGACATGGTTGCATCCAGGATTGGCTCAGCGATGGAGATGTACTTCCCGGCTCTCTGGGCAAGTTTTGTTACAAACGAGTCAAGCTCTACTGAATCCTTGTAGGTGAGTGTCGTCTTCATCGATTCATAGCGTGTATGATAGACGAAGATCGGTGCCAGAAGTCCGTCACAGGAGATATCCTCGATGAAGGGATCATGCATGACGGGATCGATGAGGGCATCGCCGAGAAACTCACGATCCATCCTGTAGAGGATCTTCTCCTCCTCTGCCGGGTCGAGGCGGATCTCATAATCCTGAATAATCCCCCTGCAGGCATCCCGGAGGAGCTCCCTCGTCTCACTCCTCGAAAGACCCCGGGTGCTGATATCAAGAGTCTCAAAGAGCCGGCTTTTGATCTCGTTATAAAACTCCTCTTCACCTTCTGTAAGGTTCGGCTCAATTACCTGGTAGGTATACTCATGTGAGACGATATCATAGAGTATCCGTATGTAGGCATAGGGGGGGTGAACGGGATATATCTCAACCTCTTCAATCCCAGGAGATGGTTTATAAGTTAAATCGACGAGTGGACCATGTTTCTCAGGGGAGTACTCCTCATGCTCCCGGTGCCTGATCGAGAAGAGATCACGAAATGCTCTCTTCTTTTCAGCCGTCTTTATTGTGGCTCCTTCTTCTTCCTCTGGAGCCTGCTGCTCCAGAGGTGCTGATGGAGCGTGTGGTGATGGACTATCGATTACCACCTCCTCCAGAGGGAGTGGATCTGCGGTAAAGGCTTTTTTCATCACCGGGAGATCTGTATCATCTGCAGTATCCTGAAATCCGGCTTCCGGATATTGATCAGAACCTGCTCTTTTGTTGATATTCTGTTCTTTCTCAGTATGGGTGGATGCAACAAGTTCGTCGAGAAGCCCCTCAGGTTCGTCCATTGTATTCAGGGACTCTTCGAAAACGATTGGTTCTTCTTTTCTCTTTCTGAAGAGAGATCTCCATCTCTTCCATTCACCGCTCATTGCCCATCTCCATGGATCACTACTTGTGATTCGAGATCTCCACCCGGGAAGTCTATGATGGATCGTGAGATGAGCCTGATACCATCACGTATCCTGCATTCATATCTTCCAGAAAGGAGTTTGAAGGTTGCTCTTCCTCTTTGATCTGTTGTGTCTGTTGCACAAATCCGGCTATTGTTCCAGAGCTCGATACGAAGATCCTGGTGTGGTGATCCCGCTGTCTCAATCTGTATCGTCAGTCTTCCAATACCGGCATTGGCCTCTGGCTTGATATCTGTCTGAAAATCAGTCTTTGTATGAACAGAGAGGCGGGCAGGGTTAAAGATGCGTGCTCTTCCGGAGCGCTCTTCTGCTTCCTGAAGAGTAAGGGGGATACAGCTGAAGGTGCCATCTGCCGGGAATCGCAGTATCGCCGTATCGCCATATATTGTACCCGCTGCATCGGTATACTCTGCTCCAACCGGTTCTCCAGAGAT
>SL_3KL_010_SEDDRAFT_10003040_pt1 | contig 15276 bp, 13 predicted proteins | sample SodLakKL_010_SED_2_FD_10381 | JGI IMG/M metagenome (IMG submission 10381)
CCAGCCCAGGTGAGGCGACCTCCTGCTCTCGTGTAAGCAGACAAGGTGACTCAACTCTGGTAGGGCAGACGTCGGACGGGATGAATTCGTTGAATGGGTCGGAGGAATCCTCAGGGTTCAGACCGGCGTCACGGGGAAATGGGGCCCGGTCGCGTCCGAAAGCACAATGGCCCGCACTAAAAGGCCGTTGAAGCAATACAGGGACCACCGCGACGGGGTCTTGCGAGTCCGGGGCGAGGCGGAGGTCCTAAAGCGATGCGACAGCATCCGTGAGGAACTCCAACGAAGATCCGGGTGCACAAACGGCCGATCCCCCCTTCGGGTTGGGACGGCAGGGAGCCCCCTCGGTCGTTGGCTCCCCTCGACGTAGCTTTCGCTATGCCTCCGGGTCGCCGCCTCCGATGGCGCTCCCAACGGTGGTGCCTCTACTTCTTCAACAGCCTTTTAGCCACCAGGCGAGCAGCAGTCGTCTCCGAACCCCAGGGCCTTCCGACCGGATCCCGGGAGCCCGGCCCAACGTCCGGACAGCCCCGGACACAAATAGTTGATTTTGTCAACTATTTTCCATGCCGGTAGACGAAGAGGAACCAAGTAACCTCGTCTTGCTCAGGTCTCTGCCCCTGTCATGATCAGGACCGGCAAGCCCTCAAAGCTCTTGTAGACGGGCCGGAGTCGCTCCGTATTGTAGAACCGCTCCACGTCCACCTGGCGGGCCGGCTCCTTCACCTCTTCGAGAGGCACACTTCCATAGACCCCCTCCCGCACATTGACCAGCCGTCCGGTGACTCCCTCGAGAATCAGGTCCAAAGCCAGATTTCCGAATGCCATGGGCACAATGGAATCCATGGCGTCGGGATCACCGGAACGGACCAGGTACCCCAGGCGCTGGTTCACTACGTTGATGCGGCGTCCCCGATTGAACCGGGGCGATAGCTTCTTCAGGAGAGCCGACACGTCATCCCCGATTCCACCCAGCTTGCGGTGGCCGTACATGTCGGCCTCGTTCCCCTTGAAGGTCAGACCCTCCTGGTGGGTCATCCGAGCCCCTTCCGAGACCAGCACCACCGAGTAGGTGCTGGGGTGGCGGCGACGATCGTAGCAGAGGAGCTCGGTCAGGTGTTCGATGTCGAAGGGATACTCGGGAATCGCACACCGGTCCGCGGCCCCGGCCATGGTGGGGAGGAGCGCAGAGAAACCGGCATACCGCCCAAAGACTTCCAGAACCAGGAACCGCTCGTGGGAACCGGCGGTGGTCCGGAGTCGGTGGGTGAGTTCGATGGTCCGGGTCACGCACGTGCTGAATCCGATGCAGTAATCCGTCCCCGGCACGTCATTGTCCATGGTCTTGGGGATCGCCACCACCTTGACCCCTTCCCGATGGAGACGCTCGGCATAGCTCAGGGTATCGTCTCCCCCGATGGGGATGAGATAGTCGACACCCAGGAACTCCAGCCCATCCAGGACCGCGTCGGTGAGGTCATTGCTCTCTCCCACGTATCGATCCTGGAGGTGGTCCGGGACCAGGGACCGAGGGAGCGCGCTGGGCCGGGTCCGGGAGGTGTGGAGGAAGGTGCCGCCGGTCCGGCCGGCTCGGCTCACCACGTCCTCAGTCAGTAGCTGGAAGCAATCCGAGTTGTCGGCGTCCGGATCGGGAATCAGATCCACCAGCCCTGCCCAGCCCCGCCGGATTCCCAACACCCGATACCCTTCCCGGTTCGCCCGGATGGTGATGGCCCGGATGGCTGGATTGAGCCCTGGGACGTCGCCGCCCCCGGTCAGAATCCCGATGGTTCCCTTGTAGTCAGCCATGTCCTTCCTATTGCAGAGGCCAGGGCTACCCTGACCGATCCGTTCGCGCGGGTGGGCACTGATTCAGGCCTGGGAAGAGACCCTCTCTCCTGACAGATCTCCCCTCGTTCGTGAAGTTCAATTCTACCCCGTCCAACCAGGGATCGTTCGGGGAGCACGCTCCACCTCAGCCCCGCCGAGCCGTAGGTCTCAGGCCGGTCCAGGGAGCCATTCCCGGACCCTCAGGAGGAAGCACGGAACAGACCTGGGCCCCATTCGCGGACGGAGCGGAACGAGTCGTGGACCCGGAGCCCGAATCCGGAGCCCACCACCTCCCGACTTGTCCGGAAAGGGGTCGGCCGTCACGTTCCCAGACGCTAGAAGGCCCTCTTGTCCCGGGGGCACGAACCCGACTCCCACCCCCACTCCTTCCGACTCATGATCGTCCCAGCTCTGACACAGCCACTTCCCTGCCTTCGCCACCTCCTGGGGGCCCTCCTTTCGGTCATTCTCGTGGGTGGAGGCCTTCTGGCTTCAGCTCTTCCGGCGGAGGCTCAGGCCATCGACCCCCACCCCCACTTCGCCGGTCCCCGAGATGGCCCGGTGGAAACCCGCCAGTACGGAGATCTGGCTGAGGGACCCTACAACAGACTGGTCATCCGTAATGTCATGGTCATCCCGGGCCACGGAGGCCCTCCCACGGGACCCTACGATATCTTGATCGAGGGGAATGTCATCAGCGAAATGCGGGCCTTCAATCCCATCGCCGCCGAGCGCGCACGTCTGGCAGGCGAACCTCTTGAGAGACTGGAAGGAGACCGGGTCATTGAAGGGGAGGGGATGTACGTCATGCCCGGGATGTTGGACCTCCACTACCACCTCCGGTCTGAGCCCATCCCAGTGGAATACAGCTACTACCTGAAGCTAGCTCACGGCGTAACCACCACCGGGCCAACCGGGGGGGACAGAGGGCAGGAATACACCCGTGAACAGGCTCGCCTCAGCGCCGAGAACGAGATCCTGGCTCCTCGCATGCTCCCCACCTTCCAGTGGGGAGTGACTGCCATGCAGCAGATCGGAATGGACGTGACGCAGGAAGAGGTGGAGGACCCGGCTAACGCCGAGCGTCTGGCCCAGGAGATCATCGAGCGGGGAGCCCACCTCGTCGGGGTGAACTCCCTCTCATGGAATCCAGAGGCTTTCGGGGCGGCAGCCCAGGCCGTGGATGCTGCCGGGGGCATCACCACCGTCCACCTTCCCCCTTCGACCCTGGCTGTGGTCAACGCCCTGGACGCAGCTCGACTTGGGGTGACCTTCATCAAGCATCACTATGGCATTGCCGAGTCGGCCCTTCCCAGGCGATCCCAGGACTTCTCGAGAGGCTACAACTACAACGACGAGAGCCACCGCTTCCGGGAGGCGGCCCGGGTCTGGGAGGAAGTGGGATGGAACCCGGAGCACCGGGAGCGACTCCTGGAAACCGTGGTTGATTCCATGATCCATTACGGGGTCAAGATGATGCCTACCATGGTGGTCTACGAGGCCAGCCGGGATATCCTCCGGGCCCAGAGCCTGCCCTGGCACGATCGGTACACCCATCAATCCCTCCTGGAGTGGAGTGTCCCAAGTCCGGCCTGGCACGGTGCCTTCCACTGGGACTGGACCCACGATGACGAGGAGAGCTGGCGGTACGCCTTCGATCTCTGGGGGGATTTCCTGTACGAATTCAACAAGCGGGGTGGTCAGATCGCCGTGGGCTCCGATGACAACTACATCTGGGCCACTGCCGGGTTCTCCAACATCCGGGAACTCCAACTCCTACGGGAGTCGGGAATGCACTCCCTGGAGGTGCTCCGGGCCGCCACGTACGGGAGCGCTCAGGCCGCTCGGCTGGAAGGGATCGGCCTGGTCCGGCCCGGCTACCTGGCCGATCTGGTCCTGGTGGACGGGAATCCGGCGGAGAACTTCCGGCACATGTACTCCTTCGGCGCCATCCGCATGGGTGAGGACCAGTCCATGGTTCGATCCCAGGGGATCGTCCACACGATCAAGGACGGAATCGTCGTCGAAAACGCCAACCTGATGCGGGAAGTGGCTCGAATGGTGGAGGAGTCTCGAGAGGGGGCGGAGCCGCTCATCACCGAGGCCCCCTTCATCCCTTAGGCGGCTTGGTGAAGGAGGGGGATGCGCACCGCCGGAAACGCTGGGGAGCCCGTAGCCAGGGGCTTCCTCCTTCTTCGACAGCTTCAACAGCCGCTCAGATCAGAGGCGCCTCAACGAACTGCGCCCCGTACGTACTCCCGGAGGTGGTTGTTCTCCCGCTCCATCTCCTTCCGGATGGCATTCACCACATCCCCGATGGAGATGATGCCCACCAATTCCTCGTCATCGATCACCGGGAGGTGGCGAACCCGGTTTCGCGTCATGGTGTCCATGACGAACTGGACATCGTCAGTGGAGAGGGCCACGATGAGATCGTCCGTCATGAGACTCTCCACGGTGTCCCGCCGGATGGCCGCCGGATCTCGACTGGCCAGTCCCAGGATATCCCGCTCCGTAATGATGCCCAACACCTCTTCCTCTTCATCCAGCACCACCAGGGAGCCGATCTCCCGGGCAACCAGGAGTTGGAGGGCGTCCATGACGCTGGCGCCAGGGGAGACGGTCACCACCTCCGGCCCCTTCTCATCCAGAATCTGCCGGATCTTCATGGGTGGAACCTCCGTGTTCAGCCGGGAGCCAGGCCCAGGATAGGGTGGGCCGGAAACCCCCGGTTCAGTGGAAGTGACACTTCAATATGCACCGGATGCGCCCCTCAGGGTAAGGACCTTCTCTGCAACCCACACCATCGGATTGACACTCGGGAGCCTGATATGAAACCCAGGCTTGAGCCACCCTGGATGGGGAACGCCGGCCAGGGCAGACCCGGAGAAAGCAGAGCCGTCCACCGGCTATGGGTCCCCTGGCCCCTCCTCCTACTCAGCGTCCTGACGTTGGCAGGGTGCGGGAATGGGGCTGCCGAGACGTCCGAAGCCTCGGTTTCCTCTCTGAGCTACTGTGATCCAGCCCAGGATCCGGCCTTCGAGCTAACCCATCAGGACGAGGCCTTCAACCACTATTCGGGGGCCAGAGCCATCCGGGGCGTGGTCTATCAGGAAGCCCCCGACACGCCCCTCACCTTCCACACCCAGGTGAACCAGGCGTGCCGCTTCGAGATCACCAGAGGATTCGAAATCCAGACCGCCGCTGTGCTCCAGGACTTCGAGGTGGAGGACGCCTGGGCAGCTACCCCCAGTTGCGAGCCGGCCCAGGGTCGACCCGCACTTCAGGGGAGCTACACCATCCTCGTCAACGGATTCAAGGTGTCCCGGGCCTTCCTGGATCGGTACGACCCCCGACGCATCCTGAGTGGGATGGAGATGAGTCGCTATACATTCGTCCTGGATTACGCTTCAATCCGCCACGTCCATCAGCCATCCCAGGTGGTCTGTCCCCAGGTCGTGTACTGACCCCAGACCAGGAAACGGGGTGTCCTGCAGATCTCCCTGCCCACCTGGATCAGCGGATTGCTGCACCCAACCGCAGACACTTGGGACACACCGGGAAGCGGGAGCAGCGTCCAACGATTGATGCAGGATCAGAATCCCTCATCTACGGCTCCTTCCCCCGCTGATGTAGGAGCCCGTCGGGCGTGGGTCCACCACAGAAAGGCCGTCGTGGTGGCAGCACCAGCAAGGTGGGCCGTAGCCACCGAGTGCCAGGCCAGAAGATGGGCGACCTCGGCAGCCAGGATCCCGAGCCCCAGGATCATGACGATGGAGCCGGCCACGAAGATGAAAAAGAAGACGTACCAGGCGATCTTCGCCCGCTCGATGGCCTGGGCCAAGGCTGCCGCCGCCACACCCAGGACGATGGACCCCAGAAGGTGAGTCCCGTTGAATGCCGCAACGGCAGCCCATCTCCGGTCAGGGGAAAGGGGGTCGGGAGCCGGCCCCAGCATGGGCTCCCCCAGCACCTGGGCCGTATGGAAGGGCCACCGTCCCATGAACACATTGACCAGGGCAAAGAAGACCGCAACGGTCAGGAAGAGGACGAACCCTGCCAGCACACCTTCCTTCAGCACACCACCGCCTTCAGTCTTCATCACGCCCCTCATGGGAAAGGATCCAGGTCACTTCCGAACACCTGAGGACGATGTCCACTCTCCTCGGGCCAACACGAACTCGCCGGGGACGCGGAACCCATCGGCCTCAGCGTAAGGAGCGATGGAGGCCAGATACTCCTGGTGGAGCTGGGCCCGGGTATCTTCGTCGAAACGGCTGTAGGCCATGGCCACGGGACCGGCCACGAACGCAGCCTCCACCGCTTCCTCCGGGGAATCGTATTCAATGACGGTCGTGATCCGCTCCACCTCCAGATTGCGAAATCCAGCCTCCTCCATACGGCGGGCCAGATTGTCACCCGTCCCCAGCTGGAAGAAGAGTGGACAGACTGCGGTATTCACCCTGGCGTCGACGATGGGGAAGACCTCCGCCCACCCGCAGGCGCCTCGTTCCCCCCATACCCCCACCACCGTCCGTCCGCCAGGCCGGAGCACACGCCCCATCTCACGGAGAGCCACAGGGGGATCAGGCACATACATGAGCCCCAGTGAGCAGAGGGAGGCATCGAAGGCAGCGTCAGGCAGTTCAAGGGATTCAGCATCCAAACGCCGGAACGTCACGTGGTCCGCTCCGGATTCAGCCAGGAGGTTCCGCGCCTGATCCAGCATTCTGCCTGACAGATCCGTCGCTACCACCTTGCCCGATGGTCCCACCAGCGACGCAATTCGCTGGGTCACCAGGCCCGAGCCACAGGCCACCTCCACCACCTCTTCGCCCTCATCCAGGTCGGCCAGCTCCAGCAAAAGGTCCTGTGAAGGCCGGAGCTGCCGGCTCCAGGCCTGGTCATAAGCCGTGGCGGCCCGGTCCCATCCGTATCGCTGCACTCGGCGCTGGAGTCGCGGATCCATGGATTGCACCTTCCTCCAGTGTAATTCAGGGGACATTCGATTCAGGCCGGACCAGGCGTCCCCGTAACCGATGGGTTGGAGGACCTCCTCCAGGACTCCGCCCTACTCTGGAAGCAGCAGCCTTCGGGGTGACGGATCCAGCACCTCCACACCAGCCTCCTACCGGTTGATGCGTACCTCCCGATGCAGTTTCTGGGGGTCCCGGAAGACGGCCAGGAAGGGACTCCGGGCTTCGGCCAGGTCCATGACCTCCAGGATCTCATCTTCAGCTGCCGGACTCTGAACCTCCACGATCCACCGAACGGCCTTGTATCCGGGGGGTTCGTCCGTGACTCCGTACTCGGGTCTGGCATCGTAGTCAGCCTCCACCTCCACCTTCAGTGAGGTGAGGGGCACATCGTGATAGGCAGCCCACATGGAGTAGCCTGCGGCCAGGCAGGTAGCCAACGCCGCTCGGCCGTAGACCCCTGGATCGGGCCCCTCGCCCATTCCCCCTGCTTTGGCCGGTAGGTCCGCGGTGAATCTCCACGGCCCGTCTTCCACCTCGCAGGTGAGACCGTCGCGGATCCGGGCCTGGGTCCGGGCCGTACCCCTCCCCACTGAATCCAAACGGGACAGAGCTCTTCGAACCCGGTCGATGGCTACTCGGATTCTGTCCTCGGGGGCCTCATTGGCCATGGAATGATCCGGGGGTATCGTGAGTCGGGTACCTGGAGGCGTATCAGGGCTCGCGGCCCCCTCAGGGGAGCGTGCTGACTGGAGCGTGGCTCCGAGGACCGGCCCGCGTCACCCAGAATAGAGGTCGAGCCCCCGGGGTTGCAAGAACCTTACATCCACCGCCTTCTGGGTGTCAGGAGGCCGCCTCTCGAATCGCAGCCCGAAGCCGGGGCCAGACGTAGGTGGCCCGGGCCAGGAACCGGGCCCGCTGATCCGGTCGATCCTCCAGGAATGCCCAGGCTGCCTGCCCTCCCTTCTCACGGTTGCACTGGACACAGGCCGTCACCAGGTTCCCCGAGCTGTTGTCTCCTCCCCGCATCCGCGGCTCCACGTGGTCCACCGTCAGATCCACTTCGGGACTACTCTCACCACAGTAGACACAGGTGTAGTCGTCGCGACGGAAGACATCGGTTCGGTTCATGGCGGAGGAGGAGTCCGGATCGGAATGCCAGGGATCACATCTGGAATCTCTGCGCTTGGTCATGGCCGGCACAGGGAAGGGCAGAGCCGGCCCGAGGGGAGATCCGGCGGGTCAGCGCCCTTCCATTCGGTTGTAGCGCTCCAGGATCTCCCTCAACCGGTCATGGGGGAGAGCGTGGACCTTGATGTGGTCTGCGCCCACCATGGTCTCTGCCGCTACCAGTGCGTTCAGAATGGACTCTTCGGTTGCCTGGATGGTGGCCTCGAAGATGGGGTTGAGCGCCCCATTGGGGAGCATCTCCACCCCCTGGACCTCCCCGGAGGCAGCCGCCCCAGGATTGGCCGTGGAGAAGGCTACTGCCAGATCGCCTGAGGCGTTGGAGGCGATGCCACCCAACCGGGCCAAGCCCATGGCCGTACGGCGAGCTACCCGGTGGAGCTGATGAGGGAGGAGGGGTGCGTCGGTGGCTACCACGATGATGATGGAGCCGCCCGGATCGGGCTCGTCGCGGGAGGCCTGCTGGGCCAGGAGACTCGGCCAGGGAGCAGGGTCGGGAGACGCTACGTCGGCGCCGGGTGCGTCGGCCCCATCCAGCCCGCCCTGGATCGCCGATTCGGCCGGGCCGCATCGATCGAACTCCTGATCCGTAATGGAGCCGTCGGTGTCGTGGCAGGGCATGAGGGTATCGGTCAGATAGCTTCCCACTGGAGCTCCAGCTACCTGGAGGTGGTGACGGCTTCCGTAGTTGCACTGGACCAGGACCCCCACGGTGTACCCCCCCTCAGCCTCCGAAAGTACCCGGGAGGCCGACCCGATCCCTCCCTTGAACTGGTGGCAGATGGTGCCGGTCCCGGCCCCTACCCCGCCCTGCTCCATCGGGCCGGACCGGGCGTTGGAAATGGCCTGGACCGCGTGGTCCCCCGTGACATGAAAGCCGGAGCGATCGTTCAGGAGCCGATCTGAGGTCTCCCCCACCACGGGCAGCCCCAGGTAGTGGTCAGGGGCGTTCTCCTCCTGCCACTTGATCACGGCATCCCGGACCACGCCCACGCTGAAGGTGTTGGTGAGCATCATGGGACCGTTCAGGAACCCCGAGTCCTCGATCCAGGCCGTCCCGGTGATCTCACCATTTCCATTGATGTTGTGCCACGCCGCGAAGACCGGATCCAGATTCTCCTTCCCCCGAGGGAGGATGGCGGTGACCCCGGTCCGGATGGGCCCCTCTCCCCGGACCCGGACCCCCTCCCCTTCCACCAATGTGAGGTGACCCACCTCCAACCCCTCCACGTCCGTGATGGCGTTGAACGGTCCCGGGGTCCCGACCAGGGGAACGCCCAGGTCCCGGGCGCGAAGCTCCGACTGACCCGTGGCCGACTCGGCGACTGCCAGGGTCGCCACGACCAGGGCCGCAGCCACACACGTCCATTTCTTCGCTGTCCCCATCACGCTGGGCCTCCTTCTGTGTTTCGGTAGGTTGTCCCGGACACCTTCGACATCCCTGCCCCCCATTGAATCATGGAGTGATGTGGTGATTCATGGGATTCCCGGTGTTGCCGCTGGTGTAGGGGATGTTCAGGAAATTGGCCAGAGTGGAAGCGATGTCCGAGATGTACACGGGCGCCGTGGTTCGTCCGGCCGGGATCCCGAATCCGTACCAGAGGAGGGGAGCCCGGGTGTCGTAGCTGTAGGGGGAACCGTGGGTCGTTCCGAAGGTCCTCCGGGCACTGAACCACTGAGGATGTAGCCACCATGCCACATCCCCGGAGCGCTGGGCGTTGTACCCTCGCTGGACGTTGCGTCGGATCGCCTCGGTGAAATCGGCGTTCCGCAGTGCAGTGGCCGGGAGTGCGCCGGCCACGCCTTCCAGCTCCAGGAGGAGGTCGGCAGCGTCCTCCTGGACGTCTGAAAGCCGGTGTCCCCTTGACCGGATCACCTCCCGATCCAGGTAGATCTCCGGTGCGCTGAAGTGGAGCACCGGGTCCACTCCGTAGATCTCTTCCAGGCGCTCCCTCAGGGCCTGGGCGGCGGGCCGCGAGCTGAACTGGCCCGTGGGGACGTTCAGGCTCTCCAGGTAATCGGGGTTATGGGCCCCACCATGGTCCGAGGTCAGAAAGACCAGAACGTTCTCCATCCCGAACTCCTCGTCCAGGTAGCTCAGAAACGCCGCCAGCTCCCGATCGAACCGCAGATAGGTGTCCTGGACCTCGACCGAGGGGGGGCCGTACCGATGGCCGATCTCGTCAGGGGCGGAGAACGAGACAGCTACCATGTCGGTGAACTGGTCCCGGCCCAACTCCTCCCCTTCAATGGCGGCCCTGACGAACTCGAAGAGGTAGGAGTCCGCGAAAGGGGTGTAGGGGAGGATGGCGTTGCCGCCCTCTTCAGCATAGGCCGGAAGATCGTGGGGGAAGACCGGCCGATCCTGCCCGGGGAAGAGTCCCTCGTACGGATTGTCGTCCTCGATGCTGGCCGTGTAGGCCTCCATGGGAAGAAGCGTCTCCCAGGGCTGGGCCAGATACCGGGAAGGCAGGTCCCGTGCATTGAAGGCCTGGGCCCAATCGGGGAGCTCCTCCATGTAGAAGGTGCTGCTCACCATGGTGGCGGTCGAGGAATCGAACCAGTAGGCGTTCCCCAGGTGGCCGGCCGGGAGGATGGCCCCCCGATCCTTGATGGAGACTCCCACCACTCGGGACCGCTGGTTGGTGTGGAGGATGAGTTCGTCGGTGATGGTGGAGGAGAGAAGCCAGCGGGGTGACATCTCCCCCTCGTCCGAGTCCGACCCCACCGTACGCACACTGGGGTCCTCCGTCACGTAGGTGCTTCGGTCCTCCTCCCGGACGTACCAGTTGTTCCCGATGATCCCGTGGACTGCCGGGGTCGTCCCGGTATAGACCGAGGCGTGGCCCGGGCCGGTAAAGGTGGGCATGTAGTCGAAGCGGGCGTTGTCGAAGGAGAACCCATCGTTCACCAGCCGCCGGATGCCCCCATCTCCGTAGTCGTCCCAGTAGCGATAGATGTAGTCGTAGCGCATCTGATCCACCATGATCCCGATGACCAGCCGGGGGGTCTGAGCATGGGCTGATTCACCAGAGGAGGGCGCCTGGGCCCCCAGCGTTGGAGGAGAGCCGGCCAACGCCACGAAGAGGAATCCCAGGAGGAGGGGGCGAAGCGATGGAGAGATCATGAACGAACCGGAAAAGGATGGGAACGACGAGACATGGGGTCCCGGGCGAAACCCACAGCCGGGGCAGACGACCCGGGGCAAACCGACCCAGGAAGGACCCCGCAGGGCGTGGGGCTCAGGGTAGGGGGGTGGGCGAGGTGGAGCAAGCCGAAGGATGAGGGCTCCAGCAGCCGACTCACCACGGCCCTCCCAGAAGGAGATCCTTGATCTTCCCGGGGGTTGAAGGAAATGATGCGAGACATGGAGGGGCCCGCCGCCGGAGTTGTGGTCTGCTCCCCTGGGTCAGGGCTACCCTCGCTGTTCCCTACAGCACCCCCTTGAGCGGAGGAGAGCGTCATGCGATGGACAACCCGGATGGTTCCGTTGGTATTCCTCATTCTTGGCGCCACTGCCTGCGCCTCCCGGGCTCCGGTAACGGATGTCCCAACCGGGATCTATGTCCTGGTCGAGCCTGAGGTGGAGGAGTACAATGCGGTGGCCGTGGCCCAGCGCGCATTCACCGTCCGAGAGGGCAGCCAGGTCTACAGTGGGGAGCACTGGGTCGACGGCGCCGGACGCCTCCGGATGGCCATCTACTCCGGACCCTGCGCCGGGGAGGAATCCATCTGGGACTACAACTACCAATCTCCTCGGGTCACCCTCACCCTGGTGGAGGATCGATGTCAGGCACGGTCCCCGGCGCTCCCTGACCGCATGGTCTACGAGCGCCGCTGACCGGCGACCTTGCTCCACGCCCCATTCCATGAGAGCGTCGAAGCCCCCGGGGACGCCTGGACAACCAAGGACCGAGGCTTTGTCCCCTGACCTGTCCCACGCGCCAGGGCTGAGGCGAGACGATGATCGAAACCCGCCGCATCGAGTTCCCTTCCCATGGATGCCGCTGCAGCGCCGACCTGCACCTGCCTGAGCGAGGGGTGGGCCCTGACTCCAACCGGGACGGGGGTGCGCCCACGGAGGAGGGGCACCGGGACGAAGACCGGGCCAAGGAAGGGGCCAGGAGTGACGGAACAGAGTCCGAGGGGCGTCGACGTCCAGGGGAGGGCCGGATCCCGGTGGTGGTCATGGCTCATGGACTCGGCGCCGAGCGCACGCAGGGGCTGGCCCCCTTCGTTCGGGAGTTCGTGGCCCGGGGGCTGGCCGTCCTCGCCTTCGACTACCGGCACCTGGGGGAAAGCGAAGGAAGCCCTCGACGCCTCGTATCCTCCCGGCGGCAGGTGGAAGACTACCACGCTGCCCTCGCCTTCGCCCGAGACCACCCGGCCCTGGACCCGGCGCGCATCGGGCTCTGGGGCACGTCCTTCTCCGGCGGCCACGTCCTGACGGTGGCGGCCGCCCGACCCCAGGGCGTGAAGGCCGTGGTCTCTCAGATTCCCTTCGTGAGCGGGTGGGCCAGCACCATGGCCTACCCACTCCGCTACCACCTCCCGGCCATCGCCCTTGGACTGACCGACCGGCTCGGGAGCTGGCTGGGGCGGGAACCCCTGACGGTTCCCCTGGTCAGTGCTTCCGGCATGGCGGTCCTGGCCAGTCCGGACAGCGAGCCCGGCTACCGCCGGATGATGGGCCCGGACGCTCCTCCTCCGGAGCCGCTGGCAGCCCGGGTCTTCCTGGATATCCTCACCTATCATCCAGGACGGAAGACTCCGAGGGTCCAGGTCCCGACCTTGGTGGTCCTGGCCGAGGACGACGCCATCTGTCCGCCCCGGGCCACCCGGCGCGCGGCCAGCCGCCTTCCCCAAGGCGAGCTGATCTCCTTCCCCATGGGCCACTTCGATCCCTACGTGGAGCCGTGGTTCCAGGAGGCGGTGGCGGTGGAAGCCGACTTCCTGGTGAAGCACCTGGCCCCGGGAGTGGGATCGCACATTTAGTTGACTTAGTCAACTAATTGTGCTGACCGGGGACCTCGACGTCCCGACCACCTGGCCTCCATGACGGATGGGAAGCAGGCATCCCGAAGCCCCCTCCGCTTGCACATTCCCGCGAGGATGCCGACGCTAGAAGGCCTGAGGCGAGCCATCCCCCCTCCTCCACTCTGAGCGAAGCGCCCGTATATGAAACGACTGATCATCTGCGAGAAACCTTCCGTGGCCCGAGCGGTGGCCATCGGCCTCGGAGTCCCCATGGACGGGGGGCGGCCCTTCAGTTCCGACGAATGGATCATCGACGCGGCCCGGGGCCATCTCCTCCAGTTGGCCTATCCGGAAGCCTATGATCCGTCGCTGGAGCACTGGCGAGCCGAAGATCTCCCCATCCTCCCCTCCGAGTTCCGCTGGGAGCCCCGGGAGGAGAGCGAGGACCTCCTGGACCAGATCCTGGCGCTGATCCGGTCACCGGAAGTGGATGAGGTGGTGAACGCCTGCGACGCCGGTCGAGAGGGCGAGCTCATCTTCAAGCTCATCTACCGGGCGGCCCAGGTGGAGACACCGGTCCGTCGGGCCTGGTTCTCCTCGCTGACCCCGGGAGCCGTGCGGCGAGCCTTCGACTCCCTTCGGGAGGATACGGAGATGAAGGGGCTGGAGGAGGCGGCCATCACCCGGGACATCGGTGACTGGCTCATCGGGATCAACGGCACCCGAGCGGCCACCGTTCGAGCATCCGCCGAAGACCCGGAGGGCAGCCCCAGGGGAGCCGTGTCCGTGGGACGGGTCCAGACCCCTACGCTCCGGATTCTGGTGGAGCGGGAACGGGAGATCGACCAGTACGTTCCCATCCCCTTCTACCGAGTGGCCGGGGCGCTGGCCCCACCCGTGTCCCGGGACAGAGCTCCGGACTCCCTCCCAGCCCTCATGGTGGATGAAGAGAACGAGCCCATCCAGTTCCAGGACCAGGCCGAAGCGGCTGTGGTGGCTGACCACCTCAGGGGAAAGGCTGCCCGACTGGAGAGCCACCAGGTCGAAGAGGTGGAGCGTCGGGCTCCCCTTCCATTCGACCTGGCCACCCTCCAGGTGGAGGCCAGCCGTGCCATGGGTTGGAGCGCCGCCCGGACGCTTCGGGAAGCCCAGAAGCTCTACGAGCGGCAGTTCATCTCCTACCCCCGGACTGATTCCCGCTTCCTGACCTGGGACCTGAAGGGCCAGGTCATCACTGCTTTGAACCGGGTCCCGGACGCCCTCCCCGAGGTGGAGACAATAGCCCAGAGCCTGGTGGCTGCCGCAGAGGACGGGACCCTTTCGGGCCGTCCGTTCAACGCCGCCCTGGTGCGGGATCACCACGCCATCATCCCCACCGGAAAGTCGGGAGCCCAGGAACTGGCCGAATCCCAGGCCCGCCTCTACGAGCTCATCGCTCGCCGCTTCGTGGCGGCCTTCATGGATCCATCGCTGGAGGAACACCACCAACTCCGGGTTCAGGTGGAGGACCGGACCTTCGGGGCCCGGGGATGGCGGCTGCTGGAGGTCGGGTGGCGGGAGGTGGAGATGGGCCGGGAGCCTACCGAGCCCTCCGTACTGGAGGCCATGGAAGCCTTCGGGACCCGGTCGGGCCAGGGTGAGCTCCAGGAGGCTCAGGCCCAGGAGCGGCACCACCGGAGGCCCCGTCCCCACACCGATGGATCGCTCATCCGGGCCATGGAGCGGGCCGGGGAGGCCCCGCCGGAGCCCGGCCCATCAAGCGACGAAGAGAGACCCTCCCAGGCAGACAACGATGGGGACGAGGACCAGGAGACGGAGGCCGGGGATGAGGAAACAGGGGAGCGGCACGTCGGTATCGGAACGCCGGCCACCCGTTCGGGAATCATCGAAACCCTCCTGAACCGTCGCTACGCCCGCCGCCACAAGAGCTGGATCTACGCCACCGGCCGGGGGCGTCGGCTGGTGGAGCTCCTGGATGACCTGGACCTGACGAGTCCGGAGCTGACCGCCCGGTGGGAGGAGCGGCTGGAGGGGATCCGGGAAGGTACCGAGTCCAGCCAGACCTTCCAGGAGGAGTTGAAGGNGCTGACCCGTCGGACCGTGGAGGCCATCCTGTCTCGCCCCATGGACGAACTCTTCGCCCCTCCCCAGGAGCTGGNGGCCTGTCCCACCCCGGATTGCCACGGCCAGATCGTGGAACGGGACCGGGCCTTCGGGTGCGATTCCTGGAAATCCAAGGAGGAACCAGGATGCGGCTGGGTCGTCTTCCGGGAGACCAGCACGGGACGGATCGGACGAGCCGAGG
>SL_3KL_010_SEDDRAFT_10003041_pt1 | contig 15276 bp, 12 predicted proteins | sample SodLakKL_010_SED_2_FD_10381 | JGI IMG/M metagenome (IMG submission 10381)
CATCCCGGCGACACCGTGTCCTCGGCGGTCCTGGCACGCGGTGACTGGCTGCTCGGCCGGTCGCTGAAGTATCACCGCCCGCGCGGCCCCTTCACGCTGACCGGTGACGATGCCAACACGCTGCTGCAGGTCGGCGACGAACCCAATGTCCCGGCTGAACAGCTACCGGTGCACGAGGGCCTGGTCGCCGACGGCCAGCACTATTCGGGCAGCCTGAAGAAGGACCGGGCGCGCTTCACGGAGCGCTTCTCCCGCTTCCTGCCAGTCGGCTTCTACTACCACGCCTTCTACCGCCCACGCGGCATCTGGGACTTCTGGGAGAAGTTCATCCGCCGCGCCGCCGGGCTCGGGCGCATCAACACCGAGGCCGAACACGGCTACTACGACAAGAACTACGCCTTCTGCGACGTGGCCGTGGTCGGCAGCGGCGTGGCGGGCCTGGCCGCGGCTCTCGCCGCCGCCGAGGCCGGCGCGGAGACCATCATCATCGAGCGCGAGCCGATTCTCGGCGGCGGCCTCAACTATCACCGCTTCGATGTCGACGGCGAGGCGGGCGAACGGGAACGCGAACGCCTGGTCCGCGCGGTGGAGCAGCACGACAACATCCGCGTGTGGACCGACACCGGGTGCAGTGGACGTTTCGGCGACAACCTGCTTGCCCTGATTCACGGCAACCGCCTGACCAAGCTGCGCGCGGGGCGCGTGGTCGTGGCCACGGGTGCGATCGGCCAGCCGGCGCTGTTCCGCTACAACGACCTCCCCGGCATCGCCCTGGGCTCGGGCGTCCAGCGGCTCATGCGTCTCTACGGCGTGCGCCCGGGCAAGCGCGCGGTCTGCGTGACCGCCAATGCCGACGGTTACGGCGTGGCCCTCGACCTCGCCGATGCGGGAGTGGATGTCGCCGCCGTCGTCGACCTGCGGCCGACACCGGATGCCGATCCGCGCGTCGATGCGATGCATGCGCGCGGCATCGCGGTGCATACCGGCTGCGGCATCCGCCACGCCGTCGAGCACGATCAGCGCGTGGCCGGCCTGCGCATCGTCGAACGCGCGGCCATCGACGACATGAACGCACCGGGTATCGACCTCGAATGCGATGTCGTCACGCTCGATGTCGGCGCGACCCCGGCTGTCTCGCTGATCGCCCATGCCGGCGGGGACGTCTCCTACAGCGAATCCAGCCACGGCCTGACCATTCGCTCCCTGCCCCCGGGCATGCACGCGGCCGGCTCGGTGTGCGGCCCGTGCAGCCTGGAGTCCGCCCGCGCCGAGGGCGAAGCGGCCGGGCGTGCCGCCGCCGCGGGCGAGACGGCGAACCTGCCCGACCCGACCACGCGCGATGGCCCGGCCAACGATTCCTGGCCGATCTTCCCGCACCCGGACGGCAAGGAGTTCGTCGATTTCGACGAAGACCTGATGATCCAGGACTTGATCAACGCCACCGCCGAGGGGTTCGGCTCCATCGAGCTGGTCAAGCGTTTCTCGACCGTGGGCATGGGTCCGAGCCAGGGCCGGACAGCGGCCGTGAATGCGGTGCGCCTCGTCGCCAATGCCACCGGCGAGGCGCTCGAGGGTGCGCGCGCCTCGACCAACCGCCCACCCGTCTTCCCCGAGAAGTACGGCCACCTGGCCGGACGCGGCTTCGACCCGGTGCGCTATACCGCCATGCAGCGCTGCCATGAAGCCGCCGGCGCGAAGATGATGGTCGCCGGCGCCTGGCTGCGCCCGGCGTGGTATGGGCCCGAGCGCGATGCGTCCATCCGCAGCGAGGTGAAGGCGGTCCGCGAAGGCGTGGCCTGCATCGACGTGTCCACGCTGGGCGGCATCGAGGTGCGCGGCAGTGACGCCGCCGAGTTCCTCAACCGCATGTACACCTTCGCGTACAAGAAGCAGCCGGAGAATCGCAGCCGCTACCTGCTGATGACCGACGATACCGGCTCCATTGTCGACGACGGTGTGGCCGCGCGCCTGGCGGAGGATTACTTCTACGTCACCGCCACCACGGGCGGCGTCGATAACGTCCATCGGCGCATGCTGTGGTGGAACGCACAGTGGCGCCTCGACGTGGACATCATCAACGTCACCGCCGCCTATGCCGGCATCAACATCGCCGGCCCGAAGTCGCGCGCGGTGCTCGACGAGCTCGACTCGGACATCGACTTCTCGGCCGACGCCTTCCCCTACATGGAGGTACGCACCGGTCATGTCGCCGGCGTACCCGTGCGCGCCATGCGCGTCGGTTTTGTCGGCGAACTCGGCTACGAGTTGCACTGCCCGGCCTCGTACGGCGAGGCACTGTGGGAGCACCTGATGAACGCCGGCGCCAGCCACGGCATCCGTCCGTTCGGCGTGGAGGCCCAGCGGGTGCTGCGCCTGGAGAAGGGGCACATCATCGTCGGCCAGGACACCGACAACCTGACCCATCCGGCGGAAGCCGCAATGGCCTGGGCCATTGCGCGCAAGAAGCCCTTCTTCATCGGCAAGCCGGCCATCGACGCCCGCGAGCAGCACACGCTGACGCGCCAGCTGGTCGGCTTCCGCCTGCCGGCGAACACCGAGACGCTGCCCGAGGAGAGCCACCTGGTGATCCGCGAAGGCACGATCACCGGGCGGGTCACCTCGATCGTGCAATCGCCGACGCTCGAATGTCCGATCGGCATGGCTTTCGTCGCCCCCGATCAGGCCGAAGCGGGCAGGAAGTTCTCCATCAAGGCGCAAGGGGGCAATACGCTGGAGGCGGAAGTCGTCGACATGCCCTTCTATGACGCGGAAGGCGAACGCCAGAAGATGTAGCGCCGGCGTGCCCCCGCGTACGCCGCCGCAAGGTTCGTAACGAGGATTCATGGACATGAGCGTGACGCCCGAACAGTTCAACCGTCGCAGTTTCGTCTATCCGCGTCTGGTCGCCGCCGGGGCGGAGTTCCGGGAGATTGCCGGTGCTGCGCTGGCGAGCGCCTTCCCGCAGCAGGCGCAGGAACCGCCGCTCGGCCTGGCCGACCTGTGCCCGGTGCCACGCACCGGCGTCAAGGGGCCGCGCGCGCTGGCCTGGCTACGCGAGCAGGGCTGGCCGGTGCCGGCAGAGAACAACCAGGCCGTGCGCAGTGACGACGGCCACCTGATCGCGCGCCTGGCCGACGGCGAGGCACTGATCCTCGGCCCTGCCACTGGCGACGGCCGCGCCGTATACGATCTCGAGGCGGCGATTCCCGGTGCCGGAGCGTGGGCGACGCCGCGGCGGGACTCGAGCTGCTGGTTCCGCCTGCAGGGCGATGCCGCCGGAGACTGTCTGCAGAAGCTGTGCGGTGTCGACCTGCGCGAGAAGTCATTCCCCGTCGGCGCAATCGCCCAGACCTCGGTCGCACGCCTGAACTGCGTCGTGGTCCGGGATGCGGACAACACGTTCCACCTGCTCGCCGACAGCGCCGCGGCCATCTGGTTCTGGGACAACCTGCTCGACGCCATGGCGGAGTTCGGCGGCGGGCCGGTCGGCGCCTGAGGCCACGCGGGCCGCACCGGACGCCGGCGCGTGAACACCTGCCCGGGCGGGCTTCAAGGTGTCGGCGGCGGAATCACGCCGATCGTTTCAACACGGCCATTCGCGCGCAGGCGCGCGACCACCATGCCCCCCTGCTCAGGTCGCTCACCAGTGACCTCGTGGATGTTCGGCGTGTGCGTGACGAGAATGGGAGCCAGCCCCGGCTCGAGATCACGCAGGAACGCGCGCAGGCGGGCCAGCACAATGGCCTTGCGCTCATCGTCACCGAAATACGAATCGAGCCCGGCCAGGGCGTACACCGGCCCGACCTCGATGCGGGCGGCGGTTTCGCGTGCGCGGCACATGCGGCTGGTGAAGACCGCGCGCCCATCGACGCCACGCGCGCGCAGACGCGCACCAATGGCCGCGGCCTGCAGCCGGCCCTCCTCCTCCAGATTGCGCTGCGTGGAACAGTCATCCACATCCATGTCGACTGCATCCGCGACTCCGGGTGCCGCAGCATGCCGCAGGAACGCTACATGCCCCGGTTCGTGCAGTGCGGCCCAGGCTGCCTCCTGCCCCTCCGCCGCGACCCCCTCTGCCGCGACTCCGGGGCATGCCAGCACGATCGCCGGCAGGAGCAGGCCGAGCAGCGTGCGCGGATCAGGCCAGTGCATGCGCGCGCAGGCGCTCGTAGGCGGGCCCGCAAGCCTCGGCGATCGCCTCGAGATCCGGCGCGAGCGGCCCGGGCTCCGGAGGTGGCGGCGCGAATCCGGTCGACGCCTCGACTGCGTGGTACCAGTGCGCGGCCCAGACTCCATCGGTGGGGCGGCGCCCGGGCGGCCACTCCAGCATCGCCGGCTCGAACCCGATGCCGAGCGCCGCACACAGGCGTGCCAGTGTCGTGCGGGGCGCGGCCAGCACGTCCGCGGCATCGATCACCGGCGGGATGCGACCGCCACCGCGCGCCACCACCTCGTCGAAGATCTCCGCCTGCTGGATCATGCCCACGTCCTCGATGCGTACCTCCTCGTCGCGTTTTTTCGCGTACGAGGCCAGCACGCGGCGCGGATCACGAATGAGAAAGCAGTGGACCAGGTCATCGAACCAGTCGCGCCCCATGGCGGGCAGCAGGTGGTGCGTCATGTGCTTCTGGTACCAGACCGCCCTGCCCGCGGGGATCGGTCCGGTGAGCCAGGCGGTCACCTCCCGCCAGTCGCGCGACTGCGAGGCCAGCACCTCCTCGCGCATCGGATGCGGCGCCCCCGTACCGGCAAGGTAGCAGGCATACAGCGGTTCATCGGTGACGAAGCAGTCCGAGCGGTTCCCGAACGAGCGCATCATCGCGGTGGAGATGTTGCGCGGTCCCGACCACATGGCAATGCGCATGCCCGTCATGCCGCGCCACGCCCGTAGCGCGCCTCGACATGCCCCCGGTACGCGCGCTGCAGCATCTCGGTCACCGATCCGCGACCGCCGTCGCCGATGGTGCGGCCATCGACCTCGCGCACGGGAATGAGCCCGGCAAAGGTGCCGGTGACAAACGCCTCGTCGGCGCCGTAGACCTCGGTCAGCGAGAAATCCTTCTCGCGGGCGACATGGCCGGCCGCGGTGGCCAGCTCCAGCACCTTGCCGCGGGTGATGCCCTTGAGGCAGTAGCGCCCGCTGGAGGTCCAGACCTCGCCCTTGCGCACAATGAAAAAGTGCGTCGAATTGCAGGTGGCGACGAAACCGTGCGGGTCCAGCATCAGGGCCTCGTCCGCTCCCGCCTTGCCGGCCTGGATGCAGGCGGTGATGCAGTTGAGCTTCGACAGCGAGTTCCACATGGGATCCTGGACATCGGGCGCCCCCCGGCGGACATGCACGGTGAACAGACGCAGGCCGGTGGTCAGGACTTCCGGATCGGGCTCCTTCCATTCCGGGATGATGACGATGGTAGGGCCACCCCGGTTGGCCGCGGGACTCTGGTAGGGCGTGATCTTCTCGCCCCGCGAGATCACCAGCCGGATGTGCACGCCGGAGTCCATGCCATTGGCGGCACACACGTCGAGAATCGCCTGCTCGAGTTCGGCGCGGGTCAGGCCGATGTCGAGGTCGATGGCCCGCGCGGCCTCGTAGAGGCGATCCAGATGTTCCTCGATGAACACCAGCCGGCCATTGTGGAGGCGGATACCCTCCCAGATGCCGTCGCCGAGCAGAAAGCCGGAGTCGAATACCGAGACCACCGCTTGCGCGCGCGGCACGATGCGACCGTTGACCGAGATGCGCACCTGCTCGTTGCGCACATCGGCCGCGTGCGCGTGGCTGCCACCCTTCATGCCTGCCCCTTGTCTGTGTTCGGATCCAGAAGGTCACGTCGCCCGGATGATCACGAGCACCGGCGCTGCAACGGTAGTGTGGGCCAGTCACGATTGCAACGCGTGCAACCGCGGCTGGCAAGGCGTTCACACCCCGTCGTGACGGCCAATTCGACCGTCGCGCGCGGACAAGCGTCCACGGCTCATGCATCTATTCTTGAGCGTTTATACTCGCGGGTCGCTGCCTGTCACCAGGGGCCCGCAATCACCCACCCGTCACCAATCGGGAGACACGCATGGCGGACATCATCGACGGCAAGGCGTTCGCGGCCGGCCTGCGCGAGCGCATCGCCCGCCAGGTCGGTTCGCTGCAGCAACAGCACGACCTGACACCGGGTCTGGCAGTCGTCCTGGTGGGCGAGGATCCGGCCAGCCAGGTCTACGTCCGCAACAAGGGTCGCCAGACCACCGAGGCAGGCATGCACTCGTGGGAGCACCGCCTCGACGCCTCGACCAGCGAGGCGGAGCTGTTGCGCCTGGTGGATCAACTCAACCGGGACCCCGCCGTCAATGGCATCCTCGTGCAGCTACCCCTGCCCGAGCAGATCAACGCCGAGGAAGTCCTGGCCGCCATCGACCCCGACAAGGACGTCGACGGCTTCCATACCGTGAATGTCGGCCGTCTGTGGACGGGCGTGCCCGGGCTCGTACCCTGCACGCCGCTCGGCTGCAGCATGTTGCTGGCCGATCATCTTGGCGACCTCAGTGGCAAGCACGCCGTGGTCGTGGGCCGCTCCAACATTGTCGGCAAGCCGATGGCCGCCCTGCTCCTGCGCGCGAACGCGACCGTCGAGATCGCCCACTCGCGCACGGCCGATCTGGCCGCGGAAGTCCGCCGCGCCGACATCGTCATTGCCGCCGTCGGCCGCCCGCGGATGATCCAGGGTGACTGGCTCAAGCCGGGGGCGACGGTGATCGATGTCGGCATCAACCGCATCGAGGGCGAGGAGGGCAAGACCCGCCTGGTCGGCGATGTCGACTTCGACTCCGCGCGCGAAGTCGCCGGCGCCATCACGCCGGTGCCCGGCGGCGTCGGCCCCATGACCATTGCCTGCCTGCTGAACAATACCCTCGAGGCGACGTGCCGCCAGAACGGGGTCGATATCCCCGATGCATGACGCAATGGCCGGCGGCGACGGCGAGGCTGTCGCCGCCGGCTGGTCCTGGCTGGCATCCCTGCCGCGCGCAGTCACGGCGCACGCCGAACGCGGATCCGATCCATTGGCAGCCGTGCGCACGCTGCTGGCAGCACTCGGTGATCCGCATGTCGGCCTGCACGTCGTCCACGTCGTCGGCTCGAAGGGAAAGGGCTCGACGGCCCTGCTGATCGAGGCCCTGCTCCGGGGCCTCGGGCGGCGCACATTCACGTTCACGTCACCCCACCTGGAATGCTGGACCGAGCGTCTGCGCCTTGATGGCGCCCAGGTCGACGGGCCCACGGGTCTGGCGGCGCTGACCGCGGTGCGCGAGGCCGCCGAGCGCAGCGACATTCGTCCGGGCTTCTTCGAGGCCCTGACCGTGGCCGGGCTGTGGCTGGCCCGCCGCAGCGGCGTCGACTGGTGCATCATCGAGGCCGGAGTCGGCGCCCGGGCGGATGCGACCAATGTTGTTCAGCCCAGCGCCGTGGTACTGATCAGTATCGAACTTGAGCATGTGGAGCGTCTGGGCACCTCGCTGGCCGCGATCGCGCGGGAAAAGGCGGGCGCGATCAAGGCGGGCGCGCCCGTCATCAGCCCCGTACTGGCAACAACCGTGGAGTCCGAGATCGACGCGGCGACGGCGCGTGCGGGCACGACCCGCCTCCGCGTCGCCCCCGCCGGCAGCGCGCCCGCGGCGGATATCCATTGGCAGCTGCGCGGGCAGCATCTGGATCTGCGGGATGCCTCCGGGAGCCTGCATCTGCCCTGTGATGCCGATGGACCGATCATGGCAGGGAATGCCGCACTTGCGGCCGCGACCGTGCAGGCCCTCGGCATTGCCAGCCGCGAGCAACTGCAGCGGAGCGCGCGCGACTGGTCCTGTCGCAACCTGCCCGGGCGCTTCGAGACGCTGTCGCAGCTGCCATGGATCGTGGTCGACTGTGCGCATACCGGAGCCTCGGCGCAGGCACTCGCCGAGCAGGTACGAGCACGCGCGCCGGAGGAGGTCACGCTGCTGCTGTCGCTGTCGACGGGCAAGGACCTCGCCGCAGTGATCGACCCCCTGGCCAGTCTCGCACGCACCGTCATCGTGACGCGTGCGGACCCCGACTACTCCCTGCCACCCGATCCGGTTGTCGCCCACCTCGCCGCGCACTGGCCGGAGGTCGACGTGCACGCGTTGTCGATGCCGGACGCGGCCCTGGCGCGCGCGAGCACGGCGGCGACAGCGAACCACCTCATTCTGGCAACCGGATCCGTATATCTGGCCGGCTGGGTGCGATGCGCATTGCGCATCCGTCCTCCCCAGTGAGGCGCCGGTTGCGCTCGCGCGCGCAACAAGGCGCGGAAAATCACCCGCGCAACTTGCGTCACCCGAGCACGTTCAATACGCTCGCCGCTGGGCCGTGCCCGCACGACCCGTTCGCGTTACGGATCGAGCGCTTGAGGGAACGAGAACTTGCTGCAACGGGCGACAGGACAGCCCCGGAACCGTGAGCAATCCGCAAGCCGGAAATCGGCCTGGTTACGGTTTGACGGCGCAAAAACAATGGGCCACAGTACAGTCGGGGTCATCACACGATAATCAGCGATGTAGAGCAGGGTCTGCACTGGACCGGTGCCGACCCGGCGTGGTTTTCCTCACGCCATAAAGGGACTCCGAGCCTGACACAGAAAAAAGGGGAGTGAATCATCGTGACCGATAAAGACGATCAACAGCCCGATACAAGCGTAGTCGAGACGAACTACGAAGTCGGGCAGGACAACGTACAGCCCTTCGGGCTGGACCTGCACAATCCGGTATTCTTCATCTCCGGCATCGGGACCGTGCTGTTCGTGGCGGTGGTGATGATTTTCCCGGATGCCTCCAACAACGCCTTCCTGGCCGTGCGTGGCTTCTTCGAGCAGGGCTTCGATTGGGTGTTCATGTATGCGGCCAATCTCTTCGTGCTCTTCTGCCTCGTGCTGCTGGTGACGCCTCTGGGCAAAGTCCGGCTCGGCGGCCAGAACGCGAAGCCCGAGTTCGGCTATTTCGGCTGGTTCGGCATGCTGTTCGCAGCCGGCATGGGCATCGGCCTGATGTTCTTCGGCGTACTGGAGCCGGTTACTCACTTCATGTATCCCCCGTTCGGGGTCGAGGGTGAGACCGACCGCACGCTCGCGCTCGCGGCCACGATCTTCCACTGGGGCCTCCACCCCTGGGCGATCTATGCCGTCGTGGCACTGGCACTGGCGTTCTTCAGCTTCAACTACGGCCTGCCGCTGACCATCCGCTCGGCCTTCTTCCCCATCCTCGGTGACCGCGTGTGGGGCTGGTTCGGGCACGTCATCGACATCCTGGCCGTGTTCGCCACCCTGTTCGGCCTGGCGACATCGCTCGGCTTCGGTGCCGAACAGGCCGCGGGTGGCCTGGCGTACCTCTACGGCTTCCCGGAAGGCAACGTGACGCTGGTCACGCTGATCGTGGTCATTACCGCCATCGCGCTGATCTCGGTGGTCCGCGGCATTCACGGCGGCGTGAAGATCCTGTCCGAGATCAACCTCGTGCTGGCCGGTCTGCTGCTTCTGTTCGTGATCCTCTTCGGCTACACGCTGGACATCTTCGCCAGCATCGCGACGTCGACGGTGGGCTACCTGCAGCACCTCCTGCCGCTGAGCAACTCCTTCGGGCGTGAGGACGAAGGATTCATGCACGGCTGGACGGTGTTCTACTGGGCCTGGTGGATCTCCTGGTCGCCGTTCGTCGGCATGTTCATCGCCCGCGTCTCCTATGGCCGCACGGTCCGGGAGTTCGTCACCTGCGTGCTGCTGATCCCGACGGCGGCGGGCATCATCTGGATGAATGCGATGGGCGGCTTTGCCATCGACCAGTACCTGCAGGACGGCTACACCGGCGTGACCGAACTGGTCGATGCCTGGCAGCCCGAGCTGTCGATCTACGCCATGCTCGAGGAACTGCCACTGGCCGGGCTGACCTCCTTGCTGGCCATCATCCTGGTCATGGTGTTCTTCATCACCTCGTCGGACTCCGGTTCACTGGTGATCGACACCATTACCTCCGGCGGCAAGACGGATGCGCCGGTCGTCCAGCGGGTGTTCTGGGTGATCTTCGAGGGCCTGGTGGCCATCGCGCTGCTGCTCGGCGGCGGCATTGCCGCACTGCAGGCAGCGGCCATCTCCTCCGGGTTCCCGTTCACCCTCGTGCTTCTGGTGATGATGCTGTGCACGCTCTACGCGCTGAACATCGAGCGCAAGAAGCTCGCCAGCGCCTGACCGGCTGTACAGCAGTGAAGGATGAAGAAGCCCCGCCTCGCGCGGGGCTTCTTCGTTTGCGCCTGCCGAGCGCCCCGGCGTCAGTAACCCGAAGTCAGCAACCCGAAATCAGTAACCGAGGGGAATCCAGCCGAGAGCAACCATGCCCGCAAGGAACCAGAGGTACCAGGAAAAGATCCGCAGGCAGGCCCGACGCAGCAGGCGCACCACAAGGTAGAGTGCGACGGTACCGACTGCCGCGGCGACCACCAGACCCACGCCCATCTCGAGCATGCCGATGCGCGGCACGTCATCCACCCCACGCAGTTCAAGTGCCTGCACGGTGGTTGCGGCCAGGATGGTCGGAATGGCCAGAAAGAAGCTGTACTCCGCCGCCCAGCGCCGCTTCAGGCCACATAGCAGCGCCGCCACGATGGTAATCCCGCTGCGGCTGATGCCCGGCATGAGCGCAAGCCCCTGCGCCGCGCCAATCCAGAGCGCAGTCGATGGCCGGATATCGCGCAGGCCGCGTCGGCGACGGGGCAGACGATCACTGATCCACAGCAGGATCCCCGTGACCGCGAGCGTCACGGCGACCATGCCGGGGCGCGCGAACACGACCTCGAACCAGAGCTTGAACACGATCCCGATCACGCCGGTCGCAACCACGGACAACGCGATCAGCAGACCCAGGCGGATCGCCCGCGGCAGGGTGAAGGGAACCGGCCAGGGACGAGCCGCCAGATCCCTCGTGCCCGCCAGGACTTCGCCGGTGAAGCGCCAAAGGCTGCGGCGAAACACGATCACGATCGACACCAGCGTGCCGACATGGACCACGAGATCGAACAGGATCATCTCCGCGCTGTCGGGCGGCGGAATATCTGCGCCCTGGCCGATGAGCCAGTGCTGCGTGAGAACCAGGTGCGCGGTGGAACTCACCGGCAGAAACATGAAGGCGCCCTGGACGACGCCCAGCAGAACAACGATGTACAGTGCCATGGGATCCCTTTTGGCCATGCATGCGGGTGACCGACGGCAAGCATCGTACGCAAACGCGGAGCCCACCGCAGCAGCCGGCATGCCCGCCGGCGATTTATTCGTCGCCGGCGCCCAAGCTACACTCCACCCCACCCGTGAGCGTCTCGCACACCGACGGAAGTGAGAAATGACCGCTTACCTCGCAGTCGCACTCGGCAGCGCCCTCGGCGGCGTGGTGCGCCACTGGGTAAATTCGGGTATCAGCGCACGCGCCCGATCTCGCTTTCCCTGGGGCACTCTGGCAGTCAACCTCACCGGTGCCTGGCTCGCGGGCCTGCTGGTCGCTCTGCTCGCCGGCCAGGTCATTGCCGGCGAGGAGGAGGCACACCTGCTGTTGATTGTCGGATTCTGCGGGGCTTATACCACCGTTTCATCGTTCAGCCTGCAGACCCTTGAACTGGCCCGGAATCGCAACCTGACCGGTGCGGTTGCGAACATCGGCGCATCGGGCTTCGGTACGCTTGCCGGCGCAGCGGCCGGCCTCTGGCTCGGCGGGCTGATCGCGTGAGCCATCCCGCTGCAACCACGGCGGCCGTGGCGGCCGGCAGTGCGCTTGGGGGCTGCCTGCGTCATGCCACCAGCCAACTGTTCATCACGCTCGGCTGGCACGACTTTCCGTGGGCCACGCTCTGCGCAAACATTCTCGGGTCGCTGTTGATCGGCTGGTTTGCCGCTGCGGTTGTCAGCGGTCGCATACAGGCGGGCCCGATCAGCAACCACTTCGTCGTGACCGGCTTGCTGGGCGGCTATACCACCTACTCGATCTTCAGCCTGGAGACGCTGGCACTGCTGCAGGCGGGCGCCTGGATGGCCGGCCTGGCCAATCTCGCCCTGACCCTTTTCCTGTGCCTGCTGGCGGTTACGCTGGGATACCGCCTCGGGAACCGGGGCAAACCGCAGTAAGCAGGTCCAGCGGCCCGATCCGGCGCAGATGTGCCAGGCGCTGGGCATCACCTGCAAGCAGGCAGCCCGCGAAACCGAGTGCATTGACGCTGAGCCCTTCGACGCCATCGCGCGTGCGTGGCACCAGCCACACCCACTCACGCGTCGACAGCAGATTGAACGGACCGGGCTGCACGGACCCGGTGGCATCCTCCCCCAGATGCGCCCACAAGCGCAAATAGAGGCGCCGCAGGGCCGCTCCGTGGTCGTCCGGCTGCCGCGACCACCATGCGCTCGGCATCCGCGCCACGGCATGCGGGAATGGCAGATCGGGGTTGTGGCCGATCCCGTCTTCCAGCAGCGCGGACGTCAGCCAGGAGCGCACGGCGAGCCGCTCGCCGACTGGGCCCAACGGCAACGGGGCCCACTGCAGGTGCCGATGCGGCTGGCTCGCGCCGGCCTCCGGGCCACCGTTGTAGAACACCAGCCCGTCCCCGGCATGGAGCATGTGCAATGCGGCCGCGAAGTCCGCGTCGGTGAGGCTCCCGACCTGACTCGCATACTCGCGCGTGACGATCAGCAGGTGCTCGTCGAGAACCGGGAACTTGTTCAACAGAACGGTGTGGGTGGTGGAAAGGTCGCAGACATGCAGGCCGGGTTCGAATGGTGGCAGGAACGGATTGCCCCCTGCGCCAGGAGAGGCGCCGCCGGCAGCAGGCTTCTTCCTCCAGTCATCAGCGACGCGGACGGTGAAATCGATCCCACCCGCGTGGATGACATGAATCGAGGTGGCCAGCGGAACCAGGGACCCCGCCCTCTCCGCGGTTTCTACCGCTTCCCGTACGGCTGCGGACAATTGGCGGGGCGAGATCATTGCACCGGGACAAGCGCGCCGATTCCGAACCGGCGAACAGGCGCGACCCGACGCGCCATGGCCGGGGGTACCGCGAACGGCGCCCCCGGCCTGACGTTCAACACGCGTCGTGCACGTTCTCTCAGGAGAGCCCCTCGATGTGGCCGCTCTCGCCAATGCGGATGTGGGCCGCGGCCGGCACCCTGGGCAGCCCAGGCATCGTCATCACATCGCCACACACGATCACGAGAAACTCGGCACCCGCCGACAGCCGCACTTCGCGGATGTTGAGCACATGCCCCTCCGGTGCACCCTTGAGCGCCGGATCCGTGGAGAACGACAGCGGCGTCTTGGCGATGCAGACCGGGTAGTGTCCGTACCCGCCCGCCTGCAGATCGGCGAACTGCTTGCGCACCCGATCATCCGCGGTGACTTCGCTGGCGCCATACAGCTCGGTGGCAATCGTGTTCACCTTGTCCCACAGGGGCAGATCATCCGCATACAGGTAGCGGAAGTCCGCCTTCTTCTCCTCGATGGTGCGCACCACGGTATCGGCCAGATCGGCGGCGCCCGGTCCACCGTTCGCCCAGTGATCGGACAGGATCAGCTCCACGCCCTCCTCGGCAACGCGCTCGCGCAAGGCCTCGACTTCGGCGTCCGTATCGGCGCTGAACTTGTTCAGCGCGACCACCGGCGGCACCCCGAACTTCTTGACGTTACGCACGTGACGCAGGACATTCTCGGCACCCTTGCGCACGGCTTCGATGTTCTCCTGCTTGAGATCATCCTTGGCCACGCCGCCATGCATCTTGACCGCGCGGACGGTCGCGACGATGACGACTGCATCGGGCACCAGACCCGCCTTGCGGCACTTGATGTCGAAGAACTTCTCGGCACCAAGGTCGGCACCGAAACCGGCCTCGGTGACGACATAATCCGCAAGGCGAAGCGCTGTCTTGGTCGCGCTCACACTGTTGCAGCCATGCGCGATGTTCGCGAATGGACCGCCATGGACGAAAGCCGGCGTGCCTTCCATCGTCTGTACGAGATTCGGTGCCAGCGCATTGCGCAACAGCACTGTCATGGCGCCTTCCGCCTGCAGATCACGGGCATGGACCGGGCGCTTGTCGCGGGTGTAGGCGACGACGATGTTGCCCAGGCGCTCCTGCAGGTCGGCAAGGCCGTCGGCCAGGCAGAAGATGGCCATGACTTCCGAGGCCACGGTGATGTCGAACCCATCCTCGCGTGGAAAACCATTGCCGAAGCCACCCAGACCATTGGTGATATGGCGCAGGGCGCGATCGTTCATGTCCATCACGCGCTTCCAGGTCACCCGGCGTGCGTCGATGCCGAGCTCGTTGCCCCAGTGAATGTGATTGTCGATCATNGCCGACAGCAGGTTGTGNGCGGCGGTGATGGCGTGGAAGTCGCCGGTGAAGTGCAGGTTGATCTCCTCCATCGGCACCACCTGNGCATAGCCGCCACCGGCCGCACCNCCCTTGACGCCAAANCAGGGCCCNAGCGAGGGCTCGCGCAGACAGATTGCCGCNTTGCGGCCGGTGTGGTTGAGCGCATCGCCGAGACCNACGGTNGTCGTCGTCTTGCCCTCACCGGCCGGCGTGGGCGTGATCCCCGCTACCAGNATGAGCTTGCCGTAATCAACACCCTCCAGGCTCTCGATATAATCAAGGTCGACCTTGGCCTTGACGTGGCCGTGCGGCAGAAATCCCTTCTGGTCAATGCCGAGTTTGTCGGCGATGGCCGCGATGTTCTCCAGTTTGGCCGCGCGTGCGATCTCGATGTCGCTCTTGGGATTCTTGTGCTGCTCGTTGCCCATGGTGTACTCCGTTCATGGCTGCGAATGGTTTCGCCGGGTTGTAGTGGCCGGTGTGCTGTCCCTGATAATCCCGCCTGGCCTCGCCGTCTTGTGGCAACGGGTGGTTCTACTCGGCAACGGCCATGCCGAATTCAAGCGCCGCGTCTTCCAGCCAGACCCAGAAGTAGTCGGCAAAGCTGCGTCGCACCGTGATCTCGAAAGTCGGTGTGTCATCGACATGGCGAATGAGAACGCCGGCGTGTGCGACCAGCGTCTGCGCGCACTGGCCGGCCCCGAAGCTCCGCGGATGGAGGTCGAGCGTGCAGCCCTTGGCGAGGACGTCCCGCGCTCGCGGGCCGCGCACCTCGAGTGTCGTCAGGCCGCTGGTGAGATCGTTGACCGCGAAGTGCTGACCGGCGAGCGCACTCTCGAGCGCCTCGACCCGTTCCGCCTCACGCCCGGGT
>SL_3KL_010_SEDDRAFT_10003042_pt1 | contig 15275 bp, 11 predicted proteins | sample SodLakKL_010_SED_2_FD_10381 | JGI IMG/M metagenome (IMG submission 10381)
TGAACCATACCATTTTCGATCTCCATAAAAGAAGATAAAAAATCAAAAGAATATATCAAATATTATATTGATATAATAATACTTTTATGTTAGCGAATATGCCCCTCTCCCCCCACCATTCGTCTGACCGGCTCAAGCGGCCTGGCGAGGAAAGGGTGGCGAATTTCTTTAAAGGAAGTTCTTCTTAAAGAAAGTGCAGTATCAAAAGAAGATTTCTTCCGCTAAAAAACCTGCCCAAACCAGACAACTATTCCTCAAATCGGCTCTTGGCGTCTTCCATCTCATTGCCGCCTTCGTGGTGTACAGCAAAATTAAATCCGGGCTGTACAGCATAGCCGCCATATTCACCATCTTTATTTACAGCAATAAATCCGGCCTGCATATCTTCGATGTTTTCGTAATTTTTCTTGATCAGCCTTGCAACGGCTTCTTCACAAGCTTCCTGCGGCGAGTGTCCCTGGCGCATCAGTTCCACTACCAGAAAACTTCCTGAAACTTTGATGATTGTCTCTCCCATACCGGTTGCTGTGGCAGCCCCGACTTCATCATCCACATAGAGGCCGGCCCCGATGATGGGACTGTCTCCAACCCTCCCGTGCATTTTAAATGCCAGTCCGCTTGTAGTACAAGAACCGGCCAGGTTTCCATCCGCATCTACTCCTACCATCCCAATCGTGTCGTGGTTTTCGATGTTGATGATGGGCCGATATTCAGCTTCATCAAGCCATTCTTCCCACGCCTTTTCAGATTCGGGATGCAGCACTTCCTCCTCAAGCGGCATTCCCTCGGCGATGGCAAACTGCCTGGCGCCCTCTCCGGCAAGCATTACGTGCGGGGTTTTTTCCATCACTTTTCGGGCCAGTGTGATGGGATGCTTGATCTGTCTCACAAAACAGACCGAACCGCAATCGCCATTTCCCTTCATGATGGATGCATCCAGGGTAACGATGCCTTCACGATCGGGGTATCCGTAAAGCCCCACGGTACGGCTGGCAGGATCGGCTTCGGTTACTTTCACCCCTTCTTCAACAGCATCCAGAATAGAACCGGTGGTGTGTAAAACATCCCACGCCTTTTCATTGGCAGCAATGCCATGGTTCCAAGTTGAAATAATCAGCGGCCTTCTGCCCGATGGCTGATCCATTTTTTTGATTTTGCCGAGCCCTTTTTGCAGAGCAGTCGGCAGCAACAGGGTTGACGATAAAACGGAATGTTTGAGAAACGATCTTCTGGTTGTCATAAGTTAATCTGTGAAGTTCAATGAAATTTCTTAAAAATAGATGATTTATTTTCTGATTCCACTCCATGACGGATGAAACCGGTTCCAAAATTTTTATAAATCACAAAAACATAAATTAAACCAATAGGTTTGTTATGCTTTTTCCATTTTTTTACATTTATCGGCTAATTCTTTTCCATTTGCATCAATAATTTGTGCAGATTACAAATTTTCTATTACTAAATCATTACATAATGACATACATTTTAAAATCACTCCCCGCCTTTCTGCTTGTTTTCTTTCTGGTTATGGGTTGCAGTACCACTGAAACCGTTACAGAAGATCCCGAAGCAGATACAGAAACTCCAGAGCGACCGCGGTTCGGCCCGCAGAATAACAATGATCAGATCAAACCATTTTCTGAGGTCATATCAGAAGATGCAGAAAAAGATGAGGGGCTTTTTAATGTTTATAAAGAAGACTCCAAATATTATTACGAAATTCCCGATTCACTTCTCGGCCGTGAAATGCTGATGGTTTCGCGAATTGCCCGAACCGCCGATGGAATTAACTACGGTGGCATGAGAAGCAACACACAAGTTCTTCGCTGGGAAAAACGAGACGACAACGTACTGCTGAGACGTGTTTCTTTCACCAACACAGCCAGTGATTCACTTCCGGTTTTTGAAGCAGTGCAAAATTCAAACTTTGAACCCATTCTCGCCTCTTTCAACATTGAGGCGTTTAACGAAGACACCACCGGATCTGTAATTGATGTCACAAATTTCTTTACATCCGATGTTCCCGCACTCGGCCTTCCACAGGGACAACGAACCCAATTTCAGGTAAGACGGGTTGATCCTAACCGAACATTTATTGAGTCCATCCGCAGCTTTCCGAAAAATGTAGAAGCCCGCCACCTGCTTACTTACGAAGCACAAAATCCGCCTTCTAATTCAGACGCTAACACCATTTCGCTGGAGATTAACCACAGCATGATTTTGATGCCCGATGAGCCGATGCAGCGAAGACGGCCCGATGCACGGGTAGGATTTTTTACTGCCAACCAGGTTGATTACGGCACTGAGGAACATCGCGCAAAACCCGTTCGGCACGTTACCCGCTGGGAGCTTATCCCAAAAGACAAAGAGGCCTATCTCCGTGGAGAACTGGTAGAACCGAAAAATCCGATTGTTTTCCACATTGATCCGGCTACACCCGAAGAGTGGAGAAAATGGCTGATTAAAGGTGTTGACGACTGGCAAGTGGCTTTTGAGGAAGCCGGGTTCAAAAATGCCATCTACGGCAAAATGGCGCCCACTCCGGAAGAAGACCCCGATTTCAGCCTTGAGGATATCCGCTATCCCAGCATCCGCTATTTTGCATCACCTATTCAGAATGCATTTGGCCCGCATGTTCACGATCCACGGTCCGGGCAAATTATGACTTCTGCCATCGGGTGGTATCACAATGTGATGCGCCTGCTCCGAAACTGGTACTTTGTGCAAACCGCAGCGGCAAACCCCGAGGCGCGTGCTACACAGTTTGATGATGATGTGATGGGAGAACTGATCAGGTTTGTTTCCGCTCACGAAGTTGGCCATACACTCGGCCTTCCTCACAATTTTGGTTCCAGTTACGCTGTACCGGTTGATTCACTCCGGTCGCCCACATATACCGACAATCACGGAACCGCTCCATCTATTATGGATTATGCCCGTTTTAACTACATTGCCCAGCCGGGTGATGGTGTGACCAACTTTTTCCCGAGAATCGGAGAGTACGACAAATGGGCCATAAAATGGGCCTATACATGGTTTGGCGATATGCCTCTCGAAGAGCAGGAAAAAATTCTGCACGAATGGACAACCGAACGGGCTGATGATCACCGCTATTTTTATGGACGGCAAACCATCAACCCAATCGACCCGCGCTCAAACCGCGAGGATTTGGGAGATGATGCCATGAAAGCCAGTTATTATGGACTGAAAAATCTCGAAGTCATCACAGAAAATATGATCGACTGGATTCGTGCAGATGGTGAAGATTTTTCTGAACTCTCCGAGCTGTATGAGCAAATTGTCGTCCAGTGGAGCCGATATATGAGTCATGTTGTGCCATACGTGGGCGGTGTTTACGAAACCGACAAAACGTTCGACCAGGATGGCGTTGTGTTTGAACCGGTTGAGGCTTACCGTCAAAAAGAGGCGATGGATTTTCTCGCCGAATATGCCTTCAGTGATCCATCCTGGGTTATGAACAATGAAATTCTCGGCAGAATCAACCAGGGCGATTTTGTTGATAATTACCGGCAGAGACAGGTTACTGTACTTGAAAGCCTGCTGGAGCCATCCCGGCTCGCACGTCTGATTGAGTATGACTACCGCGGAGTGGATACCTACTCGCCATTTGAATTTATGGACGATCTGCGAGAATCGATCTGGAGTGAACTCTCCGGCAGCTCATCGGTTTCTGTGTACAGAAGAAACCTGCAGCGCGCCTATGTGGAGAGAATGGAACACCTGATGACCGAAGAACTACCCTCCGTGTCTGCACAATTCAGGCAATTTTTGGGCATGACCCAGGTAAATGTCAGCCAGTCCGATATCCGGCCTATTGTCAGAGAACAGCTCGAAACTCTTCAGGCCGATCTGAACCGCCAAAATTCGCGCGACCGCGCAACCCGAATTCACTACAACGATCTTGAACGTCGCATCGACAATATTTTGAACCCTAACTAACCGGGCTCTCAATTTTAAAAAGCCGCTTTGTTCTGCAAGGCGGCTTTTTTTATTTACATTTTTGAGAGCTCCCTACTTTTGTTTCGAAATCATTCTGCAATTTTCGTTCCCCCATCACATCAATAACAAACAGTGCCATACTTTCCTGTTTTCATCAAGTGGCATAAAATTGATATGTTACAACAGATAAACATCAGATAGTTATTTTAAAATATCCTGAACAAATCACTTTTAAAACCATTGCATCCGTTGAACTTTTAAAATTCATCTGTTCATCATTTTAACTCTGCATTTTAAATGCATAAATCAATTCAAAAGCTAATTTAAATCCAAATTATGACCGACTTTTATGCCGCCGTTTTTGGCGCCGGCCCATCCGGCCTCTCCATTGCCAATGCCCTTGCAAAAAAAGGAAAATCCGTTTTGCTGATCGACCCATATGTCTCTGAAAATGCTCCCGGTGCTCCCGCCGGACTGGTGAATCCCGCAACCGGACGCCGTGCAAGGCTGAGCTGGAGAAGCCGGGAATGTTTTGATGCGTTGAACCCTCTTTTAGATGAACTGGAAAAATTTGCTGATAATGATGCAGAACCCTTGATCTCACGCAGCGGAGTGATCCGGCCGGCAATAGATGAAAAACTGGCCGATAATTTTCTGGAATCACTCGAAAAATATGACTGGCCTGAAGAGTGGATTCGCTGGATGGGGCCCGACGAAGTGACGGAGTTTAACCCCGAAATTGCCCCTAATCACGGTGCCCTGTTTCTGAACAATGGTTTTACTGTTTTTGCCGATCGCTATCTAAATACCTATCGCAAATATTTAAGAGTCAAATTAGGAGTTGAGTCCCGATATGAAGAAGGCAGCTATCAGTACGAAAATAACTCCGGAACATTCTCAATCTCTTTACAGGAAGAGCAGTTTTCTGCAGAGCATGTTATCATTGCCGCCGGTTTTAATGCACCCCGGTTTGAAGACTGGGAGTACCTTCCGCTGCACCTGGTAAAGGGGCAAATAGTTCATTTTGAAGCCGACAGAAAATTGAACTGGGATCATGCCGTTTCATCCATGGGATATGCCCTGCGGCGCGGTAACAGAGAACTTGTTGTGGGATCGACTTACGAACACAATTTTGAGGGGCTTGACACTACCGATGATGCCTACCGGCGAATTTCCGAAAAACTGGAAAACATGCTGCCCAATATTGCAAAGCGGGTAAAAAAAATATGGCAGGTTGCCGGCATCCGTGTCACCACTCCCAATAAACTTCCTGTTATCGGGCGCCACCGGGAGATCGACAACCTGTGCATTTATACTGCGATGGGATCTAAAGGATTGCTTTTCTCCGAATACACAGCATCACTGCTGGCAGGCCATATCCTTGATGACACTCCCATACCCGAAGAACTTGGAACAGACAGGTTTCATGAATAATTTGTCGGCTGACGAGTGCAGTTCTCGTCTGCCGACTTAATATTTGTTCTGGATAAAAACTTTGGTGCTGGTACAAGCAGCCTGTACTGAGCCTGTCCCCGCGGGACTTTTTTCCACCCGATTTGGTTAATTGTAATGACAATTGGCACGAACGGGACAGGCTGTTTGCTTCATTTCATTTGCAAGATTGGCACAAACGGGACCCCAAAAACGGGGCAGGCTGTTTGCGCCATTTCTAGGCAGGCTGTTTGCGCTATTTCTATTTCGATTCAATTTGCCCGGAAACTGGCTTTCAGATTCAAAAAAGGATAACTTTACCTTTTAATCTTTTTATGTTGATCTGAGTTAAAAATGGCGATTTCAAACATTGTGGAACTGATGGCACCTGCAGGCAATTGGGCCTGTCTGAATGCTGCGTTGCAGGCCGGGGCCGGGTCTGTCTATTTTGGTGTGGAGCAGTTAAATATGCGGTCCCGCTCCTCCAATAACTTTACTCTTGAAGATCTTTCTGAAATCGGGCGAATCTGCCGTGATCACGATGTAAAAACCTACCTCACACTCAATACGGTTTTGTATGATGAAGATCTGCCTCTGATGAAAACCATCATCAAGGAAGCCAAAAAAGCCGGGATTTCGGCAATCATTGCTGCAGACCAGGCGGCCATCATGTATGCCCGAAAACAGGGAGTGAATGTGCATATTTCCACCCAGGCAAACATCACCAATATCGAAATGGTGGAGTTTTACAGCCAATTTTCGGATGTGATGGTTCTGGCTCGTGAACTGAATCTTAAACAGGTGGCTGCTATCACAAAAGCCATCAAAAAACGCAAAATTACCGGCCCATCCGGCAATTTGGTAAAAATTGAAGTGTTTGTGCATGGCGCCCTTTGCATGGCCGTTTCGGGCAAGTGTTATCTCAGTCTTCATACCTACAACAGGTCGGCCAACCGGGGAGAGTGCAATCAGAATTGCAGGCATGCTTACCAGGTAACCAGCGATGACGGCACCGAACTGGAGATCGACAACAAATACATCATGTCGCCAAAAGATCTGTGCACACTGCCGTTTCTGGATGAGATTCTGGATGCGAGTGTTTCTGTACTCAAAATTGAAGGCCGCGGGCGGTCTCCAGAATATGTAAAAACGGTGACCAGAACTTACCGGGAAGCGATCGAAGCTATTGCCCGGCAGAACTTCACACAAGAAAATGTGGAAAAATGGATGGAACACCTCAAAGAGGTTTATAACCGTGGTTTTTGGGACGGTTATTACCTGGGCAGAAAACTGGGCGAATGGAGCAGTGTGCACGGTTCCGCATCAACCCGAAAAAAAGAGTTTTCCGGAAAAGTTCTCCACTATTATCCCAAGGCAGGCGTAGCACATATCAGGGTAAAATCGAAAGAAATTTTGCAGGACAAACCACTGCTGATTATCGGCAATGCAACCGGTGTTGTTGAAACGGTGCCGCACTCACTTTGGGTCGATGAAAAACCCGCTTCAAAGGCTGGAAAAGGTGAAGAATGCACCATCAAAATTGAAGAGAAAGTCCGGGCCGGAGATAAGGTTTACGTCTGGGAAGAGCGTACACCCGTCGGCTGACGAGTTCTTTTTTCGTCTGCCGACTTTTTATGTAGATAATGAGTGATGTAAAAAACCTCGGGGGAAGGCACCAAGGACACAAGCAGATGCTTGAGACAGTTATAAATCGAATTTCAAAACTTTAACTGATTTCAGGGATTCCACTATTTATAAAAAATTTTCATTGCATACATTACACAGAATAAATAACTAAAATGGGCAATAACTTTTTTTATGAAAGTATCATCCAAACATCTATCACTGCTACACGAACTTACACCCAGCCAGTTTAATGCCGTTGAAATGCACTCGTTTCTGAATGTGATCAGTGTCATCAGGCTGCAGCTCGAAATCCTTCAGGAACTGTCCGAAAACGGCGCTATTCTTGATCAGATCATCCACATCACCGATTATCTTTCAGAAAAGATGCATAGCCGGGATAAAAAAGTTTTCCTGCCTAAAAATATCCGGGCTTTTCAACAAAAAGTATTAAAAGCCATCGATAAACTTGAAACGCTGGAAAAGGACAAAGAGGTTCTGTCAGAAATCGATGAATCAAGGGTCATTCTATCTGAAGTTTTTAAAGTGATGGATATCCGCTCGGATGAACTGAATCGGCAGCTTGAAAATCCCGCAGTATGGGAAAGCTTTACCATTGAAGAATTCAAAGAAGATTTCAATAAATTTTTCCATGCTGTAGAAAAAAACAGTAAAGGTAAATATCAGATCATTCAAAACATTGCCGAAAAAGGGGAAAGTGATTACCTGGTGCATTTTGAGGTAAACAGTGATAACAACAGTTACATCAGCATGCCGCTGATCTTTAAGGATGTAATCCGCGACCTGATTGCCAATGCCCGTAAATACACTCCGCCAGGCGGGCATATTCATGTAGGTATTTCACAGAAAAAAGGGACTCTCCGTTTCGCGGTTCAGGATAATGGAATCGGCATTCCTGAAAGTGAAATTGACCGGATATTTGAGTATGGTTATCGCGGAAAAAATGTTCGCGACCGCCCCACCATGGGCGGAGGATTTGGACTGACTAAGGCTCTCTACATCACCGCTCAGCTTAACGGAGACATCTGGATTGATTCAAAGGAAGGTGAGGGAACGAAAATTTCTATCGAAATTCCTGTTCCTGACGAGTGATAAATATTCTCGTAGATTTGCACCAAATTTCAGTAATTATTAAACGAAGGTGAAACTGGCACAAGCAGCCTGTACTATGCCTTGCTGTACGCTTTTGCAGACTGGCCCGGAATTATCGAGGCCTCAAAAACCGTGGGCGGCATTGAATGGTTTGTTATTGAGTATGAAATCGAAGGAGTACCCCCGCTCGATGCACTGGAGGCCTGCATCAACAACTTCCGTGAAATCCGGGAGCTTAATTTATCGGTAATATTTTTGCATGAAAATTCCTCAGTTATTTCTCGTTTTGATCTTTTTTTCCTTTACCGGTTGCAATCAAGAGCCGGCAGAGGAATTACCGCTGAAGGAAGTTTTCGAGGATTATTTTTTGATCGGCGCTGCCCTCGACAATCGAATGGTTTTGGGTGATGATCCAAAATCCCTGGAATTGGCCGAATATCACTTCAATTCCATCACACCCGAAAATAAACTGAAATGGGAACGGGTGCATCCGGAACCAGGCCACTTCTATTTTGATGCAGCCGATCAATTTGTGAATTTTGGTGAAGCCAACAATATGTTCATCGTGGGCCACACGCTTGTCTGGCACAATCAGACTCCGGACTGGGTTTTTCTCGATGATGACGGACATCCTGTATCACGCGAGGAATTACTGGAACGGATGCGAAATCACATTCACATGGTGGTTGGCCGTTACAAGGGGCGGATTCACGGCTGGGATGTGGTGAACGAAGCATTGAACAACGACGGAACCCTGCGTCAATCTCCCTGGCTGGAAATTATCGGTGAGGAGTATATCGCAAAAGCATTTCAGTTTGCCCATGAAGCCGACCCCGAAGCAGAACTTTATTATAACGACTACTCACTCGAAATCCCTGAAAAGAGAGAAGGGGCAGTCCGTATTGCTGAACAGTTGATGGAACAGGGAATTCCGATCACCGCCATCGGGACACAGGGGCACTATAGCCTGGACTGGCCATCTCTGGATGAAATCCGGAATACCATCTCCGATATTTCCGCACTGGGGCTTGATGTGATGATTACCGAGCTGGATCTTGATGTATTGCCCTCAGCCACCGAATACGAAGGCGCCGATATTAATCTTCAGGTTGAGCTGCAGGATGAATTAAATCCCTATCCCGACAAACTGCCTGAAGAGATGCAGCATAAACTTGCAGAGCGATACGCCGATATCTTCGAAATTTTTGCAGATAACCGTGATGAGATTTCGAGGGTAACCTTCTGGGGAGTAACGGATGGGGATTCATGGAAAAACAACTGGCCTGTTCGCGGGCGCACCAACTATCCGCTGCTTTTTGACCGCGATGGCAATCCCAAACTTGCATTTTATGCGGTGGTGGAGACTGTAAAGAATTAGCTCTTACTTGAATTTTTCGTTTAGACTGCCGGAAAATTCTCTGTATTTGCGAAAATTGATAAAATAAACACCTGCACTGAGTCTAATGCATTTTGCCTGGCAAGTAATAAAATTTAGTAAACACCCCTGCAATTCTCGGCAAGGCTGATTGTTATGCGGTCGACTTCGGTGGCGGTTTCGGGGATTTCATCTTCCGTAAGCCCCGGATAATACATGTTACTTTGCCACACTTGAATGGTAGCGGTAAAAAATTCGGAAGCGGCTTCATCGGCTTCAAACACAATTAAATCGTAAGGCTCATCTTTAGAACCGCCAAACCGGGTAATTACCTGCCACTCCCCATTTCGTTTATACGATGTATTGGTATGGTCTGATTGAGGATAGTACATGTCATCAGTTGGCAGCAGCAACACCCAGATATCTTTATCGTGACCCTGCGGATAAACACCCATTGTTAGAATACGGCACTGCACACGATCATTCTCAACCGGTGAAATAACCTGCACCCGTTGAATGGGATATTCAACATCCAGTTTAGAGGCTGTTGCGTAATATTCCATGTGGCCCATTTGATTCAGTATGCCATATGTAAAACCGCCATAGCTGACCAAACTTATGCCTATTACTCCCAGCGTTACCATTACAAAAATTCCTTTTGTTTGAATGTTGAGCTTAATACCACCAATTATTGCCAGTAAAACGAGAATGATTCCGGTAATTAATATGATTAGTTCAATTGACATGGCGATCCTGATTATTTTAGAGAAATACTTCTATTTATAAATTACGCATAAATTTGCTTTACACCGCTTTTTCGTACGGCCTCATCACAAGCTTCGGGGTTCTGTCAACCTTGTAGATACCCCAGTGCTTTTCGGGTTCAAGCGGCTCCGGTGATCCTTTCCATGGCTCGTCAAAGGCTTCAAAGAAGAAGGTGAGAATCTTCTCCTTCTCTACCCATGCCATGAGCTTTTCATAATAGATTTTTTGATAGAGCTCATTCACATTTTCCGGATTGATACCTCTGCCGTTTGAGTTTGTAGCCCAGCCCGCTTCCGTAATGATCACCGGTTTATCGGGATACTTTTCTGCAACCGAGTAGTAATTCTGTTTTGTGTAATCCAGTGCTTCATCGATATGCTTGTACTCCCAAACCGGGTAGGTATGTACCGAGATAAAATCAAGCTCGCGGGCAAGGTTCTCCAGTTTACACTGCCAGGGTTCGTAGTTTTCACAAAATGTAACCGGTTGCTTTGCTCCTGCCTTCACAAGTTTCGCATACTTCAGCACTTTATTTTCGTGCACGTAGTGGTCGGTCCATCCCACACATGCTTCATTCCCCACAGAAAGTGAAAAAATAATATCAGGATAAGCATTTGCAAGTTCGATTAACTTTTGGATTTTTTCCCGGTTTAATGTGATGTTCTCCTCAAGTTTTTCCTCCGAATAAACTCCACCCCAGGGACAGTTAAAATTATTCATCTCTGCAACGATAAATGCACCCAGCATCAGCTTGAAATCGAAATTTTCATTTCGAATTACTTCCAAAGTGGTTTGCGTATGCCGGCCGGAATCATACATGCGCAGGTACTTGAAATCGGGCTGTAATATCAGCAGATCCTCTTTAACCTGTTCATAACTCGGGTAAGATTCCCCCGGAACTTGTTCCTCTCTGAAACCTGAGTAACAGATTGCCCTGCCCGGTGAAATTCCCAATGCTTTAAATGTATCCATTATCCAAACTTCAGTTTACCTTTGCTGTCCCAAATGCCCCAGTAAGCTCCAACTTCGCCCTCTGCCCCCACTTTCCAGGCTTCATCAAATGATGAGAAATAGAATGTCTCTATGTCATTTTCAACAGCCCAAAGATGGGTTTGAATAAAATATTTCATCGCGTTGATGTGTGAAGGGTTCGCACCACCTAAACCTTCCCCCTGGCTCGGCCATCCTGTTTCAGTAATCACAACTCGTTTTCCTTTTCCGGCATCAATACCAAGCTGATACATGTGTCGCATGTGGTCGAACGAATATTCGAAAGGCGTACCTTCCCAGTATGGATAGCAGTTACAAAGAATTATATCACACAGGTCAGACAGTTGCGGGCGCTTGACAAACTCATAATAAGCATCAACATAGCCCACAGGAATTTCATCTGTTGTTTTAGCTTTTACTTCTTCAATGTAGCCAAGCAGCTCATGTTCTTCTAAATCTTTTCGGTAGAGTACTTCGTTGCCTGCCGCGGCAATATCTACAAACCCCTGGTCTGCAAGTTTAATCAGAGCATCTATCTCTTCCCTGTTTTTTTCCTGGTCGTTGCTCAACCATGCACCAACTAATGTTTTCATGCCATACTCTTTGGCTACTTTGGGAATCCACTCATTGCCTTCCGTGCAGGAGAATGATCGTATCCATTTTGTGTAAGGCGCTATAATTTTCATTCTTCGGCGTATCTGATCTTCAGAAATAGTATCACCGGGCTGTTGTCCCTCTTCATAAAGGCTGAAGCAAAATCCGTGTACTCCATTATTCAGCAGGTCAAGAAACAACTGCTTTAGTTCGTGTTCCTGCAAGTTCTTTAACATGCGGATTTGGTCAGGCACATTAGTACCCTTATAGCGTAAAAATTTTTCTGATCTGTATGACATTTTAATATTTAATTCTATTTGTAAGTTTTAATTCCGTTTATAAGAGTTTTGATCGCCGAAAACTGATGAACCAATCAATTATCATAATTCCCCTCTTCGGCGAACTAATTCTTTTTTAATTTCGGCGGCTTTTTCTTCGGTAAGGTCATATCCCCACATCACCCATATTGCCAAAGCTGCGGTAAATGCCGGAATAAAGATGTCGGCAAGCCGAAGATTGGTCATCGTTTGTACTGTTTGAGTGGCAGCATTTTGGTCAAAACCAACAAGGCTTAAAACAAGGCCTCCCAAAACAAGCGCAAGTGCCTGGCCAACTTTTACCATCCACCAGTATATGGCGCCGTAAGTTCCTTCTTTTCGCGGCATTCCATTTTTCAACTCGTCGAGGTCGCAAACATCAGCGGTCATACTCAGCATCAGTGTAAAAAGGCCACCAAGGCCAAAGGCCATAAATGGAATGGGCATAAACATCAACCATGGGTTAGCAGGATCGAATCCCCACCACTTCAGGATATACCCAATAATGGACAGGGCCGTTGAGATGATAAATGCATTTCTCTTGCCAAAATGATCTGAAATTTTGGATACAATGGGTATTACAAGAAAAGCAGTAGTTATAGCCGTAACGGTTGAAAACCAGGCAGGCCAGTTTCCGGCTAATCCATAATCGCCATTGAACATGTGAAAAACGATGATAAAAAAGCTGAATGATGCTACCATCTGAAATCCATTAAAAACAAGGAATGTTGCCCCACAAAGCCTTGCAAATGGTCTGTTTTTCGCAATTAATCCGATGCCTTTTAGCAGAGATTTAAGGCTTGCGAATATCTTGGAAAAAGATAGTTCATCTCTGTTTTCAATTTTACTGCTGTCGATCCCTTTACAAAATATTGCCGGCAGCAGGCCTAAAATTATACATAAAGCGCCTACCATGATGGAAAGCTGACGAACACCAACCGCCTGGCTTTCAAACAGGTTGGGATTCGCCACAAGAACCCAAAACCATGGAACAATCATCCATGCAATCTGGCCGATGGTTTGCGAAAAAGCCATCAGCCGGGTACGCTCGTTGTAATTGTCGGTCATTTCATAACCAAGGCCAATCAAAGGAGTGGCAAACATAGTATTCCCAACCAGGAAAACCATTGACATAATTAGAAAGTACCAAAAATTGTAGGTTACAGTGTTGGTTTCATCGAGTTGCCATAGCAAAACAAAAAAGACACCGCTTAGTATTGCTCCGATGAAAATATACGGTCGCCGCCGCCCCCAGGACGTGTTGGTGTTATCTGATATATATCCCATAATGGGGTCAGAGACTGCATCAAAAATTCTTGGTAATCCTCCTAATAAACCGGCAAGGAATGGGTCCATTCCAAAAGCCGTAAGAAGGAAAAACATAAATACACCTAATGCGCCGGGTAACAGGTTTAATACAAAATGGCCAGCCCCAAAAGACGCCTTTTGTACTATCGGCACTCGTTCACTTGCTGGTACTTTATTGGCAGACATAGCTTATTCGTTAGTTTTCTTGTTCTTCACTCTGTATTCTCTTCTGAATTTCGGCATCCGTGGGCGGCACCAATACATCCTCTAAAAGTGCCTCCAGGTCTCCGTCATACGTTTTGGTAATCGGATTGCCATCGCGTGTTAGCCCTTCAAAAATACCCTGATCCACCAGATCCCAAATTGGATATTTTGCCTGCGCCTGGAGATTAATCAGCCCGAAATGATTTTCGGAACCAAGCGGATTTTGTGCATCCTTCCAGGGTTCGTCAAACGCTTCAAAGTAGAATACAGTAATGTTGTTTTCATCAGACCATTCACGAATCATCTGATAGTACAGGCCGGATTTGTACTCATCCGTGGCTTTTGCTCCATCCGGCCCATAATACTCGTCCGAAACCGTTGCCCATCCCGTTTCACCGATGTGAACCGGTTTATCTTCTCCAATACTGCGCATATATTCAACAACCGCGTTGTATTGGTTTACAGCAAATTCAAGGGATCTGTCCATTGCCGAGTGAATTTTCTCCATATCACTCAAATGGTATTCTTCCTCCGGAACTCCCCAAAAATCAGGGTTGTAGTGCGTGTTGTGCATGGGATAGGTGTGCATCGAGATAAAGTCCACAGCCCTGATCAATTCATCCAGTTCCGGCTTGTGATATTCTTCTCCGCCGCCTCCCCAGGAAGAGAAATCATCGGACGAGGTAATCCACAGGGTTTCGGGAAGTTCTCCGGCTGCTTTCAGATCCTGCAGATGATTCACCCAGTTCAAGATAATGGAGGGTTCAACCCAGTATTCCTGTGCCCAGTGCACCATGGCTTCGTTGCCCACGGCTATGATCTTTACTATATCCGGATATTGCTGTGCCAGTTCTACGCCTCTTGCTACCTCAACTTCGTTTCTCGGACTGTCCTGGTCGCGGATTCGCTCCGGTTCATCTGTCCATGCGTGTTTCGCATCAATCCATAAACCCAGCATCACGTACATTTCGAAATCGGGGTCATCTTCCCTGATCTCCCTGATCGCCTTTAATAGATTTTCAGCTTCATCGTAATGCACGTTGTAGGTACGCAGCAGCCTGATTCCCATCGCGTGCAGAATCATCAAATCCTCTTTGATTTGCGGGATGGTTGGCTGAATTTCACGGGTGGTTTCCCGGTAGGCTCCAAACGAAATGGCCTGGTAGTAGGGATCGCCCAATATCTCTTCAGGCGTGATATTAATTGATGAGAAATCATCATTTCTCTGATTTGAGCATGATGCCATTAAAATCACCATCAGGATTAATACAAGTGTTGCGGTTATTCTTTCCATTTTCATTCGCTGATTATTTTAGATGGTTTTCTTGCAGGTGAACGGTTACGTTTTTAATCTCCCCGGTTCGCTGGAAAATGGAGTTGCTTGTTTTCCGGTCGAGTTTGAGCCCTTCAAATTGCTCACTTTTCCCGTTTTTCAGGTTTATTTCTATCGCATCTTTTGTGCTTTTCTGATAGAGGATGGAAACCTGGCAAATTGAAAAACATATATATGGCCTCCAATGTCAATAGGCAATATTCTTTCCTGGCAAAAAAGGTTTCTTTTCTGTTTGAGAAACTCGAATTCGTTTCGTGGGCTT
>SL_3KL_010_SEDDRAFT_10003043_pt1 | contig 15271 bp, 21 predicted proteins | sample SodLakKL_010_SED_2_FD_10381 | JGI IMG/M metagenome (IMG submission 10381)
TATAATTAATCGTACAAGGGAGCAATACAATGATAAAATTATATTGCGATATATGTGGAAAAGAGACATCGAGTCAATATAACAATGAATATCTCGAACGGATGTTTGATTTACGACATTTTTGTCAGGTTCATTATGAGCGATCCATACAACTGGAAAACGAAATAAGCGAGTTAATAGAAAAATACGAAGATCATTATGATAAACTTCGTACGGCAAGATATTTAACATTAAAAAAGTTATTGGATTCCAAGTGATTAATCCAAGATCATACGAAAATTTTTCCCTTTCATTATTGGATGCAGCGGAGAAGGCGACAACGGCAATGCTGGAAATGCAAACCCGTNTTGCAAGTATGTTGATTATCGAACCAAACGATATTATGAAAGCATCCGTTATCATGGAACGAGAAATCGCATCGATCATCCGGGAATATAACCGGGACGTTCAAGTGTGGGTTCGTGAAGATTTACCCGGTGCGTATTTGCGCGGCATACAGCATACAGATGCGGAGATAAGGTCGATCAATCCGCAAGCGATCCCGGAACGTATTCCACCTGAACGTCAACCGTTATCACCTGGAGGGCCGGCAACTCCCGGATCGTACCGAGTTGAAGGATTTGGCAATCTGCCCGGTCATAAGAACCTTGTTAATGTATTTCAAGCCGTAGCCGCCGAAGAGTTAAGTAAAACAGTAATGCCTATCATTCGGGATATACGGGATAAATTCCGAACCTTGACAATTGAAGCGACACGGGAATTTTTTCGGTCATCTGATACATTTACCCGGCGTAATTTATCACAAACAATATTAAATAGATTTGCCGATGAGGGATTGCAGGGAATTATTTATCGGGACGGACGACATGTATCACTTGAAGCATATAGCGAAATGGTAGGTCGTACAATGTCCGGTCGTGCAGCGATGCAAGCATCCTTAAATCGTTATCAGGAATACGGGCAGGACTTGGTACGAGTTTCATCACACGCTATGGCTTGCCCGATATGCGAACCGTGGGAAGGTGAGATATTATCACAGTCAGGCGATAATCAAGATTATGCAAGTCTTGATGAAGCGATCAATGATGGATTATTTCATCCGAATTGTGCTCATGATATATCACCCTACTTTCCCGGTGAGTCCGAACCGATTGAACCGTTCGCACATCCTGTTGAAAAACAATTATATAAAAAACACGGTGTTCCTCGTGGGAAAGAAATTGCATTCCAAGCATCACAGAAACAACGGTATTTGGAACGTGGTATCCGTAAATGGAAAAACCGGTCAGTCGTTGGATTAGACGAAGCAACGCGCAAATCAGCACAAATGAAAGTCCGGCATTGGCAGAAAAACCTTCGTTCGCATTTAGACGATCATCCCTATTTAATTCGTAAACGATGGCGGGAACAAATTGGCAAAGCAATATAATATTTCATACTCGCTTATGATGCACCCGTCTCGGATGCGTTTTAAAAAATACCTGTTGGATCATCTTGGTGATGATACACCGATTGCGCTTGAAACGGGAAACGGTCGATGGGACACAGGTAAAAGAGCATGGGAGTTAAGGGGTAAATCTGATATACATTTCGTTATACAAGATGATGCAATATTCTGTAAGGATTTTAAAACGGAAGTGCAGAATTTAATCAATCGTATCGGGAATGATCGCTGTGTATGTTTATATTATGCACGCCGGAAAAAATACCGACATCACGCCGAACGTGCAATCAATGCCGGGCGGGATCACGTTGTGCTACAACATTTACGCTGGGGGGTTGGTATCGGGCTTCGAACTAATTTAATTCCCGATATGATTCGTTATTGTGATAAACTAACAATCCCGAATTATGATATGAGAATCAAACACTGGTTATTGAATAAAAAAATTGAGACATATTACCCACTTCCATCATTATTAGATCACCGCCCGGATATTCCGAGTCTCGTCGGTCACGGCATTGGTCGTAAAGCAATATCATTTAAAGGTTAAATATGCGTATTGTTTCTTTTTACTTTGAAAACCCTACCAATGAAAAATATAAAATATTTTATAAAGCGTTTCTTAATAGCGTCAAAATCAATATGCCGACAATACCATTATCATTTATTAAATTACCGGAGCCGAGGGCAATACCGGGTGTCCCATTATCCCTATTACATAATTATCATAAATTAATAGTATGGATGGATTATTTAAACGACGACACAATATTTATTGATTGCGACACTGTTGTCTTAAGCGATCTAACGGAAGCATACAATGATAATTTTGATATAGCACTCACGAAACGAAAAAGGAAAAAACTTTTAAATACGGGTGTAGTTTTTTACCGACCAACAGGGAAAGACTTTTTTAATGAGTGGTATAAATGGAATAAAGTTTTAATGAAACGCATTATGTCCGGGAAAAAATATATAACAATAAATCAAGATGCACTTCGCTTGGCGTTGCAACACCAAGAGCACAAATTTTTAATAAAAATATTACCATGTCGAATATGGAATGCTTGTAATGAAGATTGGTCGGAAATCAACCGTGATACGAAAATGATACACTACAAAGCCGGGCCGGGTTCAATCCGGCACGAAGCGTTATCGAATAAAAAGTTATATGAAATAAATCCCAAATTTAGAAATGCTATAAGGATATTAAGAAATTATGCGTCTTATGAGACCGCCCGGCAAAATGAGACAAGGGCTATTGCAGTTGATTGATGATCTAGCTAGGGGAAATGTAATGGTTGAAGTTGGTTCGTGGGTTGGTGAATCAACAGAAATGTTTGCACTATCCGGGAAATTCAAACATATATTCGCTGTTGATTCGTGGAATGGTGATGAATCGATATACTGCGAACCGTTATTTGACGATAGGATAAAAAAATATTCTAATGTTTATAAATACAAATTGGAAAGTCTCGAAGCATTATCATTTATACGGCAAGCTGATTTTGTTTATCTTGACGGTGACCATCGTTATGAATATTTTAAAAGTGAATTACACGCTTGGTCGTTAATTACACCTATTATCGGCGGTCATGATTACGGAAGTCCGAAATGGAAGGGTGTAAAACAAGCTGTTGATGAAATATTCGGCAAACCTGATAAAATATATGAGGATCGATCATGGATAAAAAAACTTGTGTAGTTGTACCTACAAACCGCGAACAATCAATAAATGAATTTCTGAAAGCATGGAAGGATATATTTAATCAATACCAGTTTGATGTTATGGTTATTGAAGATAATAAACAACCGACATTAAGAATAAACGAACCGTATAATTATCATTTTACGTGGAAAGATATTGATGGCGAACTTAATAATTGCAAATGGATCATACCGCGACAAACCGATTGCGTGCGATCCTTTGGTTATTATATGGGTTATAAAATAGGATACGATTATATAATTACATTAGATGATGATTGCTTTCCTGCTGATAAAATCTTGGAACACATCACGGCATTAAATAATCCCGTAAATTTCGATTTATGGTATCCTACAATTTCGCCGAAGCCGAGAGGATTCCCATATTATAAAACGGAAAGAAATTATGAGACATTAATCAATCATGGTTTGTGGTATGGTGTCCCGGATTATGATGCTCCGACGCAATTATACCAAGCAATAAAAGTTGATGAAATAAATTATTATGAAGGATCAATTCCGAAAGGTAAATACTTCCCAATGTGCGGTATGAATTTAGCTTTTAAACGTGAAGCCGTACCAATGATGTATTTTTTACTAATGGGAAAGAATTATACTTATGACCGTTTCGGTGATATATGGTGCGGATTGTTTGCAAAAAAAATATGCGACCATCTTGGATATGCAATAAAATCGGGTAAACCATTTGTTTATCATGAGCGTGCATCGAATGTATACGCTAATTTATCAAAAGAAATGCCGGGATATGAAATTAACGAATCGTTATGGCAAAGAATAGATAATGTCGTACTGACAAAAACAACAATCGTGGAATGTTATACAGAACTGGCTGATTCCATAGATGTGGAAGGTAAATATTGGGAAAATCTAAATCTGGCAATGGTATTATGGGCAGAGCTATTTTAGATATATGCATACCGTGTTACGAACGGACTTGGAAGCTCGACCAAACGATCAAAAGCATTGAACAAACTTGCGATATTGAATATAACTTAATTTATAACATTGAAAAACAAAGTGTTGTTTTGAATCGCTTGGCGTGTCTCAAACAATCAACATCCGATTATGTATTATGGCTTGATGACGACATAAAATTTACTACAAACGATTGGGCGAGTAAAACATATAACCGATTGTTGAATGATAAAAGTATTGGCGTTGTCGGCGTTGAAGTAGTATTTCCTGATACAATGAAACCACGACACAAGCGCAGTGGTGGCTTCCGTAAAGAGGTATGCGGTGCTTTTATGATGACTCGAAAGTTGCCAAATATTACATTTGATAAGAATTACATTAAAAGTCAAAAGGAAGATACAGATTATTGCTATCAAGTATATACTGCGGGCTTTAAAATTTATCAGGATAATACAATCAAAGTATTACATTATGCAAACAGATTAAATGATAACCGTAAACATAATAAACAATATTTTTTATCCAAGTGGGGACACATACATAAGAAATGATTGATTTTGTTTGCTGTTTAATCAATGCAGGACATCACGCCATACCGATATATACGGCACTCCCGGAAAAGTACAAGGGGACGTTATATTGTAACGATGAGGTCGCTGATTATGCGCGGGACTATGGTGTGCAGAATATCAAGTCTTATAAGGGGACGGGAACAATTGCCAATGATTTAATGAAATATAAACGCTTGACTGTTGTTAATTCGTTCGGTGATAACCGCCGGGCATTGTTGGGGAAAAGAAAAACCGTATTCGGTGAACATGGGGTCGGATATACATTTGACAACGGGCATGAGTCCTATGCAGGATCAAAAACCGGGCGATCAAATGTTGTAATGTTCTTATGTCAAAATAAACACGTACAGAAAATGAATCAGTCCGTATTCCCAAATATCCCTTGCCCGATAATCGGTATACCGAAAATGGATGCGTGGACAGGCCGGGAGTTTACGATTAATAAAGCCGATCCATTGGTTTGCATTTCATTTCATTGGGATTGTTTTGTGCATCCATTCACTCGGTCGTGCTGGAGGGATTACCTTCCACATCTTAAGTCGATCCGTCGGACATTCCGAACGGTCGGACACGCACATCCGAGGCATTACGATAAATTTGCTGACCGGTTCCGCAGGAATAAAATAAAAATGATACCAGACTTCCGGGATGTTATGGAAACGGTTGATATATATGTTAATGATTCATCAAGTACGATATTTGAATTCGCTTATTTAAACAAGCCGGTCGTACTAATGAACTCCGACCTTTACCCAAGAGATAAAAAAATGCCCGTTTCTGGCAACATAATTATGTCGGTGTCAACGTTGACGATCCAAAAACGATTGTCGATAAAATCCGGATGGCTATTGATGATCCGCCGGAACAACAAAAATTGAGAAAGCAAGCTATAGAGGCGGTTTTTACATACACAGATGGACATTGTGCAGAGCGTGCAGCAAAAGAAATTATTTCATTACTTTAATAATTAACACTTGACATTAATAAATTCAGGAGTTATATTTTCGCTATGGATGACGAACAAAACCAACCAAAAGAAGAAACCGGGACAGAACCGGTAAACGATCAACAGCCCGAAGGGCAGGATGATCTAAAGGCAACCATTGAACGGTATCAAACCGAAATTGATAAACTAAAATCGGAAAATGCTGAACGTCGGGTTGCTCAAAAGCAATTAATCGAATCAATTTCCTCCGCACTTGGTATTGAAGATAATAAAAAAGCGAAGGATGGCGATGCGTTGGTAAACGAATTAAAAACCTTGCGTACAGAGTTACAACAGGAACGTTTACTTAATCGTTTTAATTCAGTTGCAAAAAAGTTAGATGTTGATAAAAAGGCAAGTTTGATCCTTGCTGTTATCAAGGATAAAGGGCAATTATCAGACTTGACCGATGAAAAAGAAATAGAAAATTCAATTCGTGGGGTGATCAAGGATTATCCAGAATTGAAGAACAATACGGTTACGAAAGTTGGGGATGATACCGGGAAAACCGGTGAAGCGAACAATAAAAAAACCGTAAATGATATGATCCGGCAAGCGGCCGGTCTCTAACAGTTTGATTTACGAAATCAAACAAAACTTCTTATCAAAGGTTACTCCGCAGTAACCGATCCACGCATGGTCGTGGTTATGATTTATACACGGTGATAAATCGATGCGGTAATTAACAATATCGATCAAATTTATCAACGAGGTAAAAATTATGGCGACGACCTTTTCTCCACAAATATCACGCTCGGATGTCGTATTTCCAAGCGATGTATCAACCGAAATATTGCAGGATGTCCCACGACAGTCCGCAGTATTATCATTATTCCGGCGATTGCCGAATATGTCCCGGCAACAACACACCGTTCGAGTATTGGACGCATTACCAAAAGCAGAGTTTCTAAATGCCGATAATTACGATCCAGAAGTAACTTCGGATATTGGAATGAAACCGCTCTCAAAGCAAAAATGGATCGGTAAGATAATCCACGCCGAACCGCTCGCAGTTATCGTTCCGATTCCCGAAGATGTGTTGGCTGATACCGATTACGATATATGGGGAGAAGTTCGCCCACGTATCGCAGAGGCATTCGGTGCGGCAATCGATGCGGCGGTATTGTTTGGTAATGGTGCTCCGGGTGTCTGGCCATCATCTTTAACAGCGCAAGCGATTGCAGCTGGAAACAATATCGCATTCAATCCGACCACAGGAACGGACTTTGCCGACATAGCTGATTATATCGCAAAGCCGGATGGACTAATGTCCCTCGTGGAGGAGGATGGATATGAAGTAACCGGATTCGCATCGGCATCACGGGTTCGAGCAAAGTTGCGCGGGCTTCGTGACGATAACGGTCAATTTATTTTTCAACCGTCGATGCGTGAAGGTGAACCGAATCGTATATTTGGACTTCCATCATATTTCGCCAATACCGATGCCTGGGATAACGACACTGCATTGATGTTAGCTGGTAAATGGAGCGAGGCGGTGTATTCCATACGCTCGGATATATCATATAAGGTATTGACCGAAGCAACACTCACAAACGCAGACGGCGACACATTAAACCTCGCACAACAGGATGCTATTGCGTTACGTGCTGTTATGCGTCTTGGTTGGGAAGTTCCGAATCCTGTCAACCGGAAAAATGCTAATCGTGATACTCGTTTTCCATTTTCTGTGTTACAACCGGGTGAAGGGTCTTAATGAAAATCAAACTTTTGTTTGATCGTAATGAAGGCAAGGCGGGTGATATGTTAGAAGTCAACAAACATATTACCCGTTCGCTTGCCGACCGTTTAATCCGAACAAATAACGCAACCGAGATAACACCTGGTAGCAAGAAAGAGGGAAAAAATGTATCTCGAAGAAAACGAGTACGCACAGATAACGAATCGTGATATATCCGAAGCATTGGAATATCGGATTAAATTAGCATCCCGTTTATTAGATAGCCGTATCGGTTATTATGAATCGGATGAAACGACCGGATATAAACTTGATTTGGATAAATTACCGCACAATCAACAGCGTGCTGTAAAAATATGGGTTGCCTGGATGATTGCGTATTTGGCAACACATAATGATCAAGCTCCTTCGGCCGAATCAATCACACTCGGACGGTTCAGCGTTTCGCAGGGTGAGGGTAGTAATTATCTTCCGGATCAAATGTTATTTGCCGAATTTATCCTTTCGTCGTGTGGTATAATTAATCGTAAAGTGAGGGTAAAATGAGTACGGCTGTATTTGATTCGTTAATGACACAATCGGTTACATTGGTTAAACGAGTTCAGGATTATACGGGAACATTGACCGATGATACGGCAGAGGTCTTGGATGGGTTCGTACAATATGGAACGAGGCGAATCGTAAACCGTGAAGGTGAAGATATAAATGCAACAGCGATTGTATTCTTAAAAAAAGATGCACCAATCGATCTGGGGCACGAATGGTATACGGTTATTCACGAAGGACGAAGGATGAAAGTTGAATCAATTGATCCGATTGTTGACCCAAGATATAACTATCGCACGCATTATGAATTGACGGTGATTTAATATGGCATGGAAATCTTGGCGTGGAGAGTTAGCAAAAACTTTGATGCGTGAAGGATCGCACGAAGGCGTTTATCGTATGGGTCATGTGATATTGGAACAAGCGAAGAGTGAAGTCCCATTGGATGAAGGGACATTACAACGGTCAGGGACGGTAACAATGAACCCGGATGGATCACCACAAGGTGTAATTCATTTTGGTTATGGTCAGGGAACAGGGGTGCCAAGAATCCCGTATGCGGTCAGATGGCATGAAAATAGTGCAAGGTTTCAACGAGGTAGAAAGAACAGATACCTTGCCGATCCGTTTAATAGGTTAATTAATAAATTGCCGGAATTTTTAAAGCGTGCAATACGAAGGCGGTTAAAATGATCGGTGAATATTTAATAAAATTATTACAGGATGAAGCAATCGGGTCGAACTATTATTTAAACTTTCAACCTGAAAGTCCGAATGATTGTATTACGATATACGATGAAACCGCACCGGTATTGAACTCGTCTCATTATTTTGATAATGATCATTTCGGAATACAAATATTGGTTAGGAGTGTAAATTCTCTAACCGCACGAGATACGTTAATGGAAATACATAAATTCCTTGCCGGGTTTGGTGGAGAGAAGATGTCGGGCGATTCTCCGTTGATAATCGATTCACAAATCGTTACAACACCGGCACCGATTGGAGCGGACACCAGAAACCGATTTGAATATTCCGGGCATTACGCTTTTATGGTAAAATCAGAAAACAACACATATAGGAGATAAATATATGGCGGATTACAAACGAAGTGCAGGCACACTCATTTACATCGACGGTTTGCCAGTTGGTAAAGTTAATTCATTTACGCGAACCCGTGAGGTATCGGAAGAAGATGTCACAGGGTTTGAGGACGTTCAGGGAACCGCACCGGAACAAATCAACGTGTTACAGTTTATCGCCGTTGCAGTTGGTGAAACAGCCGCATTGGGTGGTATATCACTTGAAGGTGATGATGGACAGGATGCACTTTCAGATGCAGCGGATTCCGGGCAAATTGTTGTTATCAAACAAGAGACACAAGCCGGATCGGGATTTGAGTTGACGGGATTTTTAACGAACTTTGAGGAAACAGGAGAAATTCCGGGAACATATACATGGACGGCAAATTTCCGGGTCAACAGTAAATCTAAAATCGGATCATAACAATGAGTGATAAAAAAGTTGTACCGGATCAACAAGAAGTTGATCGCAGGTTGCGCTTATTGGATGAAGCAGAAGAGCGTGCCCGTGAATATCAAACAATGGAATTATCAAGCGATTACGATGAAGCCATAAAAGAGCATCGCAAACGCAAACAACCGTTGATTGTAAAGTTTCAAGGCAAGCGATATGAAATGCCATCGTCGATCCCGTTTTCATTATCAGTATTTATCATGCGTGAATGTATACAAAAGGTCAAAGGATCGGATGGAAAGATGAAGGAAATATTTGTATTCCCGGATGATAAGGTTCTTGAATTTATGGAACGGGTATTCGGTAAACAATTCGCACAAGCGGTAATGAGTTCAGATATAGGGACTGATTTTGTTGCGGAAGTTATCATACCGGATATTCTCGGTAAGTGGGGGTTGATGGTAAATAATAATCAATCCGAAGAAAAAAAAACAGCGATACCCGGTTAATCGTCTGGGGCTGGGGAGCGATTGAGTCCGATTTTCAACGGTTTTATAATCTTGATTTGAATGATGCTTGTTTTAATGATTCGATAACGTGGAGAAAATTCAAAACATTATTAAAACATTTACCGGCTGATTCGGCATGGGGTTATTTCCTCGCCGATAAAAATAAACGTCGATTGGCTGAAAATCCGGAATTTGATATTCGCAGTGTTAAATTAAAAAAGCGAGGTAATTAATGTCATTTATTGTTGGCGAATTATCAACACCAATTTCAGCAGACACAAAAGGATTTGACAGAGACATTGACCGGGTAAGGAAGACCGGTGAAAAAACCGCACGAACCCTTTCCGCACGCTTCCAACAAGTAGGTAAATCAATTTCCAATGCCGGATCAATTGCAACTCGATTTGTAACTGGCCCGCTATTGGCAGTTGGAGGCGGGATCATGCTATTGGCTAACCGGACAGCTAACTATGCTGATGAAATAGATAAAATGTCGATCCGTACCGGGTTGGCAACCGATACGTTGCAAGAGTTACGTTTTGCGGCAGATCAAACCGGGGTTGAATTCGACGCTGTTCAGGGAGTTATTGAATCATTTACTCGCCGTATACCAACACTTGTTCAAGGTACTTCTGATTCCGCACGAGAGTTTCAAAAATTAAATATTGATTTACGGGATAGTGAGGGGAATATGCGGTCGATGTCAAGTATATTCCCGGCGGTCATTCGTCAGTTGGCATCGATGGAAAACGTGACAGAACGAAATGCTGTTGCTACTCAAATATTTGGCAGGCGTGCATTTGAAATCGTTCCGTTGTTAGATGCTGGAGAAAAAGGTATTGAACAATTTACGAAGCGTGCTCACGAACTCGGACTTGTTATGTCCGATGAAGCGATCAAGACCGCCGTTGATTATAAGGACGAACTATCTGCATTAAAACAAGAATTCGGAGCGGTCGGTCGTGAGTTGGCGGTAAAATTAATGCCTGTTATAAAAGATGAATTGGTTCCGATAATTCGGGAAGAACTGATTCCGATGTTTAAAAGTTTTGTCGAGTGGGTTGCTAAAACAACAAGAAAGTTTTCGGAATTGGATCAAGGGACGCAAAAGTTAATTATACAAATGGGAGGATTGGCATTAGTTGGAGGGCCTGTATTAAAAGTAATCGGTGGATTAATTAAAGGCGTTGTTGCACTAAAAGCAGGGATTGCGGCACTAGCAGCACCGTTGATTGCATTACCGGCGATTGCATTGGGTGCAGCCGAAGGATTAAAACGCCTGTTACATAATACCGAAAAAAACAAAGAGGAAGTAAATAAACTTGCTAAAGAATTTATTCGCTTGAATCCGGAGGCGGCGAAATTCTCGAATGAGTTTATAAGATCGACAGACAATATTGATGATAATACAGAATCAATTGAAGATAACAACAAAGCATTAAATGATAATGTTAATACTGTTGGAACATTATCGGAAAAATTACAACAATTACAAGTTCAGCGTGATGGCATATTAAATATTAATCGGGAATTAACCGCTTCAGAATATCGACAGGCACGGGCATTACAAATGCAGGCAGACGCTTTAGAAAAAGTAATTGCTATACGTGAACGAATGATTCAACCGGTAAAAGAGCTGAATACTGCCGAACGGACTTATCAAACGATAATATCCGGGATACCAAGTCAATTAGAGTTGGTACGTGCCGCAATGGAACAAACTATCGAAACAATACGCGCAATGTCCCATGCGGAATATCAAGCGTTGAAGTGGACAATGATGCGCGCTGATGAAACAATTAAATCTGCAAGGGATGTTGCCAATGCTATGATTGCCGAAGCACGGCGGGTGATCCAAGCGAAGTTCGCAGAAGGTATGGCGGGAGTGTTGGCCGATGCTGGATTAAAATTCGGTATACTTGCTCCGGTAGTCGGGGTCGGTATTGCCGGTGCATTTTCAGCATTTTGGAATAAATTCATTCCGAAGTTGGCGAAGGGCGGTATCATCCCGCCCGGACACCCAAACGATTCATTTCCGGCAATGTTATCATCCGGTGAAGCTGTAATTCCGCTTGACCGCCATAATGAATTTATCGGAGGGAAAGAAATTAATTTGAATATCCATTTAACCGGGGATGTCCGCGCACGGGATAACGAGTTAGCATATATTATAAATCAAGTAATTAAGAAGCGTGCGAGGTTGACGTAATGCACGAACCGGTATATCACACGAACTTCAAAGATTTATTCGGTAACGATTGGCGAATTGAAATCGCCGTTGCTGGGTTGTTGCGCTGGAATCCTTCCGAATATAACTATGGACAGGTATATTTACCGAAATTACAAACATTTGTATTAACTAATCTGTCAGCAGAAAATGAGGCCATTGTTGATATATCAATTATCGGGGATCGATTCGAGATTGTTAATTTATACGATATGTCCGGGATCGTGCTGCAACCGGGTGAATCAATAGATGTTATTGTTGAGTTTGATGGAATGATTGCGGGAGCGTACACGGGGACGTTACGAGCAACATCCGGCGGGGTAAATTATGATGTTGAATTGGTCGGTACGTGGTTAATAGATGAACAATATGATACAGGATCATAAATGAGTCAATTAATAAAAGGAACAGGACGACCGGTTAGAATATTTTACGAAGGTGAAGGCGATACCTATAAACCGGTCAAAGGTTCACGGTGTGAGTGGGAAATCAAAGTTCAAGACCCGGCAGTGAGAAATTTTTTAATTAATATGTTCGGTGCGGTCGATGATATGTACCGAATACGGGTATATAAAAATGATGAGTTATATTGGATCGGTTCAGTTGTAAACGATTTTTACTTTGAGCAGTTTAATAAATTACCGTTCACGGCAAAGGTAGTAGCTGAAGACGGTTTGGGACGATTACAGAACATCCCGTTTGTTGATGATAACAATGCACCGTTGACCGGCTATGCGTCAATGGTTGATATAATTTTAATTTGTCTAAACAAGTTAAATTTGGAATTGCCATTAATCACCGCAGATGCGATCCGCGCAACTATTATGGACGATACAGACCCATTGAACCAAGCGTTGATTGATATGTCCGTATTCGTTGACCGTGACGGTGATCCGTTATCCTGCTATGATGTATTGGAACAGATATTGAAAAAGAAGGGTATTACGATACGGCAGGCATTTTTCCCGGTTGATTTTGAACCATTAGAAAAAATGATATATGGGTTTTACAATAATGATGATTTTTATACTATCAATATATATGAAAATAATTTACAACAACCGGCCGAATCGGACAGTGTTGTTGATAGTCTAAACCCTGATTTATCAGAGGGATATTTTGATTTCTTTACATTCGGTTTTAATAAACAACCGAATGGGGCTATCGATTCAACAGGGAAAACATATCTTATACATCGGCGATATAATGTCCCGACATATCCACAAAGGTCTATTTGGTTAAGTATTAAAGATGAATATGAGGATGTATGGACAACAGAAAAGATAAATGATGATTTAAATAATACAACCGAATTGGAAGATCAAGCATTTATCTTAATTGATAGTAATGATCTGTTGCATATATTTTGGTTCCAAATCGAAAACGATGGAACAAGTTATTTCCGGTATCGCACTCGCACATCCGAGGGCGTATATAGTGCCGTTTATAATTTCCCTTCTGGTGGGACAAATTATCCCGGCGGTGCGAATGCAGTGATCGATTCCAATAATATAATACATTTTATAGAACATGATGCAGCGGGGAATTTACATTATTTTACAATCAATGGCGGTTCTGTCGTTTCATACGGTCAAATATCCGGGTTGTCCGTTTATTGGGGCGGGTCATTATCAATGGCGTTGTTTAATGGAAATATACATTTTATCGTAAATCGTAGGTCGAACGATTACTTGCATCATTTCATTTATAACGGTATTGCTTGGAGTGAGGAGGTTATTAAAACAGAGGCGACACAAAATCACGCATATATATTATTTAGCCGGTTGGGTAAGTTATATTTACTCGGTGGTGATTATAATACCGGATTCACCGGCTGTGAAATAGAATTGTTGTTATATGATGGGGAAAATTTTTCCGAGTTAATATTTGCAACGGAAATTATCGGTTCGGCGTTTGCACATCCCGTTATTTATATTGACGAGGATGAAAATATTTATATCTTATGGTGCGATTGGGATTACGGCCGCATTGGTATCTTAACTCGTATCGATGGGGTCTGGGGCAGCCCGATATTTAAGGGTGACGGGGTTAATCCATCATTTTATTATGTATATCCGGCAATAGCAGCAAGAGGGTGAAAATGATCGGGTGGTTTGCATTTCAACGGAGCGAATACAATAATGAGATCATACCCGTGAATGGTTATGATTACGAGGGTAATCACCTCGGGGAAGGGGAGGCAGAGCCACGCCGTACATATAACATTTCCGAGTCCCGAGCAACACCAAAATCAAGTAATGTTATAGATATTATTTCCGGTTCATCTTTGACGTTGGAACCAGCGATAACGAAGGTTACAAACATTTATCGTGGCGGATCGGTCGGTGAGTTAACCATTAATTCAAATTTTCAAACGTGGGCGGTTGTCGGTTCTTATTTTCTCCCGGTCGATTGGACAGCAAATGTGCCGGCATTCATTGAGCGACATACAAACGCTTCCCTTGATTATTCGGCTAAAATAAATAGTTCCGGGCCAATTCCGTCGGCATATTTACAGCAATCGGGAAAAGCGACTTTGATTGCCGATACTCAACGGTATTTGATCGCATCGGTAACGGCTAAATGGCTACCGCCGTTGTCGTTTAATCCCGGAGCCGGGATTCCGACCCTTTCATATTGGAGTTTGAAGGTCGGTGATCATTATCTCAATGCAGACGGATCATGGACAACCGGGGCGGAGGTCAAGATTGAATACCGGGGTGGGTTATTAGAACAGGGCGGGGTTCGCTATGATTGGACTACCCATACGATTCAAACCGATCCATTAGACGGCGTGGATGGAAATGTCGAATTGCGATTATACGAGGGTGAAGATAACGAAAACCAAGAGGGGATTTTATGGGATGCGATTTCGGTTAAGTTGGTTGATCCGGCGGAAACGGGCGATATAATTACAGAGGTGATTAATACCTCCGCATATCGATTGACGCCTCTTAATATGGGAACGTTTAATTTTGGGGACGGCCCGACAAGTGATTCAGAAGGAGCGATAAGGGTAGGTGATGATATTACAACAAATTGGAATTTGAATGGAGTTACCGTCAATACCATTGAAAGAATAATCGCATTAATGATATTACGATCATTAGCAAAACCAACCCGGATTATTCGAGGTGAATTTTTAATGGATGCGTTTATTATAAATTCTTTTA
>SL_3KL_010_SEDDRAFT_10003044_pt1 | contig 15270 bp, 14 predicted proteins | sample SodLakKL_010_SED_2_FD_10381 | JGI IMG/M metagenome (IMG submission 10381)
TTTGAATCCAGGCTGGTGCGCAAGGACGGGACACATGTTCCAGCCGAGGTCAGCGCAAAGGTTGTTTCATGTAAATCAGCAGGGGTCATCCAGGGATTTGCCGCGACATCTTTCTTGAATTTACCGTAACTCAGAATGGCAATTTTTCCGCTCTCCATTGCCAGTCGGTTAACAAAGCCAAAAATCAAGAGGTTAGGTTGAAAGATTCAACCCTTTTTTGTTTGAGTTGGGTTTGGGGGCGAGTTTTATTTTTTCTTTTTGCCCTTTTGATCCTTTCTCTTCCGGCAGGCGCCGAGGACAAGGAAATTCCTTTTTCTTCCGGTGAAAAGCTTATCTTCCATGTTCGATGGGGGTTTATCCCTGCAGGAGAAGCCGTTCTTGAAATTCATCCTATGACAACAGTGAACAATATTCCATCCTACCATTTTTCCTTCACTGCCAGGACCTCTAAGCTGGCAGATATCTTCTATAAAGTTAGAGACCGCATCGACGCTTACACCGATCACGCCATGACGAGCTCCCTGCTCTATACCAAACAAGAGAAGGGCAAAAGGAACCGGAAAATCACAGTGAACTTTGACTGGGAAAAGAATAAAGCGTTCTACACCGAGATTAGAGGGAAACAGGTTAGAAGGGAAAACAGCCCTGTCTCAATACTTCCCGGATCATTCGATCCCTTGTCTGTCTTCTACGCCTTTCGTCTTCTGGAGCTGGGAGAAGGTCTCGTCTTTCAATCTCCGGTTACGGACGGGAAAAAATGCGTCATGGGAAAAATGACCGTGATTAAGAGAGAAAACATAACGGTGGGAGGCACCACCTATGATACTTTCCTTGTTGAGCCAGATCTGGAGCATCTTGGGGGTGTTTTTGACAAGAAAAAGGATTCCAAACTCCAGATTTGGGTTACAGCGGATGGCAGTTCGATCCCGGTAAGGATTGAAAGCGAGGTGGCCGTCGGGAGCTTTGTCGCTGAACTCGTCTCCAAGACATCCACTACACCCTGAAGCTATACCTCATGGAAGGCATGACGATCATGTTTGAATCCAAGTATATCGATGCCAACCAGAGTGATCACAAGTACCTCGCTGCAAATTATCAGATTTACCTGAACAGAAATTTAAATATTTGCATTAACCAACACCCAGACCACCATAATTCCGGTGGCTGTATTCAGGACATTGTACCAGGACCACTTACTTCTCATAAAGATTAAGAAAAGGATAACGGCTGGGATAAGCCCGACAATGAAGGCTGGCAGGACAGTGACAAAGGATTCAACAGCAGAATCACCATAAGCGAAATGGTGAATAAGGGCGGCGAGGAGGTAAAGGGGCAGCCAGATAAACTTAATGAGAACCACTTTTCCCCCCATGGACGTTTAGGACAAAATAAGAAAATGATATTGCTGGAAAAAATTGGTAGAAATCTATATTTTCCAACTTAAATCTTGCAAAATTTGCCAAAAAGATCAACTACAAGTTTTAAATATTTATGATATTCTTTTTTATCCATAAGAACCGGTCTCAGAAAAACTCTGGTAAGCACATAGTAAGCATGAGAATTAAGTTTTGTGTCCTGAGTTATCTTCGAGCTGTGAGATAAATATTAAGCGGTTTTGTAAAAATCCGAAGAATCTCTTGGTATACGCAAATCTGTATGGATACCCCACCCCATGTCAGATTGACCCCATACCCTCTTTTTCTAGAAGGATGGGGGAAGCCACACCCTGCCAAGGTAAGAACTTTTCAACAAGCTGACAGGTTGCGATGCGGTTCATAGGTGGCTTCAGTACCGCTTTAGAAAGCAGGTTATTGAGGTTCTTTCTCAATCTGATCTTTTTCCTTCCGCTCCCGCAGGCCAGTAGATATTGAAGGTCGTGCCCTGTCCCAGTTCGCTTTCACAGGTGATATGTCCGCCGTGGCCCTTGACTATGCCGTAGACCGAGGCCAGGCCAAGACCGGTGCCCTTGCCCACCCCTTTGGTGGTGAAGAAGGGATCAAACACATGCTCCAGGGTATCCGGGTCCATGCCGCAGCCGGTATCAGATACGCTCATAAGTACGTATCCGCCTTTTTTCAATCCTGTGTGTTCGCTTGCCACGGCTTCATCCACATCAATATTCCGGGTTTCAATGATGAGCCTTCCTCCATCAGGCATGGCACCAGCAGAGTTATTGCCCAGGTTCAGGAGGACCTGCTCCACCTGGATGGGGTCGGCGTTTATGAATCTGGCCTCATCATCCAGATCAAGCTCAATGCTGATCATTTTGGGAATGGTCCGCTCCAGCATTCCCACTACCTCCCGAATCTCCTTGTTTAAATCAAGGATCTGGCGACTGATCTCGGCCTTTCTGCTGAAAAGAAGCATCTGCCTGACCAGCAGGGCCGCCCGGTCAATGGATTTCTGAATGGCTCTGATCCGTTTCTTGCCTGAATGACCCTCAGGCAACTTCATGTCCAGGAGTTCCAGGTTTCCGCCCATTACATGTAAAAGGTTGTTGAAGTCATGGGCGATCCCACCGGCCAGCAAACCCACTGATTCCATTTTCCTGGCCTGAAACAGCTGGGTCTGGAGTTTTTCCCGTTCGTGTTCGGCTCTCTGGCGCTCAGTGATGTCGCTGATCACCACACGGAACAAAGACGCGCCGTCTTTCGCCTGCGCCGCGGTTTCCGTCAGATGCACCCAGATGAGTGCGTCATCAGGTTTGAGCAGCCGCAGTTCACATCCCTGGGGTTCGCCTGTTTCCAAGAGTTTTTTGCGGTTCAGGTAGTAGATATCCTGGTCCTCTTTGAAAATAAAGCCGAAGATGGGCTTTTTGACCAGCTCGTCACGGGCCCGGCCCAGCAGAGTGGCGGCGGTGAGGTTGGCTTCCAGGATCAGGCCCTGCCCGGAAAGGGTGCAATAGCCCACAGGGGCCAGATCGTAGAGATCAAAGTAACGCGAACGGTTTTTCTCCAGTTCCGCCTGGACTACGAGCAGCTCCTCGTTCTGCATCTCCAGCTCGATCTGGTGCACCCGCAGTTCATGTAGTTTCCGGCTGATGTCCTCACGGGACAGTGAGGTAAGTTCTTCAGGTTCCCGGGCGAAGTCCTGCATGGCTATTTCTTGGGCCTCCCGGCGAAGTTTTGCGGAGTTTTTTGGACGCTTATCCTGGGTTTTCATGGGGTGTCTCCATCATTTTTGACCAGCAACGGCTTTTTCGCATCGGCATCTGTTCCTTCCTGTCCAGTAATCGACAGTGAGGCGCAGGTGATTCCGATAATAGTCCCGGTACTATCGAGCAGCGGTTCAACAGTAATATTCAGTATCATTGGTTTGCCTTGAGAAGTGATCCGCACACTTTCACGCGCGGACTGACCGTCTTCCAGCACCTGGAGTTTTATGGCAGCCAGCTGTGACGCTTCCTGTTCAGAAAAGAGGTCGGCGTCGGTCTTGCCTATGATCTGTTTCGCTGTAAAGAGAAGATCGGCATTAAGTATCCAGGTATAACGCAGATCTGTATCCTGGTTGGAAAGAACAACGGGAGAGGCGCTTAGCGCGACTTGCAGCCGCTGCTTCTGCCGGTGCAGATCATTCTGCAGTTTGCGTGACTCTGTAATGTTCACAAAAGTAAGCACCGCGCCCTCAATAACGTTGTCCAGGGTGCGGTAGGGCAGGATGCGCATGGTGAACCATTGGTCCTCTGTGGTCTGAACCTCAGCCTCCCAGGGGACCAGGGTGTCCAGAACGGTCTGAATGTCCTCCACCAGATGGTCGTAGTTCACCAGGTTGGAAACAATATGTCCCACAGGACGCCCCACGTCGCTTTTGATCAGGTTGATGATTTTGGTGGCAAAAGGAGTGAAGCGCAGGATGCGCAGCCCGTGATCCACAAACACTGTAGCTATTCCCGTTCCGGCCAGGAGATTGTTCATATCATTGTTAACCCGGTACAGCTCCGCCACATTGGTCTGCAGTTCAGAGTTGAGCGTGGTCAGTTCCTCATTGGCAGATTGCAGCTCCTCTTTGGAAGTCTCCAGTTCCTCATTGGTTGATTGCAATTCTTCGTTAATGGACTGCATTTCTTCATTGTAGGTCATCAACTCTTCATTGGAAGTTTCCAACTCTTCGTTGATGGCATGAAGGTATTCCTCTCTTTCCTGCAATCCCCGCCTGAGTTCAGCAACGTGCTTTTCCGTGTCCGAATTATCCTCATTTTTATGAGTTTTCTTCTTTTGAGCATCTCTTGCATGTTCTTTGTTCTCGGATTTCGCTTGCTGCAGGATAACCAGATACATGGATTCATCAGATGCAGGGTTGGTTGAGGGCGCCAGCTGAACGACCAGATCGGCAGTAATGAAGTCGCCGTTGGTCTTGACGCGCAAATTAGGGCAACTGGTGCTTTTTTTTGATTTCGCAACCTTGTGCAGGGCTGTGGTCAGGGCGCGGCGAAGACCCTGGCGGGCCATTTTCAGAATATTGCTGAGGCCTGCCTCGCCCGGAGAGGGCTCAAGGTATATGCCGGTGCGGCCATGCAGGTAGAGAATATCGCCCTGGTCGTTGACCAGGGCGGCCATCAAGGCGACATATTGCAGCAGGGCCTGTTCGGTCAGTTCGCGCAATTGCAATTTTGCAGGAGGTGGTGTTTGCCTGGCTGCCTGCGGCGATACATGTTCTTCAAATTTTTTCATGGGTGATAAAAGATTGCCCAGGTTTACGCGCTGGGCACGGTGGCTGTTATCCTGGCGTCTGTACAATTTTGCCTTGCGGTCCAGAGCAGCGAACAGATCACTGAACTCTCCCACGGTCTCCGAAGTACCCAGAAAGAGATACCCGCCAGGGCTCAGGGCGTAGTGGAACAGGGGCATGAGCTTTTTCTGCAGATCGGCATTCATGTAGATCAGCAGGTTGCGGCAACTGATCAGGTCGAGCTTGGAAAACGGAGGGTCCTTGATCACGCTCTGTTCGGAAAAGATCAGCATGTCCCGAATCTTCCTGTGGATGCGAAAAGCACTTTTGTCCGGTTCTTCCCCGAAAAAACCCGTCAGCCGTTCCGGAGTGATGCCGGTGGCGATGGAGGCCGGATAGATTCCTGCCCTGGCCGTGGCAACGGCATTGCTGTCTATGTCCGTGGCAAACACCTGTACCTGAAAGCTCTCCTTCATGGTCTTCTGATGTTCGGCCAGAAGGATCGCCAGAGAGTAGGCTTCCTCGCCGGTGGAGCAGCCCACGGACCAGACGCGGATCATGGCGTTTTCCTGCTTGCCTGCAAAGAGTTTGGGTATGACCTTTTCCTCCAGGACCTTGAAGGCCTGGGGATCGCGGAAGAAATTGGTCACGCCGATAAGCAGGTCCCGAAACAGGGCTGTCACCTCGTCCTGGGTGTGCTGCAAAAACTTGACGTATCCTTCGATGCTTTCAATCTGGTGGATGGCCATGCGCCTTTCAATGCGACGGGTAATAGTAGATGGCTTGTAATCAGAAAAATCGTGTCCGGTCTGGGAGCGCAACAGAACAGAAATTTTTTTAAGAGTACTTTCTGCTTTGGGCGTGGGTTTTGCCAGCCTGGACGGCTTGCCAAAGGCATGGGCCACATAATTCATGATCTGGGACACCATGTCAGCAGGGGGAAGTTCATAATCCACCAGTCCGGTGGCAAGAGCGCTGCGGGGCATGCCGTCGTACTCACTGGATTCTGGTTTCTGGACCATGACCATGCCTCCTCCTCCCTTGATGGCCCGGACACCCAGGGCGCCGTCGCTGCCCGTGCCGGAAAGCACCACACAGATGGCCCGTTCACGCAGATCCTGGGCCAGGGACCGGAAAAAGAAATCAATGGGCAGACGTTGACCCCGGGGGGCTGCGGGCTCAAACAGCTGAAGAGATCCGCCCAGAAAAGCCATATCGCGGCCCGGCGGGATTATAAAAGCGCAGTTGGGACAGACTTTCATTCCGTCCTGGACTTCAAAGACCTGCATGCTGGTGTAGCGCCGGATCAGGTCGGTAAGAATGCTTTTGTGGTCCGGGGCCAGATGTTGTACCAGAACAAAAGCCATGTTTGGATCAGTGTCAACGGGCATACCGGAAAAAAAGGCCTCAAAAGCTGCCAGTCCCCCGGCTGATGCGCCGATGCCGACAATGGGAAAGTCCGGGGAAGAACCCTGGCCCGACTGTTTCAGCTCAGTCGAATCCGGTTCAGCCATCCCTGCCTTGATGGGCTTAGAAGCTGCTGTTGGTTTTGCATTGCCTTTTTTCCCGGGAGTCATTCCAGTCTCCTTGGACTGTAATCTGTATTGTCAATTAAAGGCTTCCCCCATTTGCTTGATAAGAAAACGAGTCAGGTTAAGGTGCAGATCTTATAGTTTTTCAGGGGCAGGGATCACCATAGGAGTACGTGAAAGTTTTATCAGTTAATCAGCTTTTCAAACAAATATACATGCTCTGGAGTCCCTTTACCCAGGGAATCATGCAACATTCCTGATTATAAAAAAATAAAAAATTCTTCAAGTTTTCGAAGGAGTCTGGGCCATGACCCTTAATACCGGCTGTGGATGCTCTTTGATAATCCGGCTGTATTCGGAAGATTCAATGATGATGTCGCCTCCGCAGTTGCAGATGCGATTCCCGTAAACCTCCAGGGCCCAGCCCTTAAACCTTGCACCGCAATTGATACATTTTCCTTTGGGCGGCATATTTACCTCCTTAGTATTACGTTTAATTCCAGTTTCAATCTTGTCAAAAGGTTTGATAATCGCTTTTTAACACCCGTTATGTCCGCTGATAACTGCTTGCCTGAATTATTAAACAAAACGGTTTTTCCCTATAACACCCGCAATTCACATACCTTCCGGAAATGGTAGCCGTAGATGGCCAGGGTCATGGCCAGGGGCAGGGCCCTGGGACGCCGGAACAGGGTCCAGAAAAAAAGCTTCCAGTAGTGGAAACGCTCTTTGCCCAGGATGCCCAGGCGGATAATTGACCGAATCAGGGCCATCAGGCTTTCGGAAGGACGCCGCATACGCAGTGGTTTTTTGTTGCCTGGAAAATTATACTCCCGAAGAAAGGTCATGACCCGCTGATAATACGCTGCAGGTGAATAAATGTTCTTCAAAAGTTCCCTGTATCCGTTTTGCAGTGACTCCAGATTCATGACCGGAATGATATTGGTGGTTCCATCCACATTGTTCCCGGAAAAGCTCTCCCGCAGCCGGCCGGACTGCTTAAGCCTGCTGTAGAGCCTGGTGCCTGGCGGGGCCTGGAGCAGTCCGACCATGGCGGTGGCTATGCCGCTTTCCTGGATGAATTCCACGAGACGGGTGAATATTTCAGTGTCATCATTGTCAAAGCCAACAATGAAGCCGCCCTGGACCTGTATCCCGAATCGCTGGATGCGCTTTACGTCCCGGATCAGATCGCGCCGGATGTTTTGCCCTTTGCCGCATTCGGCCAGGCTGGCCTCGTTGGGGGTTTCTATGCCGATGAACACGTTGTTAAAGCCTGCGGCAACCATCATGGTCAGCAGTTCCTCATCGTCAGCCAGGTTGATGGAGGCCTCGGTGCCGAAAGGTACACCCTTTTTTCCTTCCCTCCAACGGATCAATGCAGGCAAAAGCTCGGTCTTGAGCCGACGCTTGTTTCCGATGAGGTTGTCATCCACAAAAAAGATTCCGCCCCGCCACCCCTGGGCATAGAGACTGTTCAGCTCGGCGATCATCTGAGGCGCGCTTTTATTTCTCGGGGTGCGCCCCAAAAGGGCCGTGATGTTGCAGAAGTCGCAATTAAAGGGGCAACCCCGGGAATACTGAACGCTCATGGTTGCGTACTGTTTCAATTCCAACAGGTCCCACCGGGGAATGGGCGTTTGCCCAATATCAGCGTATTTATCCGTGGAATAAATCCTTTTTGGCCGTCCCTGATCCAGGTCCTTCAGGAATTCGGGCAGGGTCAGCTCGGCCTCGTTGAGCACAAAATAATCCACTTCAGGAAAGTGTTCATGCTCAACCGTGAACAAAGGTCCCCCGGCAACCACTTTCAGGCCCGCTTCCACGCACCTTTTGATCACCTTTTTGGATGATTCGCGCTGCACGGTCATGGAGCTTATGAACGCGTAATCCGCCCAATCCAGATCTTCCATGGATAACCCCCTGATGTTCATGTCCACCAGACGCAGACTCCAGTTATTGGGAAGCATGGCTGCTATAGTCGCCAGCCCCAGGGGAGGCAGGGAGACCTTCTTGCCCACAAATTTCAGGGCATGCTTAAAGCTCCAGAAAGTGTCCGGAATCTCCGGATAGATGAGCAGGATATTTGGGGTTTGCGTGTTGACAGGAGTCATATGTCCTCTTCATGGGGCTGAGTCTTTCTGGTGCTTCCGGCAAACAGCAGCGCTCCGCCGATCATTACTATTCCAATCCCGGCCCAGATAGGAATATTAAACTTTTTTCTGTCCTGTACAGACAATGAAAGTAGTCCGAGACTGGCTTCATGGGTCGCTTTGGGGTATGTAAAACCGCCCTTGTCCAGCACCATGACCCCGGCAAGGATCAGCGTGATTGCGGCAATCCTGATTCCATTCATTTAAAGTTCTCTCCTTGAACTGAAGTGTAGAGGCTGATGAAGGGCCCCTGCACAACTCGCCCCTATTATTTATTAAAAGATCTTTTCAGGTCGCCGACCTTTTCCTGGGCCTTGCCCTTGAAGTTCTCGACTTGTCCCTCAGCTTCAAGGCCGGGATTATTTAATGCTTTTCCGATGATTTCCTTGGCTTTGCCTTTGGCCTGGTGCATTTTGCCTTCAGCTTGATCCCCTGTGCTTGATTTCATGATGCTTTTCTCCGTTTTGGGCAGTGATTATTCAAAAACAATCCATTCCCAGTGTTCATGACTGATTTTCGCGGATGCGGATGGCAACGGTTCTGATCATCCAATCAGCCCGAGAATGCCGAATATGATCAGATAGATGGCCACGATGTAGTTCAACAGTCTCGGAAAAATGAGAATCAGGATTCCTGCGATGAGCGCAATCAAAGGTTCAGCCGCAATATTCAGCTCCATTATTCTTCCCCCCATGTCGGTTTTTGAACCGCCTTGCCGTGCCTCATGACCTTCTCAAGTCATGCCCCTGAATGCGGGAACCAAGCCTCAGGCTTGGGGAGCAAACAATGCCGTTCTTTATATTTTCAAGCTGATACTTAAACACCTGCTGAGCATTCATCATCAGACCCGGTCACCTATGGACTTTAAATTGAGCGAAAAAAGCAATAGTGCTGAAGCACTGGTTAAAACAGGACTATCACAGACAGGGGCCTCAACGTAACAGCCCTTACTCCATCTCTTCTTCCGGTTTGTTGTTGATAGTTCTTTTTTTCAAAAATCTAGCCATAACCAAAAGGCCTACGCCCAGGATAAACAGGCTAGCTGGTTCAGGCATTTCCGATACTCTTGAAAAATTAACAATCGTTGGAATTTGCTGTCCATTATTTAATGAATACCTGCTTGACCAGAAACCCCTCTCTTCGACAAATGAAGTCTTTGCAGTTGAAGAAAAGCCAGGATCATTGGGTGCATTTGCAGCGTAAATCAGACTTTTGTTACCTGTAAAAGTCCATGCGGTTGATGGACCAGATTCAGACCGTCGCGTTGATAATAGAACAGCATTAGAAGCAAGGCCATCTTTCACGCTTGTTTTATATACAGCGACNGAACGTTCAATGTCCTCTTTATCCACATAAGAAAACGCGGGGTATTTACCAATTTTCAGATGATTATATGTATCCGGCAGGAAAAGTGTTGCCTGAGCACTGACTGCCAAACACAGAATCATTATAAGTTTTAACAATAATATTTTTTTCACTTGAGCCTCAGCAAATAACAAATTGGACTATTTGACCTTGTGGTAATGACCGTATCGTCAATGTCTTCAACAGTGCTTGACTGTTTGGATGTTGACCCGCATCCTGCAAAACGATGAGTATAATGATGATTAGAGAGCCGAAAACCATATATGGTTTTTCATGGCTTAAACATCTTGAATGCCTTGTTTATTAAGGCAGGGTTACTGGTTGCTCAGGTGATCCTTCGTCCCTGAAGAACCTGAATCAAGACAACAATGACGGCGATGACCAAAAGGACGTGCACAACGCCGCCCATGGTATAACCGGTCAATAACCCAGCCAGCCACAAGACCAAAAGAATGATAAAAATTGTCCACAGCATATTAACCTCCTGAAAAGCGTAATTCATCCACCAGGGCTGAATTATTGCTATTGTTTTTTCATGGGCTTATCACAGCAAACCAGTTCGCCTTGGCCTGCTTCTTTTACTTCCACAACATTTCCACAAGCTTCGCATTTATAAACTTCTTTCACCTTGGTCATAATTTCCTCCATTTGATTGCAGTGTTGTCTGATCTCGGACAAGATGTCCTTTGTTTCTTCACTTTCCGGATGTCCAGCAACCCGGACAGGATACAAGATCATTTTTGAACCTTCTCTTTTCTCAATTATATCAGTAATTATTTGTTGAAAGCGTGTCTGTAGGGGAGAAGCATTTTCTTGAAGGGAAGAATCCCGGGAAACGGGAATATTTCCCGGGGGGAACAATGGTTGGTTATGAATGGTTTTCTCTGGTCGGGCTTTACAGTCTTATTTTCACTGTATATGTTCAAAATCTGTCAGACCGGGTTAACAGCTTAAAAAGTCTTCAAAAAATCCAAGCGCCACAGCGCATTCCAACACCCACTTGAGTTAAGGAAATGAGGCGCAAGTCATAACACGTCATCTGAAGTGGGCGCCCCGGAGAATCAACGCAGCAACTGGAAGATTTTCAAAAGTCTGTTAAAATATGGGGCTCTTGTTGACAGTATATCCTGTGAACAATATAAAATTGTAAATATGGATAAAAACTAAATGATTATCTACGTCTTGCTGTTCACTTCAGCCGGCCGACGTTTCAAAAGGGTTTAAGCCAGTTGCTGTGATGGGCAAGGATTTCTACTGTCCCGGATGTTCGGACGAGGGAAAAGCATGGTAACTAAAATAAGAATCTGGGCACAAANAATAAGCTCGAGCTTCTGGTTCATACCCGGAGTGATCGTGCTGGCTTCTGTGGCGCTTGCCACAGTCCTGATCGCCATAGACGCGACCGTTGAGTTGGAATTTGTCGTAAAGTGGCATCTGGTCTTCGGCTCCAGTGCGTCCGGAGCCCGGGATCTGCTCACAATTGTTGCGGGCTCTATGATTACTGTGGCCGGAGTAGTGTTCTCAGTCACCCTCGTGGCTCTTTCGCTGACGTCCACTCAGTACACGCCGCGGGTTATTCGCAGTTTTATGCAAGACCGCGGCACTCAGGCAGTGCTTGGCATCTTCGTCGGCATTTTCACATACTGCCTGGTGGTGCTTCGGACGATCAGCGACGTCGACGAACGGACTTTCGTCCCGCAGCTTGCTGTGCTGGGCGGGTTATCCCTTGCTTTTGTCGGGGTAGCCTTTTTGATCTACTTCATTCACCACATCTCCACATCCATCCAGGCATCGAACATTATTGCCGCAGCCGCACGCGAGGCCCTCGTGACCGTGAATCGCCTGTACCCCGAAGAACTTGGTGAAGTGGGCGAAAAAGATATGAGCGACAACCTCCAGGCGTCTCTGATGAATCAACATTGGTCTGTAGTCACTGTCCGGAAGACCGGTTACATAGGAAATATTGATGTTAACGAACTCCTGGATTTTGCCAGGAAACACGAAACAGTTCTGCGCATGGAGAGCGGAATCGGGAAATTTGTAATCGAAGGCACCCCTTTGATCTCGTTGATGGGTCAGCACGATCTAAACGACGAAATAAGGGCTGAGCTGAACGCGGCCTATGTCATCGGCCGTGAGCGCATGGTGGAAAACGACGCGGGGTTTGGTATCCGGCAGCTCGTGGATATTGCCATGAAAGCACTGTCGCCTGGCATCAACGATACTTCGACCGCGGTGATTTGCGTGGATTACCTGTCAGCGATCCTGGTCCGGCTTGCCACCCGCCGGATTGCGTTTTCTCACCTCATGGATCAGGGAAAGTTGCTGATAATTACCAAAGGGCCAACTTTCGAGAGTCTGCTTACTGAAGCTTTTGAACAGATCCGGCAGAATGCCGCTGGAAACGTTGCAGTTATGTCACGGATTCTAGGCGCGTATCAAGCCATCGCCAGCCGGACGGTCAGTCAAAGCCGACGACGTACGGTTCGTGCAAAGGTGGAATTGATCGCTGATCTGGCCGAACGCACCATTGAATCGCCACATGATCTGGCAAAGTTCAAGAGCCGACTGGCGCGGGTGCGTAAGGCGCTTCAAGATGATTTTTGATTCAAAACATGCCGGATGTATGCAAAAGCAACAAATACCTGGGTATGATAAACTCTGTGATTTTTGAACTTTCTTTCAAGCCTTTGTTTTGAGCTTCATTCAAAAAGAAGGCTCTTCCGGTTTAAGCGTACGCAGCCTGAAAGAGGCTTAAACTTATGAATTTCGGTAGTTCGGGCTCAAGCGAAAGGCATATTTAACTCTCGCCCGCTCCAGGAGTCGCTTGAGGCGCAGAGCTCACAGAGAGGAGAGTTTTATGATTTCTCCGAGCCAGAGAAATCATAAAGGTTCTCGCCCCTGTGGGGGAGCTTGTTATTCATATCCCCCAACTCGGGGGATATGAGTATTAAATCTCTTCCTCCTGCCTTGCTCTGCGGCTCTAGGACTGCTTCAGGCCGGGCGTGAGATATTCTTTTCTTTTCGAGGAAGTACGCTTAAACCGGATGAACCAAAAAGAAACAATAACCGGGCATTGGTAATTTTCCTAAGGCCCATTTTCAGCTGATTACAAGATCCGCAAGCATCAATTTTATTGAACCAGCACAAAGGTCAGCAGTCCGCTTAGTTCCTCCCATATTATGGCCGAGCCAAGGAAATCCCCATTTTATTCCATTATTCTTGCGGCTCAGATTATACAGAATAAAGACCCCAAGGCCCAGCAGGACCAGGAAAATGCCCCCGGAAAAAGTCCCCGCGCCCAGGAGCCTGTCCACAATATACAAAACCAAATTCAAAACGGCATCATTGAGAAATTTTCAGGTTGGCGATTACAAATATGGTATTGGCAAAACCATATCGTATGTGATAACTGACGAAACGGGCCATGTATCACTCCTTTGTCAGGTTGTGGGGACAACGTGGCATCGGAGCGCCATGGACCGTTCAATCAGCAAGGCTGTTGAACTCTGACCCGGTCTTGAGGGCCGGACCTCTATGCTTATATTAAAATGAAAAACGATAAAGCTTTCGGAAACTTGAGTTAATTTCGATTGCCTTTCACTACACCCCCTTGCCATGCTCAGTATGGTTAGGGGGTGTTTTTTTGCCCTGATACTCGCTATTCTGTTGGTACATCTGAAGTTATGAGCAGTGGCACGGTTTTTGAAAATTAAGAGATTGTTTCGGAGGACTTGTGACGCGAGTAGCTGATGAAAGCGACTGTACCGGATTTGGTACGGAAGAATGCGAATCCGTGGCAAGTCAAAATTTGTTATGTCAATAAAATAAAATTCTGACGCGTAGCGAAATTCGGCTTAGAAGCCGATTTTTTTTGCTTGCGGATAAAAGAGGGTTAATATATGCAACTGCGAAGTGTACCAGATCAATACAGGAAAAAGACCGATTCAGGAATGAGACAAATGCTGATGGCAAATCATTGTCTACGAAGATGGATTCAACTGAGCATGCTGGTTTTTCTGTTTCTTGCGCTCGGCAGTGGATTCGCACCTGTTTTTGCGAATGCCGATGTTCCCAAACTGCTGCGATCTCCATCAATCAGTCCTGATGGTTCAGAGATTGTATTCAGCACCGGCGGAGATCTCTGGATCGTTCCGGCACATGGCGGCGTGGCGAACCGGCTGACCGGGCATCGTTTCGATGACCTGCATTCAAGCTGGAGCCCCGACGGTCAATCCCTCGTGTTCACGTCGATGCGCGACGGCTATATGAATCTTTGGCGCATTCAGCGCGACGGAACCGGGACTGTTCAGCTGACCTACAGTGATCGCTTCCTGCGCGCGCCGCATTGGTCGCTAGATGAAGAAGGCAGGGAGATCATCACCTTCTCGGGTTTTCTTGAGGCCGATGTATACCTTGATCAGCGTCCTTACCGGATATCACCGCAAGGCGGGGAACATGAGCTCATTCATCAAGCCTTCGGTTCCGAACCGCGCTTTTCTCCGGATGGTCAACGAGTCGTCTTTACCCGCGGTGGATACTATCATGACTGGAATCATCGACGGTATCGCGGACCGGATGCAATGAACGTCTGGGTTCTACATCGAGCGGAAGAGCGTTTCGAGGCCGTCACGGAATGGGAAGGCGACGACGGGAGCGCCAAGTGGTTGGACAACGATACGCTGCTCTTCATGTCTGAACGCCAGCTCGATACGGTCAATCTCTACCGTGTCAACCTGGAAGACGACAATCGTGCCATTCAGCGCATCACGCATTTTAAAGGACGCGGCATTCAGGATTTTGACGTCTCAAGGGATGGAAGCATGGCCGTTCTTCAGGTCTGGGATCGACTGTACACCCTGGACCTTGTTGATCCCCAGGCTGAGCCGGAACCGATAAGTATTCGAATGGGCGATGATGGCTGGGATGATCATATTTTGCGCTGGATCGACCAGGACGTTACCGAGGCCGCACTCAGTCCGGATGGACAGGTTATGGCCTATATCGCCTATGGACGAGTCTACATCCGCCATGTGGACGAATATAGTCCCACCCGGGCGGTAACTGCTGATACCCATGCCCGTCACCAGGATATAGCATGGTCTCCGGACGGGCTGCATCTGTATTTTGCAAGTGATGCCGACGGTACGCTCTCGATCTACAAGGCCCAGGTGGAACTAACCCGGGATGAAATCCGTCTCGCCCATCAGCAACTTCCTACGGGAAGTGGCGATCTTCTAGCGAAAAACACTGCAACGCACGTATCGCGCGGGGCAGAAAGCGCGCGTCATTTTTTCGAGCATTCCGTGAATTCGAATGCGGATGACCCTATTGCGCCGCTGCCCGACAATCCACTGGATCCGCACGATCCGTACAAACTGGAACCGACCGGGGAGCCGGCTGATGTCCCTTCTCCTTCGAAGGAAAAGAGTCATGTCACGGAGAAGAAACCCGTGGCCGGTCAAGAGGATCCTGCTCGTTGGCATGACGCCGTTCAGTTCCGTGTTTTGCCCGTTGTCGTGGAAGAGAGCAACGACCGTGGTGTTTCACCT
>SL_3KL_010_SEDDRAFT_10003045_pt1 | contig 15269 bp, 6 predicted proteins | sample SodLakKL_010_SED_2_FD_10381 | JGI IMG/M metagenome (IMG submission 10381)
AGCGGAGCCAGCCCCCTTATCGACTGGGATCAGCTCACCATGATCTTTGATTTCCACGTTGGTCAGGATGGCGACGGTGGTCCGGACTGGACCTGGTACTTCGACAACATCGTGGTGAATCACGCGGATCCGGACGGCGATCGTCCCGATGGTCCCGCAACACCCGAAGATCTGCATCCGGTATCCCTGCCGCTTGACTTCGAAGATGACGAGTTCAACTGGAATTTCGCATTCTTCGGATTTGAAGGTGGACACGCCGCTCGCGTTGCAAATCCTGACAAGGGCGACGCCAACGACAGCGACTGGGTAGGCAGGATGGTCAAGGGCTCCGGACCCTTCTGGGCCGGTACATTCATGTACCTTGATGAAACCTTTACAGTGGACCAGGAATCCCCATACATCACAATGAAAGTCTGGTCGCCTCGCGCAGGTGTTCCGGTCCTCATGAAAGTCGAGGAGCAGGATGGTGCTGCGGAGTTTGAGATCACCAGCAATACCACCACCAGCGGTGAATGGGAAACCATGCAGTGGGATATGAGCGCTGCCGGTTTCACGACGGAATGGGATGTAGTGGTACTGATCTTTGATTTCCGCGACGGCGGTTCTGGTGATGCAAGTGATAACTTCACCTGGTACTTTGACGATTTGAATGTCAATCAGCAAGCCTTGCCGACATCATCCGATGATCACGTACTTGACGTACCGATGGCCTATGAACTGCGCCAGAACTATCCAAACCCGTTCAACCCGACGACACAAATCCAGTTCGACATTCCGGAGCAGTCGGAAGTTACCCTGGAAGTGTTCAACGTTATGGGACAGCGTGTTGCCACACTTGCAGCCGGTTCTTATCAGGCCGGTCAGCATACGGTGGAGTTTGATGCAACCAACCTTGCAAGCGGTATCTATATTTACCGCCTGCAGGCAGGTTCGTTCACCCAAACCCAAAAAATGATGCTGGTGAAATAGGCTTTATACACCAGCCGTTACAGTATGATAATGGCACAAGGGTTGCCGGTACGTTTTGTGCCGGCAACCTTTGTCATTTTTCTGACCGATAATTGTAAAATTCTTTAAATAATATCATATCACGATTGCACGAAATTTCTAGCTGGATGTTATGACCGATACTGCATGACCATGCAAAATCTTCTGAAAACCGTCAATGGATAACAAAATGAGTTTAAATAAATCTGCACTTTACATTTTTATGTGCGCTTTGCTTGCCGGCACGATGTTCGGCAATGCGCAAGCCCAAAACTGGAAACTGGTCTGGTCTGATGAATTTGATGGTGATTCTCTGAACACGGACTACTGGGAATATCAGATCGGAACGGGAACCTCGGAAGGCTTGACCAACTGGGGAAACAATGAGAGCCAGTATTACACCGACCGCGAAGAGAATGTCTATGTTGAGGATGGCCGTCTTCACATCCGCGCATTGGATGAAAGATTTGGGAACAGGAATTTCACCTCGGCCAGGATCCGGACAAAGGACAAAAAGGATTTCCTCTACGGCCGGTTCGAAATCCGCGCCAAGATGCCTATCGGACAAGGAATATGGCCGGCGATATGGATGATGCCAACCGACGATGTCTACGGCGGATGGGCAGCCAGCGGCGAGATTGACATCATGGAGTACCTCGGCCATCAACCCCACAGAGTCCACGGCACACTGCATTATGGTGGCGGCTGGCCAAACAATGTCCACTCCGGAACCCATTATGATTTGACCTCAGGCCGGTTTTCCGATGACTTTTACACCTTTGCGCTTGAATGGGAAGAAGGGGAAATGAGGTGGTATGTCGACGATGTGCACTATCAGACACAAAATGAGTGGTTCACTGCGGGCCATCCGTTCCCGGCGCCCTTCGATAAACGGTTTCATTTTATATTCAATGTAGCGGTAGGTGGCAACTGGCCGGGTTATCCGGACCATACGACCGAGTTCCCGCAGGAAATGGTGATTGAATACATACGTGTCTATGAGGAAGCAGAGCCGACCTCAGCCGATGAGGATTTGCTTGCTCTGCCTGCATCCATTGAACTGCATCAGAACTACCCCAACCCGTTCAACCCCACCACTAATATCACTTTTGCCCTTCCCGAGTCGGCCCATGTAACGCTTGGCGTCTACAATATGCTGGGGCAGCGGGTGGCCGTGCTGACGGACAATTACCTTGCTTCAGGCAGTCACGAAGTGACGTTTGATGGTTCACATCTGTCCAGCGGTACCTACATTTACCGGTTACAGGCAGGAGATCAGGTGCTTACACGCAGCCTCACGCTCGTGAAGTAACAAATAATCTTACAACGGATTACCTCAGCAATGAATAAGCCCGCAGTGTTGTATTTATCTATTCTTGGTTACTTGTTTTTTGCATTTGTGCTGCCATCTGTGGTGGCGGCACAAACCGTTTCACCACCGGAGTTCTCCCATCCGGCCGGCACGTACACGGATTCTTTCGGATTGTCATTCGATGTACCTGCAGGAACAACCGTTTACTATACGACCAATGGGGATGTGCCGACCACCTCGTCCAACGTATTCCAGAGCGGGAGTCCGGTCAACATATCGGGCACGGTCATGGTGCGTGCGCGTGCTTTTGGCGAAGGAAATGTTTCCAGCGAAACGGTAACCAGGGTCTACATCCAGCTGCATTCCAATGTGGCGGATTTCGACTCGGATCTGCCTCTGGTCATCGTGAACCAGTTCGACAACGTCATGCATCCCGAAGGTCATCACCGCAGTATGGTCTACTTTTCCGTGATCGATCTGAAAAGTGACGGCCGTGCCCGGCTGCTGACCGACGATCTGCATTTGCACAGCCGCACATCCTCCAACTATCGCGGCTCCAGTTCCCTCTCTTTTCCCAAAAAGCAGTTTGGCGTACGCCTGATAGATGACGAGGACGAAAACCGCAACGAACCGATTCTCGGCCTGCCATCGGAGAACAACTGGATCATGTATGCTCCGTATGACGACCGGTCGCTGATACGGAACGCGATTGCCTATCAGCTCAGCAGCGACATGGGCCGCTACGCCCCGCGCACCCGCTTTGTCGAGCTTTTCCTGCATGACGGCAGCGGCCCAGTAACGCAGAGCCACTACCACGGCATCTACATGCTGGTGGAGCGGATAAAATGGGACAACAACCGTGTCAACATCACCAAACTCTCTCCCGAAGACAATTCCGAGCCGGAGATCACCGGTGGATACATCATCAACTTCGACCGCGACGTGCACATCCGCAGCAACCACCGCAACACCGGATTCGCACTGGTCCGTCCGCAGCATGATGACATCACCTCGCAGCAGCGAAACTGGATCGAGAACTATCTCGGAGACCTGGAAAGGGCCCTTTTCGGAAGTAATTACCGTGATCCTGACAACGGATACGCCGCCTGGCTGGATCCCGAGTCGTTCATCGACCACCACCTCATAACCGAAACACTCAAGGAGATGGATGGATACCGTCTGAGCACGTTCATGTACAAGGATCGTGGCGGACGGATGATCATGGGTCCGGTATGGGACTATAACCTGAGCATGGGCAATTATGTGGAAAACCATCCCCAGTGGGGAACGGTGTGGAACGGCCACAGTCCCACTGGCTGGTACTACACCCACGTCCCCGAAGAATCTTATGTGAATGGCTGGTACACCCGGCTGTTCCAGGATCCGGCATTCCAGGAACGTTATCGTGAACGCTGGTGGGAACTGCGCCGCGGGCCCTTTGCAACCGAGCATATCGTGAACATGATTTACTATTATGTCGATAAGCTGGATGAGGCCAAGGACCGGAATTTCGAGCGCTGGGATATCATCGGCGAGTACATTTGGGAGTGGGGCCACGAGGGATTTGACTCCTACGAGGAGGAAATCGACTTTCTCGTGTACTGGGTTGAAACGCGCATGGACTGGATCGACTCGCAGATGGGAAGCCCCCCTGAGGACCTGCCCGAATCCAATCTCCGCTACTACTGGCATTTCAGCGACAACCTGCCCAACAACACCCCGCTGGAGACCGTGGATGCTACCTATTCGCTGATGCACAATGCGCAAATACGTTATCATTCCGCTCTGGAGGGCTATCCCTTTGAGGAAGATCATGCGTTGTGGAGAAAAGCTTCCATGGAGCGCCGCAATCGTCCGACCGACATCAACTACCGTTCGGATGGAAACGAGGGACGTCCCTTCGACCAGGGTGCCATGCGCGGTCTGCAGGTGCGCCAGCCGTTCCGGGGGGGGGCGGGTGAGAATACCCTGATATTCGAGGTGCCCACCACGAACATGGACGATATCGTCTTCCGCTTTGCCGCCATGGACGAGGGTGCGGCCGATGCATTGATCATCGACTATGCAACGCAGTCCGATGAGCCAAACTGGACCACAACCGGCATGATTCCCACCCGGTTTACCCTGTCGGAGGAGTTTCGTGAGTTCATCGTTGATTTCAGGGCGGTGGAGGAAGCCGGCGACAATCCTGACTTCATGATACGGATCCGGTTTGATGGTGAAAATATGGACCGGGACAATGGCAACCGTGTCACGTTCAACAACTTCAGTTTGGAGGAGTACTCCGGGGAGTTGGATGTCAGCTCACAGGTCGATGAACATGTTGCTGCGGCTTTTCACCTCGATCAGAATTATCCCAATCCGTTCAATCCGTCCACGGTGATCAGCTACCAGTTGCCGCAAAGCGGTCACGTGTTATTGGAAGTCTACGATATCCTGGGACAACGCGTGGCGACACTGGTCAACAAACATGTTTTAGCCGGTCGCCACGATGTGACATTTGATGCCGTTGATCTGTCGAGTGGAGTTTACGTCTACCGATTGCAGACAGAGAACCATAGCCTGTCACGGTCGATGCTGCTGGTGAAATAACGGCCAATCGGAGAGGCATAAGAGAGAGAACCCGGATCGGGCACCTGAGGACAAAATCCTACTTGACCAGCTGCATGGTGCGGCTTTGCTGGTAAGTGTCCGTAACCAGTCGATAAATGTAGGTCCCCGAACCAAGGTCGCCTGCATCGAATGTCAGTGTGTGGCTTCCCGCCTGAAAATTCCTGTTTGCAACATTGGCAACCTGACGTCCCAGTACATCATAAACACGGATGCTTACATGACCGGATTCCGGCAGATCAAACGAAATATTTGTGGTCGGGTTGAAGGGATTTGGATGATTCTGGTGCAGTTCAAAAGCCTTGGGGCCATCGTGCAAGTCATCATCCGCAGAGGTAAGTTCAGCATCCTGATAAACCCGGATCCAGTCAACGACCATCTCCTGAGGAAACTCGGTGGTGTCGTCCGGATTACCGGGCCAGTTGCCGCCAACGGCCACGTTGAAAAGGAAATGAAATCTCATATCGAATGGCCAGTGGTAAGGTGCCAAGTGTGATGGCCAGACAAAGTGATACAAGTTGCCGTCTACAAACCACTGGATCCTTTCCGGTTCCCAGATAATTGTGAATACATGAAAGGAATCATTGAATGTGCTGTCATTTCTCAGGGTATACCTGCCTCCGGTCAAGGCATGTCCGGCACCAGGTGCCGAACCGTAATGTACGGTACCATGCGCAACATGCGGTTCATGTCCAATTATTTCCACGATATCAATCTCCCCGCTCCTGGGCCATCCTCCATAAACGTTGTCGGTTGGCAGCATCCAGAGAGCCGGCCACAAGCCTTGTCCCTTAGGCATTTTTGCACGAATCTCAATTTTGCCATAAAGGAAGTCGGCGTTGTTAATGGTCCGAATACGGGCTGATGTGTAATTCCTTGTTCTGTAGGATTCTTCCAATGCCCGGACATGGAGCTTGCCATCCTGAATAAAGATGTTTTCTTCCCGGTCGGTATAATACTGCAGTTCACTGTTGCCCCATCCGGCGGGTAAACCATATTGTGAGCCGGTGCCGTACATGTACTCCCAAATGGAGGTATCAAGCGTGTCGGCTTCAAACTCATCTGACCAGACGAGCTGCCAATCCTGTGAGACAGCAGTGATTGGTATCAGGAGCAGTGCTGCGATCAGGCACGTCAGCAGGCTGCCAGTGTCTTTTAATTTCATGGATTCGTAGTCTTGTCTGGATGTTGTCGCCGATATGCCGGCATCTGTTGGATTTCCATGTGGGAATCACTAATCATCTGCATATCGAAGGTTCACTGGTAATATTGCAAAAAAGGAAATTATTTGCAAGAAATTTGCTTGAACGGATTTACCTTCTTTATTTGGCTTTCAAATACTATATATAACTGATTGCAGATTCCTTTCTTGCTCTTCCTCTGCTATTTTATTTAAAATGCCAGATTTCATCCGTGAGTAGATAAATCAATATATAAGCTTAGTGAAAAGCGGACATCTGTTCATAATCATTCACAGTGCCAGCTGTCTTTAACATGATTATCTCTGCTTTTAGTGCGTGCAAATCAAACACGGCAACTGCTATATCCAGACTCGTCGACGGTTTCAATTTTCAGCTTCTATGTCAGTGTAAAGTGATGCAGGATAATGAAGTAGTGCATGGTGGCCTGCTGTGCCATGAGAATAGAAGTGAAAAAAATTTCCATTTATTAAAAAAAATTGGAAAAAAATATTGTAACAATGCAATGAATTATACATATTCCCAACGGGAGAGTTATGCGTCAGACTCTTCATTTTTATTAAAAATACTATTTAAGATAAGCGTAAATATATGAGGTGAAGATGAATATAGGATTCAAGTACAGACAGAGTATACTTGCAATAACTTTCTTTTATTGCTTTTTGTTGCTTGCTCCAATGGTGAACGCTCAGGAGTATATGCCACTGAGCTTCAATGTGGATTCGCAAGTGATAGACTGGGATCAGGCTGAATTCATCGTTTTTGACGGAGCCGGCCTTGAAAGGGTGGCTAATCCGGACGCATTGTCCGGAAATGACACCGATTATGTCTTTGAGTATGTAAAAAATGCCGGGGGACAACACTGGGCCGGTTTTCATTACAGACTCCAGGACGCTGTCAATACTACCGAAGATGCGGTATTCCGCTTGAATGTTTGGTCACCACGTTCCGGGATCCAGGGTTTGATGAAACTTGAGTCGCTGGCGGGCGCAACAACAGGTGATCAGTTTACCGATATCACCGTTTCGGAGGGATGGAACGTCCTGGAATGGGATCTGAGCAATGTGAATCACGAGGTTAATTGGGAACGCGTGGTAATCATTATGGATCTGGGAGGGCCGGTTGGAGAAGGTTTCAACACAACATGGTATGTAGACGACTTCGAGCTTGCCGGCGTGACAGTCATCGGAGAGCCGGATGACCCCGATGGAACTCCGATTCTGCCACCGGCCAATGAAGCAGACCTGCAACCGCTCCCGATATCATTTAATATGGACACAACTCATGTTGACTGGGAGGGGTACACTTTCTATCCGTTTGAAGGAGCTTCGCTCAGCAGGATTGAAAACCCGGATAAATCAACCGGAAACGACTCGGACCATGTCCTGCAGTATGAGAAAGTCACCGGGGGAGCACCTTGGGCCGGTTTCTTTTACCATCTGGAAGATACCATTAATGCCACGAACGATGCGGTTTTCCGTCTTAATGTGTGGTCACCGCGGGCTGATATCCAGGGAACAATGAAACTGGAACTGCGCGAAAACGCCGCTGTCAACACCGGGGACCTGTTCTCAGTTAATACCACCGTAGCAGAGGAATGGACCACTCTGGAGTGGGATCTGAGCGGTGTCAATCAGGAGATAGACTGGGACAAATTGGTGGTAATCATGGATTTGGGTGCCGGACCCGCTGGCGGTACCAACTATACCTGGTTCCTGAACGACTTCGAGCTGGATGGAGTAACAGTCGTGGGTGTACCCGATGATCCGGACGATCCCGCAGAGCCCCCTCCGGCACCTGCTGGTTTTGTCATTCACACCACAATCGGTGAAGACCCTGTTGGAGATGGAGAGCTGTTCCTTGCAGCCGGGCCCAATAATGTTGAAGAGGAAGGTATCGACTACCGACTTTTCTATGCTAAAACAGCTGACGTCCCGGAAAATCCGCTGGATGCCACGGAGTATCAGTTTGGCACAACTCCCGGTGATGGTGATGGCGTGAATGCGTTTGGATTTGTACTGGGTGGACTTGAGCCGGGAACCGAGTACACCTTCTGGCTGTATCAGTACAACAGCACTGAGGATCTGTATTCCGATCCTGCAACAGTTTCAGCTGTCGCCGCCGGCGATCCCGATGATCCCGATGACCCGGTGGATCCTGTTGACCCGATTGTAATCGATGAGCCGGATGATGTGGCCAACATGCAGCCGTTCCCCATCGCATTCAACATCGATACCGTTGCTGTTGACTGGCAGGACTATACCTTCTTCCCATTCGAGGGAGCCGAACTCAGTATAATTGCCAATCCGGATAGTTCTACTGGAAATGATACCGATTTGGTCCTGGAGTATGTGAAGAACCCTGCCGGACAACCATGGGGTGGTTTTTTCTACCTTCTGGAAGACACCATCAATACCACCGATGATGCGGTGTTCCGCCTGAATATATGGTCGCCACGCGCTGATATCCAGGGAATCATGAAACTCGAGTCGCGTGATGGCGCCACGACTGGCGATCTGTTTGCCGATATCACCGTTGCAGAAGAATGGACCGTTGTTGAATGGGACCTGAGCGGTGTGAATCACGAAGTGAACTGGGACATGGTTACGGTCATCATGGACCTGGATACGGGCAATCCGCCGCAGGGTGGGGCCCGTGACACCTGGTACCTTGATGACTTCGAGCTGGCCGGCGTGGTTGTGGTTGATGATCCCGATGATCCCGATGATCCCGACTCGCCCTTTGCCGGTGGAAGCGGAACGCCGGAAGACCCGTACCAGATCGAAACCATCGAGCATTTCCAGAATGTGGAAGAGAACTTCCACTTTGTCCAGATTTCCGACATTGATGCGACCGGATTCGAGTTCACAAAGATCAATCACTTCGGGGGAGTATACGATGGTGGCGGACATGTGATCTCCAACCTGACGATCACCGATGGCGGCCACCAGGCAGCACCCTTCCGGGTGGTTGTCGGTGGTCATATCAAAAACCTGGGACTCAAGAACGTTAATATATCAGGGGAAGAAATGACGGCCGGCATGGTCGGTGAAATGACCTCGGGCGGCCTCATCGAAAACTGCTTCGTAACTGGCGTCGTTGACGGACACCTGCTGGTTGGGGGCATTGTCGGCTTTATCACCGATGGTGAAATCCGCAACTCCTACTCCCATGTTATCGTTAAAGCTGAAATAACACAGAACGCAGGAATCGCCGGAAGGATCAATAACGGTACCGTCCGCAACTCCTACTCCGTGGCACAAGTGTCAGGTGTCGACCAGTATGCAGTGCTTGTTGGTTACAATGTAGGCGGAACAGTACGTGACAGCTATTGGGATACCTTCTACAGCTTGCCGAAACGAGCTGTTGATGATGGTCCAACCGGTACCAACGTCGTAGGTCTGGCAACAGAGTTGATGACGGGTCCGGCAGCTGCAGTCAACATGACGGCCCTGGATTTCGATAACATCTGGCAGGTAGCTGAAACCGGTTATCCCGTCCTGTTCTGGCAGGATCCTGCGGATGCGATCGAACCGGGTGAATCCTTTGAAGATCCCGATGCCCTTGATCCGGTTTCGCTGCCACTCGATTTCGAAGACGAAGAGTTTGACTGGGATAACGCTTTCTATGGGTTTGAAGGCGGACACATTGACAGGGTGGAAAATCCCCAGCCTGACGACGTGAACAGCAGCGGCTGGGTTGGTAGAATGGTCAAAGGAGCCGGGCCCTTCTGGGCAGGGGCATTCATGCACCTTGAGGAGTCATTCACTGTCAATTCGGCAACACCCTATATCACAATGAAAGTCTGGTCGCCGCGTGCAGGTGTTCCGATCCTGATGAAACTGGAACAGCAGTTCGATACGCAGGATTTCGAGATAACCAGCAATACGACCCGAAGCGGTGAATGGGAAGTGATGCAGTGGAACATGAGCGCCGCCGGTTTCACCAGGTCATGGGACATGATCACGATGATCTTTGACTTCCGTGAGGGAGGAGAAGGCGATGGTGGTCCGAACTTTACCTGGTACTTTGACGACCTGAATGTCAACTCCGAGCGTGTTCCTACGTCGGCAGACGAAATCGGACAGGAAATCCCTGTGGCTTTCGATCTGAGGCAAAACTATCCGAATCCGTTCAACCCGACCACGCAGATTCAGTTTGACATACCGGAACAGGCAGAGGTTATGCTTGAGGTGTTCAACATCATGGGACAGCGTGTGGCAGTCCTCGCCAGCGGATCGTACCAGGCAGGACAGCATACTGTGTCATTCGATGCCACAGATCTGGCAAGCGGAATCTATGTATACCGCCTGCAGGCCGGCTCGTTTACGAAAACCCAAAAAATGATGCTGGTGAAATAGTATCCTGTGACCACAGGATAATTACTTTTCCGTTATCCTTTCTTTTGGAAAAAGGCAGCCTGAGTTTTCAGGCTGCCTTTTAAATGCCCAACCAAATGCAGACTCAATTGCTAATTATTATGAGTCGATCCAATGGATGGCGACCGTTCAACACTCTCCCTTCTGATGTGAATTGCCAACAGTTGCAAAGTAAGCAATACCTGTTTGCAGCTATTCAAAGCTTAGACACACTTTTATCTGCCACATTATGCAAGTTTTGCATTGCAGAGAATCCTCAACAGGACTGGAAAAGATTTCGATAAGATGTGAATAAAACAAAAATGTTGAAACTGTTAATTTTTTAGAATAGAGGTTGTTATGAAATTTTCTGGTACCATATTATGCAGCTGGTTAGCTGCATCTTTAACGTTTTTGATCATGTTCTTGCCATTGCACAGCAATGGACAGGAACTTCTCCCATTGTCATTCAATATGGATGATACCGGCATTAACTGGGAAGAAGCTGCCTTTGTAGGCTTTGAAGGTGGCGCAGTTGAACGTATAGCAAATCCGGACAGATCGGGCATTAATGAAACCGATTATGTCCTTCAGTATACAAAGGATCCGGGGGGACAACCATGGGGTGGATTCGAGTATTATCTGGAAGATTTCGTAAATACTACCGATGATGCCGTTTTCAGGGTTAAGGTCTGGTCGCCGCGTGCAGATATCCAGGCCCGAATGAAACTGGAAACGCGTTTCGAGAATTTTTCGACAGGCGACCTGCTGGCCGATGTCACAATAGCCGGAGAATGGACACAGTTTGAGTGGGATTTGAGCGGTGCCGATCACTCCGTTGCCTGGGACATGGTGGTGATCATCATGGACCTGGATGTCGATAATCCGCCTCAAGGCGGTGCCGATGACACCTGGTATCTGGATGATTTTGAACTGGCGGGAGTTGAGGTCACGGACGGTCCGGATATCCCCGATGATCCAGACGATCCATTTGCCGGTGGTGATGGTTCCCCTGAGGATCCCTATCAGATAGCTACCATTGAACATTTTCAGAATGTGGAAGGCAACTATCATTTCGTCCAGACTTCAAACATTGATGCATCCGGCTTCGAATTCACACCGATTCCCAGTTTTGGCGGTTATTATGATGGCGGAAACTATGTCATCACCGGTCTGACCATCATGGATGGCGGTTTTCAGGCAGCACCCTTCAGTGTGCTGGCAGGGGGGCACATCAACAACCTTGGTCTGGTGGATGTAAACATTTCCGGCGGACAAATGACGGCAGGAATAGTTGGTGAAATGGTCTCTAATGGGCTCATCGAAAACTCATTTGTTACCGGTACGCTTGATGGAGAACTGCTGGTTGGCGGCATAGCTGGATTCATCACCGATGGTGAAGTCCGCAATTCCTACGCCAGGGTGGACATCACTGGTGAAGTAACCCAGATTGGCGGGATTGCCGGCCGATTGAACGAAACCGGCACTGTTCGTAATTCATACGCTGTGGCGCAGGTAAGTGGAGTGGCCCAGCACGGCGTTCTCGTCGGTAACAATGCGGATGGCATGGTTGCCGACAGTTACTGGGATACCGAAGCCAGCTCACCCGCCAGCGCAATCGGAGATGGCGCCGACGGTACAAACGTAGTTGGCCTGACAACGGCAGAAATGACGGGTCCGGCAGCTGAAGACAACATGACGGTACTGGATTTTGCAGACATCTGGCGAACAACGGATGACGATTATCCGATACTGGCATGGCAGCTGGAGTCGGACGACCCAGTTGATCCCGATGAACCTTTCGCTGGCGGCAGCGGTACCGCCGAGGATCCCTATCAGATTGCGACGCTTGCACATCTGAAGAATGTCTCCGGTGGGGCTTATTTTGTTCAAATTGCTGATATTGATGCTTACGGCGATGATTTCACTCCACTTGGGGACTTCACCGGTGATTACGAGGGCGGAGGACACATAATCTCCAACCTCACCATTGACGGCGGTGAACTGTTTATCGGATTGTTTCGGGTTGTTGCCGGAGGTCATATCCGAAACCTTGGCCTGGTGGATGTTGACATCAATGCACCCGAAGGAGAAATGGTCGGCGGCATAACGGGAATGTTGTCAGCCGGAGGTTCCGTAAAAAATGTTTTCATGACCGGAACAGTGCAAGGATGGCTGATGGTCAGTGGACTTGTCGGGCATGTAGTCGATGGTGTTATAGAAAATGCCTATGCCCATGCCAATGTTTTTGGGACCGTAACTCAAAATGGGGCCATTGCCGGCAGATTGAGTGCTTCTGGCGAAGTGCACAACTCCTATGCCGTGGCCAACGTAACTGGTGGGGCACAATTTGGTGTGGTTGTCGGCAACAACGACGGTGGTACTGTAAGGAATATCTACTGGGACAGGCAAAATAGTTCACCTGCAGCTGGCGTCGGCGGCGGCAACCCGGGATCCAACTTTCAGCCATTGAGGACCTCTCAAATGACCGGCTCCGCCGCAGAAGAGTATATGAGTGCCCTGGATTTTACAGAAATCTGGCAAACAGTGGATGACGGTTACCCGCTGCTTGCGTGGCAGGATCCGGCTGATGCCATCATTCCTACCTCGGCTGATGACCAGGAATCCGGTCAGGATTTACCGATTGCATTTGACCTGCGCCAGAACTATCCGAACCCCTTCAATCCGACCACACAGATCCGGTTCGATCTGCCGGAGCAGGAAGATGTCACCCTTGAAGTGTTTAATGTCATGGGGCAGCGCGTAGGCGTGCTGGCAAACGGGTCATACCAGACCGGTCAGCACACGGTTTCATTTGATGCAACGGATTTGGCCAGCGGTGTATATATTTATCGCATTCAGGCCGGATCTTTTACAAGAACGCAAAAAATGATGCTGGTCAAGTAAGGCAGCCAGCCTGCAGATCAATGTGATGCTTGCTAGAGTGCAACTACCTTCCCGGGGTAGTTGCACCTTTTTTTTACAGTCTAATGAACTGCCTGTCGGCAACTCAAGTATGCTGCCTGAAGTATGGAACCCACAGTGTTGATGCAATATGTTTCCTCGTCAAGAAAAACGTGCAATATAATTGTGGAAATTGAGAAAATAATTTGCATTTATTGTTTTAAGGTTGTACTATTTAGTAGTCCAATACGACTATAGCTCAATTCGGCAATTGAAACAGATATTTCGAATAGGGCTTTTACAGAACATAGAATTACAAATTATGAGGATGTTATGAGTCTGAATATTACTACCACTATTAAAGGCATGTTGATAGGTCTGTTTTTGCCAGTTTACATGTTTAGCAGCGCAACCGGACAGATACTTGATCCGCCTCCATCCGAGGATCCGGGTGACCTGGTACCTCTTCCCTGGGTCTTCAACTTTGACGACGAAGACATCAACTGGGAAGAAGATCCTGTAATGTTCCCGTTTGAAGGAGCTGTTCTGGAAAGAATTGAAAACCCTGACAAATCGGGTCTGAATGAAACCGATTATGTCCTGCGGTATGAGAAGTCAGCAGGCGCTCAGGGATGGGCAGGATTCTTCTATGACCTTCCTGAAGCCATCGACGTCAACGAGCAGACCAGGTTCCGCATGAAAGTATGGTCACCCCGTGCCGGTGTCAATATCATGCTGAAGCTCGAAATGCAAATCGGCCCGGAATCACCTGAAATGCAAGTTGCAGTTACTGAAGCAGAGGAGTGGGTCCAGCTGGAATGGGACATTGAAGAATTGGCCGGTGAAGCACCCTGGGACAGAGTGGTCCTGATTGCAGACCTGAGCGGAAACCCCTCTTCCGGAGGTGATAATAACACATGGTTCTTTGATGACTTCCGCTTCGAAGCTGACGAGCCTACCAGCAGCGAACTTGTTAGCTCGGATGTTCCTGAGTCACTGCAACTCAGCCAGAACTACCCCAACCCCTTCAACCCGACGACCAAAATTGACTTCGCACTGCCGGAAGCCTCCCAGGTTTCACTGACAGTCTACAACATGATTGGTCAGCAGGTTGCTACGCTGGAAGACGGTTTCCTCTCCGCAGGACAGCATTCCGTCTCCTTTGATGCATCCCACCTTTCAAGCGGTATCTACCTGTACCGCCTGCAGGCTGGCGACCAGGTCATGACTCGCACCCTTACGCTTGTCAAGTAACACCTGATGTAACAGCTGCAAATTTTGAGCTGAATGGGTCGTTCGTGGTCATGCCACTTGCGACCCTTTTTTTTTGCACTCCTGCCACTTTGCAAATCCGCTGCAGAGAGGCATCCCGCATCCCCCACAAGTTTTTTAACTGCCGGAGAATATCATGAAAAAAAAGCATTACTGTTTCCTGGTTGTGTGTTTCTTATCCCTGGTACTATCAGCCGGTAAACTTCAGGCGCAAAACTGGGAACTTATATGGTCCGATGAATTCGATAGAACTCAACTTGACGAATCAAAATGGTCGTATCAGTACGGTACCGGTGCCTCCGAAGGCCTCTCCGGATGGGGCAATGCGGAGCTCCAGTATTACACCGACCGGCCACAAAACGTCTTCGTTCAGGACGGAAAACTGCACATCGTCGCCCGGGAGGAATCCCATGGCGGCATGAACTATACCTCCGCCCGACTGCGCAGCATCCATCAGGGCGACTGGCGATACGGACGGTTCGAAGTGCGAGCAAAATTGCCGAAAGGCCAGGGCATCTGGCCCGCCATCTGGATGATGCCGACGGATGCTGTCTACGGAGGCTGGCCGGCAAGCGGGGAAATTGACATCATGGAGCTGGTCGGTCATCAACCCGATGTCATTCACGG
>SL_3KL_010_SEDDRAFT_10003046_pt1 | contig 15265 bp, 29 predicted proteins | sample SodLakKL_010_SED_2_FD_10381 | JGI IMG/M metagenome (IMG submission 10381)
TTTCGCTTTGAAAGCAGATTTTCAAGATAAGGGAAAATAACTTCAATTACCAACCCAAAATAATTTTATTTCAAAATCATGACTCTGCCACTCATATGGCAACATTATGGCATTAAAAGCCATAAAAACAACCGGCCATACCAATACAGCCAGCTGAAATTAATAACGATAAAAATCTATTTTTCGTCTTCCTCTTCCCCGGAAGCGTCATCAATTTTTTTCTGAAGTGCTTTTTGAACAGTTACCCGCTCATCGTCGCCGATAAATGCCTTTGCTTCTTCCAGACTCATCGACTCAATCTTCTTTTTTACTTCATCAACATTAAAGTCTGCAGATGTCTCACCGGCTTTTTCTTCAGTTTTCTCAACGTTTACTGCCGGTTCAGCCTCTTCAGCTTTTACGTCAGAATCTGACTTTTCATCAACTTCATTTTCAGGCCCGCTTTCAGATACGGATTTCTCAGAATCTTTTTCAGCTGCCGGCTCAGCCTCTTTTATAACAGTTTCTTTCGACTCTTCTTTTACTTCTGTCTCCACTTCGGCCGAAGTATCCTGTGGTGCTGATTCGGTAGCAGGTGTAGTCTTTTTCGATTTGCCAGCCCTTCGTGTTCTCTTCTTTTTACCCGAAATCACTTCAGGCGGATGATCATTGTAATCAACTAATTCGATCACAGCAAGCTCTGCACCATCACCCTGCCGAAATCCAATTTTTAAGACTCGTGTATAACCTCCGGGGCGATCCTTTGCAAGCGGCCCTACTTCTTCAAACAGTTCCGTGACTGCATATTTATCATTCAATTTGGAAAATACCTGCCGGCGGTTGTGAGTGGTATCAACTTTCGCTTTTGTAATAAGAGGTTCAACAAACCGGCGCAACTCTTTGGCCTTTGCAACGGTTGTTGTAATACGGCGTTCCTCAATCAATGCAACGGCAAGAGCCGATAAGGTTGCTTTTCTGTGTGAAGCCGTTCTTCCTAACTTCTTTCCTTTTACTAAATGGCGCATGATTCAAATTTCTTTTATTAATCCAGGTATTTTGACACATCCATGCCAAACTGGAGATTTTTTTCTTCAATAACATCTACAAGTTCAGAAAGAGATTTTTTTCCAAAGTTCCGGAATTTCAATAAATCGGATTCATCTCTGGAAACCAGTTCTGCAATTGTATTAATATTAGCAGACTTCAGACAATTATATGCCCGGACACTCAAATTCAAATCTTCTATACTTGTTTTCAGCAGGTTTGCAACCCGTTGTTTTTCCGCATCAACTTCTTCTTCTTCCTGAGTAAATGGCTCTTCAATTTTTTCTGTTATAAACTTCTCTATGTGTTCTTTGAGAATTTTTCCGGCAATTGTCAGAGCTTCTTTTGCATTCAGTGATCCGTCTGTTTCAACATTCATGGTCAGTTTTTCATAGTCGGTTCTCTGACCCACACGAACGTTATCAACTTCAAACTGAGCTTTTTTCACGGGTGTGAAAATCGCATCAATCGGCATTAAACTCACATCATCCTCGTAATCGCCAGCCAGTTCTTCTGAAGGCACATAACCACGCCCCCTTCCGATATGCAGTTCCATCTCAATCACGGCATCATCAGCGAGAGTTGCAATAGGAAGCTCGGGATTTAATACATCATATTCGGCAGTTGCATCATTAATATCACCTGCCGTAAGTATACCGGCTTCATTTTTGGTAACATGAATCACACCGCTGCTTTGCTCAACCTGTTTAAATCTGACTTGTTTCAGATTAAGAATTATTTCGTAAACGTCTTCTTTTACTCCCTCAATACTTGAATACTCATGGTCAACTCCATTGATCTTCACTGCAGTAATAGCGATACCGGGAAGTGAAGAGAGTAAAACTCGGCGAAACGAATTACCAATCGTTACACCAAACCCACGTTCCAGCGGTTGAAGAACAAATGAACCAATGCTCTCGTTAGATTCAGCCACTTCAAGGCTCTCAGGCATTTGCAAACTGTAACTGCTCATAGTTATTTATATTAGATCGAAATTGTTATTTAGAATAAAGTTCAATGATTAACTGCACATTGATATTTTCCGGAATTTCTTCAAGATCCGGATAGTTCAGGAACTTACCTGTCATTGACTTCTTGTCAATCTCAAGCCAGTTATACTTGCTTTTGGGCGCAGTTTCCAGTGAACCATTGATTACATCGAGATTTGATGATTTTGGCCGGATTGTGATAACATCTCCCGGTTTTAATTCATATGAAGGGATATTCACAATCTGTCCGTTTACAACGATATGTCTGTGTGAAACAAGTTGTCTTGCCTGTCTTCGGGTACGTGCAAAACCAAGACGAAAAACTGTATTATCGAGTCGTGCTTCAAGAAAACGAAGCAAATTTTCCCCGGTTACACCTTCTTTGGAGTTTGCTTTTTCATACAGGTTACGAAACTGTTTTTCCAGTAAGCCATAGGTATATTTAGCTTTCTGTTTTTCTTCAAGTTGAATCGCATATTCCGATTTCCTGGTAAACCTGGATCGACCGTGTTCACCCGGTCCATACGGTTTGCGTTCAAGTGCTTTACTCGGGCCAAATATAGGCTCTTTAAATCTTCTGGCTATTTTCTGCTTAGGTCCTGTATATCTTGCCATTATCTGTTTTCCTGTGTGTTAAACTCTTCTGCGTTTTGGTGGCCGGCATCCATTGTGCGGTATCGGAGTACGATCTTTAATTACAGAAACTTCAAGCCCGCTTGTTGCCAGTGCCCGTACAGCCGCCTCCCTACCGCTTCCAGGCCCTTTTACATATACGCTTACTTTCCGAAGGCCCATTTCATATGCTGCTGTTGCAGCTGTTTCAGCACTCAACTGTGCAGCATAAGGAGTATTTTTTCGCGAACCTTTAAACCCTTCCTTACCGGCTGAAGACCACGACAATACATTACCATCAATATCTGTAATTGTGACCAGCACATTATTAAATGTCGCCTTTATAAAAGCCATCCCATTCGGATCGGAAATCTGTTGCCGCTTCTTCTTTCTCCGGCCAGCTGCTTTGTCACTTGCTTTGCTTTTTCTCTGTTTCTTTGCCATGATGCTATATCAAATTAAATTATTTAACTGCTCGCTTTTTACCTGCAACAGTCCTTCGTTTCCCTTTTCTTGTTCGTGCATTAGTCTGCGTTCTCTGTCCACGAACAGGTAACCCTTTTCGATGGCGTACACCCCGATAGGTTCCGGTTTCAATTAACCGGCGGATATTTCCATTGATTTCCGTTCTCAGAGCACCTTCTACTTTATACTCCGTATCGATGATATTCCGGAGTGCACTGACCTGCTCGTCTGTCCAGTCCTGAACCTTGATATCGTGGTCGATATCTGCATCATCCAGAATTTTCTTAGCAGTAGTAGTGCCAATTCCAAAAATATAGGTGAGGCTGATTACGCCCCTTTTCTGTTTCGGTAAATCTATTCCAGCGATTCTTGCCATATATATCGAGTGTTCTTTTTAACCCTGGCGCTGTTTATGGCGCGGGTTCTTCTTATTAATTACATATACACGTCCTTTACGTCGGACAATTTTGTCGTCTGAACTTCTTTTCTTTACTGATGATCTGGTTTTCATAACTAATATCCTGCTTTATTTCTGATTCTACTTATAGCGATATGTGATTCTGCCTTTTGTCAGGTCGTACGGAGACATTTCTACCTGTACCCTGTCACCAGGCAGGATTTTTATGTAATACATACGCATTTTACCAGATACATGAGCAAGTATTTCGTGCCCGTTATCCAGTTCAACCCGAAATTGTGCATTTGGTAATGCTTCAATTATTTCTCCGTCCTGCTTAATTGGCTCCTGTTTAGCCATATTTAGTATCTAAAATTTCATTTTTAGTGATCTCAGTAATATAATCAAAAGTGCTGAGAATTTCAGCTTCTCCTTCACGCACGACAATATCGTGCTCAAAATGTGCTGACCGGCTTCTATCTGCAGTAATTACCGTCCAGCCATCATTCTGTGTTTGGACTTTCCAGTTTCCCAATGTTATCATTGGTTCAATTGCCAAAGTCATTCCTGATCGCAACCTTTCACCCCTGTTTCTTCTTCCGAAATTTGGGACAGATGGATCTTCATGCAAATTTTTACCCAGCCCGTGTCCAACCAGTTCACGAACTACACCAAACCCTTCACTTTCACAATGCGATTGTATGGTATTGGAAATATCACCAACCTTGTTACCATGTACAGCCTGATCAATACCTTTATACAGCGATTCAAGTGTAATTCGCAACAACCGCATAACTTCTTCATCACAATCACCAACGATAAATGTATATGCATGGTCACCAAAGTATCCATCCTTCTCTACACCACAATCAATGGAAACAATATCTCCTTCGTTCAATTTCCTGTCTCCAGGGATTCCGTGAACAACTTCTTCATTTACGGAAACACACAACGTTGCCGGAAACGGATTATTTGCCGGCCCGTATCCTTTAAATGCTGCACGTGCATCATTCTTTTTTATAAAATCTTCAGCTACCTGGTCGAGTTTACCGGTCGTAACACCAGGTTCAATATACCTGGCTACTTCGCCAAGAGTACGCGATACCAGTTGTGCTGATATCCTCATCTTGTCAATTTCCGATTCACTCTTCAGGTAAATCATCAGGCTCTTCGTCGACCTTTGATCTTCCCGCTTTTCATAAATCCGTCATAATGTCTCATCATCAGATGGCTTTCGATCTGCTGCATAGTATCAAGGCCAACACCAACGATAATCAACAAACTTGTACCTCCATAGAACATGGCAAACCCCGGGGTTACACCCATTCTTGCTACAATGGCTGGTAAAATCGCAATAAACGATAAAAATATGGAACCGGGCAGTGTAATCTTGGTCAGAATATTGTCAATAAATTCAACGGTTTGTTTACCTGGCCGAACCCCGGGAATAAATCCACCCTGCCTCTTCATCGTATCTGCCATCTCTTTTGGATTTACCGCAATAGCAGTATAAAAGAAAGTGAAGAACATACAGACAAAGAAAAACACAATTGAATATGCAACACCCGTAAAATCGTTCGACCATGCTGTCATCGCCTGTACAGTTTGACTTTCCGGGAAAAAGGTTCCGAACGTACTCGGTATAAACATGATGGATTGTGCAAAGATAATCGGCATCACACCAGCTGCATTAATTCTGAGTGGCAGGTATTGCGTGGTTCCGCCATACACTTTCCGTCCGACCACCCTCTTTGCATACTGAACCGGGATTTTCCGTGTACCCTGGGTTAGCAGTACACAGGTAGCAATGACAAGCACCAGGGCTCCAAGCTCGATCAACAAAATGATGGCGTTCGGAGTAGTATTGATTTCATTCAGTAAATTAGTAGGTAATGCTGCAATGATACCGATCATAATCAGAATGGAGATACCATTCCCAATTCCGCGATCAGTAATCCGTTCACCAAGCCACATGACGAATGTTGTACCTGCTGTAAGTACAATAATCGAAGTAAAGATGAAAGCTGCATTGCTAACCACGATTGCCTGTGGTGTGGTCGACATCAAATTAATTGCAAAACCGATTGATTGAACTGCCGTGATCCCAACAGTACCATATCGTGTAAGGCGGTTGATCTTTCGCCGGCCTTCCTCTCCTTCCCTTTGAAGTTTCTGGAAATAGGGTACAACAGCACCCATCAACTGAATGATAATCGCAGCGGTAATATAAGGCATGATACCGAGTGCAAATACACCTGCCCGTGAAAATGCACCACCTACAAACATATCGAGCAAACCGAGAATATTTGATGCATCCCCGGTTCCAACGGCAAGTTGTGAAGCATCAACACCCGGCATAGTTACAAAAGTACCGATCCTATAGACCATCAAAACCCCGACGACGTACATAATACGTTCTCTGAGATCCTGAATCTTAAATATGTTTCGGAAATTTTCTATTAAACTCATTAGGGCTTATCCGGAGTAGTAAATCTTAGTTGATTTCTGTAATTGAGCCGCCAGCTGCTTCCACTTTTTCTTTTGCAGAATTGCTGTATGCATGAACTTCGATGTCGATTTTTTTATCGATTTCGCCATTTCCAAGGAGTTTGATCAGGCCGTTTTTATGTACCAGCCGCTGATCAATCAGATCCTGGAATGTAATTGTTTCAGAAAGTTTTCCTGCTTCAATATACTCTGCAACTTTTCCAACATTTAATGCCTGGTATTCTTTTCTGAAACGGTTTGTAAACCCGAATTTCGGAATACGCCGTTGCAATGGCATCTGTCCACCTTCAAACCAGGGTTTTACCTTGCTCCCGCTTCTGGAGTTTTGGCCGTTATGCCCCCGCCCAGACTGCTCACCGATTCCTGAACCTTGTCCACGACCGACACGTTTTCTTTTCTTTTTATTCGTAGCCGGTGCTTTTAATTCATGAAGTTTCATAGCTAACTGATCGTTTAATTTTTTCTTAACCTTCAAATACTTTCTTTACACTGACTCCCCTGCGCTGGGCAACTTCCAGCGGATCTGTAAGTTGTTTCAACGCTTCAAATGCAGCCTTAACCATGTTATGAGGGTTTGAAGAACCGACAGATTTTGACAGAATATTGTGAATTCCACAAACATCAAGCAAGGATTTGACAGCACCACCTGCAATAACTCCGGTACCTTCCGATGCAGGCCTCAGTACAACCTGGCCGGCACCTGCCTTACCAACTACATCGTGATGTATGGATCCCGTTTTGGTAATCGGAATTCTAATCAGGTTCTTCTTTGCATTATCAAATCCTTTTTGAATTGCATCGGAAACTTCATTGGCTTTACCAAGACCATGGCCAACCACACCTTCTCCGTTACCAACTACAACAATTGCATTAAAACCGAATCGTCGGCCACCTTTTACCACTTTTGAAACCCGGTTGATATGAACCAGTTTTTCCTCAAGGTTCAGGTTTGCAGCCGGGATATTATGTTTTCTTCTGACTTTTGGCATAATCTTAATTCATTTTAGAGATCTATTCCACCTTCACGTGCACCTTCAGCAACAGCTTTAACAATTCCATGATATTTGTAACCACTTCGGTCAAATACCGCTTTATTGATACCCTGATCTGCTGCAGTTTTGGCAAGTTCGCTTGCCAACACCTTTGCCTGTTCAATACCGCTTTTACCTTTCAAATCATTTTTAAAGGCCTCAGAGTTGGAAGATACGCCAATTAACGTTTTTCCATCCAGGTCATTAATAAGCTGGAGATGAACATGCTTGTTGCTTTTATACACAGCAAGCCTCGGGCGGTCAGCGGTGCCTCTGATGGTTGACCGAATTCTTTTCCGGATTTTGTTTCTGCGTTCATTTTTAAATTTGTTTCTATCCATCACTCACATTCTGTTATTTAGCGGCAGATTTACCTGCTTTTCTTCTGATTCGTTCATCAACATATCGAATTCCTTTCCCTTTATACGGTTCCGGTTTTCTCAATGATCGAATTTTTGCAGCAACCTGGCCAACCATTTCCTTGTTGATCCCGCTGATTTTAATCACGGGGTTTTTCCGGGATTTCGTATCTACTTCCAGTGTAATATCATCCGGGGGTACAAAATAGATCGGGTGAGAATAACCGAGGTTTAATTCAAGGACATTCCCATTTAGCATTGCACGATATCCCACGCCAATGATTTCAAGCTGTTTAACATAACCTTCACTGACACCGGTTACCATGTTATTGATCAGCGACCGATACAACCCATGTAAAGAACGGTTTTCTTTGGTATCCGTGCTTCTTTTAACAATAATTTCATTGTTATTTTTTTCAACAATAATATCCGGATGCAGCCTTAGTGTATCAGAACCCTTTTCGCCTTTCACCGTAACTACATTATCGGCGTCAAGACTGAATTCCACTTTATCACTTAACGGTACCGGTTGATTTCCTATTCTAGACATTTTTTTAGAATCTTGAATTAATAGATGCTGCAGAGAACTTCTCCGCCTACATTCAATTTTTTCGCCTCTTTATCAGTCATAACTCCACGAGAGGTCGAAAGTATCACTATTCCGAGTCCGTTTAATGAACGGGGGATTTCCGTTGAATCACAATATTTACGGAGTCCAGGCTTTGAAATACGCTTGATATGACGAATGACGGGTAATCCGTATGCATCATATTTAAGAAACAGACGCAATACGCCCTGTTTATCATCCTCGATATCGATATACCTGCTGATATATCCTTTATCAACCAATATTTTGGTCATAGCCCGTTTTAATTTTGAAGCAGGGATATCTACCCTTCTGTGGCCGGCACGTTGTGCATTACGAATGCGGGCCAAATAATCTGCAATAGGATCAGTGTGCATAAAATCTATTCTCCAGTTTTACCAGCTTGCTTTTCTAACGCCGGGTATTTTTCCTTCAAGTGCAAGTTCACGAAATTTAATCCGTGAAATGCCATATTTACTGATGTATCCGCGAGACCTGCCTGTAATATTACATCTGTTTCTAACCCGGGTTGGGCTGGCATTTCTCGGTAATTTTTGCAACGCTTCATAGTCACCTGCTTCTTTGAGCTTGCGACGTTTTTCGGCGTATTTTTCTACAGTTTCTTTTCTTTTTTTATTTCTCGCTATCCAGGATTTCTTAGCCATGGGTAATTCTTCTTTTCTTTTATTGTAAATCTCTTTTAACGAAAGGCATGCCAAAATGCTTTAGCAATGCATATGCCTGTTCATCTGTCTCTGCCGTTGTCACAAATGTGATATCCATTCCATGCAGTTTATCCACTTTATCAACATCAATTTCAGGGAATATCGTGTGCTCCTTTATGCCAAGTGTATAATTTCCGCGGCCGTCAAAACTTTTATCAGGCACTCCCTGAAAGTCGCGAGTACGCGGCAGTGCAAGATTAATCAACCGGTCAATAAATTCATACATTACTTTCTTTCTAAGTGTAACCTTGCACCCTATCGGTACACCTTCACGAAGTTTAAAGTTTGATATCGATTTCTTTGCTTTTGTGGTAACAGGCCTTTGTCCTGTAATTGCGGCAACATTAGATGTTACAGAATCCAGGAGTTTAGCATTTTCAATAGCTTCTCCAACACCAACATTAATCACAATTTTCTGGAGTCTTGGCACAGCCATTTTATTTTCCAAACTAAACTCTTCCATGAGTTTAGGATGGATCTCCTCTTTGTATGCTTTATATAATCTTGCTTCAGCCATTTTTCGTCAATTCCTATTTGTCAATTATTTCACCACTAACTTTTGCGTATCTGACCCATCGCCCGCCACCTTCTTCATCAACTCTTTTCCTGCCTGTTCTGGTCGGTTCATCTGTGGTCGGATCAATAACCATAACATTTGATACATGAATTGGAGCTTCTTTGGTCAGCCGGCCACCCTGCGGGTTTTCCTGCGTTGGCTTTTCATGATGTGTACGCATGTTAATACCTTCTACAAGAACACGATCCCGTGCAGGAAATACAGCCAATACCCGGCCGTTCTTACCCTTGTCATTTCCGGCAATAACCATAACGTCATCACCTTTTTTAACGTGTAATTTCTTGCGCTTGTTATACTTTCTTGGCATATCTGATATCCTTTATAATACCTCTGGTGCCAGTGATACGATACGCATGAAATTGCGTTCACGAAGTTCTCTGGCTACAGGCCCGAATATCCGGGTTCCCACAGGCTCATTATCTTTATTAATGATTACAGCCGCATTTTCGTCAAACCGAATATAACTTCCATCACGGCGACGAGTTTCTTTTTTTGTACGGACAACAACAGCAGTAACTACTTCACCTTTTTTTACCGTACCGCCTGGAATTGCCGTTTTTACAGAGCATGAAATGAGATCACCCACTCGTGCATAACGTCGTCTTGAATCGCCCAGAACTTTAATACACTGGACTTTCTTGGCTCCGCTATTATCGGCTACATTTAATTTTGATTGCATTTGAATCATGAGTCGTACCTAAATCTGTCGTTATTTTGCACGTTCAAGTACTTCTACCAAGCGCCATGATTTGCGTTTGGAGAGTGGACGTGTGGACATGATAAGAACGGTATCTCCGGCATTAGCCTCGTTATTCTCATCATGAGCCATATATTTAGTCGTCTTTGTAATAAATTTGTCGTAAATCGAGTGTTTAATCTGTCGATCTACTGCAACGGTTATACTTTTATCCATGCGATCGCTGACCACACGGCCCGTTCTAGTTCTTCGTTGTGCTCTTTCTGCTTGTGCCATATTCGTTATTCAGCACTATTTTTTTCATTAATAATCGTTTTTATCCGGGCAATTTCACGCCTGGTCATTTTCAGGCGATTTGGGTTTTCCAATTGCCCTGCTACTGCTTTATTAAATCTGAGATCTTCAAGCAGTTCCATCTCGTCTTTCAGACGAGCATGTAATTCAGTATCCGACAGTTCCCTTAATTCATGAGCTTTCATATCTGTACCTCAATCAATGGCCGTCATAGTCGCGGCGCATCACAAATTTTGTTTTAATTGGTAATTTATGTGAAGCCCTTCTCATTGCTTCCCTGGCTTTGTCTTCAGTTACACCTGAAATTTCAAACAAAATCCGGCCAGGTTTAACTGCAGCTACAAAATGATCCAACGCACCCTTACCTTTACCCATCCTTGTTTCTGCCGGTTTGCTGGTCATTGGCCTGTCAGGAAATATTCTGATAAATGTCTGTCCATCACGCTGAAGGGTTCTTGCTATGGCAATCCGGCAGGCTTCAATCTGACGGGATGTGATGAACTTTGGCTCAAGAGCTTTTAGTCCAAAACTTCCAAATGCGAGAGTATGACCGCGCTGAGCATTTCCTTTCAGGTTATCACGATGTACACGTCGGCGTTTTATTCTTTTTGGTTCAAGCATAATTCCTAATCAACATTTAGTTACTACGGCTTTTCCGTCGAGAACGTCTTGATTTACGGTTATCCGAACCACCACGACGTTTTCTTTTCGGTTCATCGTCTTTTTCAGCCTTTGTACCCGGACTGAGATCGACATCGCCAATTATTTCACCTTTAAAAATCCAGACAGTCACTCCAATGGAACCGTAAATGGTGTTGGCGGTTGTATTAGAATAGTCAATATCCGCTCTTAAAGTATGGAGTGGAATCCTGCCCTCTTTATACTGTTCGGTTCGTGCCATCTCTGCACCTCCCAAACGTCCGGCACAACGTACCTTAATTCCTTTAGCACCCATTCTCATTGCAGAAGAAATTGCTGTCTTCATAGCTCTTCTAAAAGAGATACGAGCTTCCAGTTGCTGAGCGATATTTTGTGCTACAAGACTCGCATCCAGTTCTGGCCTTTTAATTTCACTGACATTAATCTGAACTTCCTTGCTGGTAATCTTTTTCAACTCTTCACGAAGCAATTCAATCTGCTCGCCACCCTTGCCTATAATAACTCCCGGGCGTGAAGTATTTAAAGTGAGAAGGATCCGTTTTGGTGTCCGTTCTATAATTACGTTGGAGAGTCCGCCGTTTTTAAGCCTTGTCTCCAGATATTCACGAAGTTTATTGTCTTCCAGTAACATCGCCGGTTCATTCTCTTCAGAATACCAGTTGGAATCCCACCCTTTGATGATACCAAGTCTAAGTCCAGTTGGATTTGTTTTTTGTCCCAAAATTCTGCCGGTTTATTCAGTTACAATTTCATCTTCCTGTTTCGCCACTACAACAGTAATGTGACTGCTGTGTTTGTTGATCCGGTTCGCACGGCCCATAGCCCGGGGCTGAATCCGCTTCAGGGTAACACCCTTATCAATTGTGATTGTTTTTATAAAGAGCATATCATTATCTAATCGCTCCTCTTCAAATCTGTCTCTTAAATTTGCAGCAGCTGATTTTATCACTTTGGATACATCTTCAGCTGAGCCTTTTTTCATAAATTCAAGTTGTTTCAGAGCCTTATCAACCCTTTTCCCCCGGACAGCGTCTGCTACCAACCGTATTTTTCGGGGAGCTTTACGCAGATGTCTTTGAACAGCTTTTGCTTCAAAAGTCGGCATTTCCATTATCTAATCAGTCTTTCAGTTATTTGGCTTTCTTCAACGGATGGCCACGGAATGTCCGGGTCGGTGCAAACTCACCCAACTTATGGCCTACCATATTTTCTGTAATGTAGACAGGTATGAACTGTTTTCCATTATGTACAGCAAGCGTCAACCCAACAAAATCGGGTGTTACCATTGAACTTCTGGACCAGGTTTTGATCACTTTTTTCTTGCCGCTTTGATTCATTTCATCAATTTTCTTCTGCAGCTTATAGTGAACGTAAGGTCCTTTTTTTAATGAACGTGGCATATCAGTTACGCTTTTTTAGCTTTTCTTCTTCTTACAATAAATTTTGACGACAATTTTTTCTTGTTGCGGGTTTTCTTGCCCTTGGCAGATTGTCCCCACGGTGAACGCGGGTGGCCACCTGATGCTTTTCCTTCTCCTCCACCCATCGGGTGATCAACCGGGTTTTTGGCAACTCCACGTGTAATCGGTCGTCTGCCAAGCCATCTTGTTCTACCGGCTTTTCCTTTAGTAGTATTAAAATGATCCGGATTACTTGTAGCACCAACAGTTGCATAACAGGTACCGAGAATCATTCTTACTTCACCAGAAGGAAGTTTTACAGTTACATATTTATCTGTCTTAGCTACCATCTGTGCAACCGTTCCGGCACTTCTGCAAAGCTGCCCGCCTTTTCCCGGCTCAAGTTCCACATTATGGATAAATGTACCCGGAGGCATATTACGCATTGGCATAGAATTACCCGGATCCGGTGCTACACTTTCTCCACTGATTAATGTATCACCAACCTGGATTTTATTTGGTGCAAGAATATATCTTTTTTCGCCATCTGCATAAGCAAGCAACGCGATTCGTGCAGTACGGTTCGGATCGTATTCAATCGTCTGTACTTTTGCCGGGATATCGTGCTTATTTCTTTTAAAATCGATAACACGAAGTTTTCTTTTATGTCCGCCTCCAATTCTGCGTGAGGTCATACGGCCGCGGTTATTCCGGCCACCACTCTTTGTAATCCCTTTTGTTTTTGATTTAAGCGGCTTGCTAACCGTAATGTCATCAAAAACCGGAGCGATTCGATGTCGCTGCCCGGGGGTAATAGGTTTAAGTTGCTTAGTAGGCATAATTCAAAACCTTAGATTTCGCTGAAAAAGTCTATTTCGCCTTCTTTCAATGTTACAATTGCTTTTTTCCAAATTTTACTTCTCCCGTCAACATATCCGCCTTTGGTAAACCTTCCCTTTGGTTTGGATGGTACAATCATGGTATTTACCCGTCCAACCCTGACATCCGGATATCTTTCTTCAATTGCTCTTTTAATCTGTGGTTTGGTCGCTTTTAAAGCCACTTTAAAAGCATATTGCTGATGCTCTTCCTGTAATCGTGTCAGCTTTTCTGTTATTAATGGTTTTTCCAATACGATCATGCTGCTTCCTCTTCGTTTTTGGGTTTAAAGCTGCTTTCCAGTACTCCGACACCTGATTCCTGAATAAGAAGCACATCTGCATTCAGAATTTGATATGTATTCGGCTTGTAGGCTTCAAGTACACTGACATTGGGAATATTTCGAGCTGACTTATACATATTTATGTCAGTTTCTGAAGTGAGTATGAGTACTTTTTTATCATTGATCTCAAGAGCTTTCAGAAGTTCAACAATATTTTTGGTTTTGGGCTCATCATAATTAAAATCCTCAACTACAACGATGCCTTCTTCAGAAGCCTTTAGTGATAATGCAGATTTTCTTGCCTGGGCCCGCATTTTCTTAGTCATCTTAACACTATAAGTACGTGGTTTCGGCCCAAATACTGTACCACCACCTTTTAACAGCGGAGAACGAATAGATCCGCGGCGTGCCATTCCTGTTCCTTTTTGGCGGTATGCTTTTCTTCCGCCACCACGAACTTCACCCCGTTCTTTGGTACTTGCCGTTCCTTGTCTTTTGTTACTCAGATAGCGTCGTACATCTTCATATATAAGAGTTTCATTAGGTTCAATTGCAAAGATTTCATCATTCAGTGCAATTTTATTACCGCTGCTCTTACCATCAGTTTTATAGATCGTCAGTTCCATCAGGCTACTTCGCTTGTAGATTTATTAAAAATTTTCAGATAGCCGCCATTCCGTCCTGGGACACCTCCGGTTACAAGTATTGTATTCGATTCAGGAAAGATTTTTGCAACACTGAGATTCTGAATCTTAACGCGTTCATTGCCGGATCTTCCAGCCATTTTCTTTCCTTTAAATACTCTTGAAGGGTCAGATGCATTTCCAATTGCACCTGGTGCCCGCTGACGGTCGTGCTGACCGTGCGTAGCTTCACCAACGCCGCCAAAGTTATGCCTTTTCATTACACCGGTGAATCCACGGCCCTTTGAGATCCCTACCACATCAACAAGATCTCCTACCGTAAACACATCTTCTGCATTCAATTCATCGCCGAGTTCAAATCCTTCAGGAATGAAATCACGGAATTCAGTGACATACTTTTTAGGTTCGGTTCCTGCTTTGTCAAAATGACCTTTCAGGGCATTGGTTGTGCTCTTTTCTCTTTTATCAAAAGCCGCAAGCTGAACAGCGTTATATCCGTCCGATTCTTCCGTTTTAATCTGTGAAATGACACATGGGGGTACCTCTATAACCGTTACAGCTATACTTCGCCCAAGTTCATCAAAGACATTAGTCATTCCTATTTTTTTTCCAATCAAACCACTCATGGCTATCTTTTTATCAGGATTTAAACTTTTATTTCCACATCAACACCTGAAGGAAGCTCAAGCTTCATCAGGGCATCAACTGTTTGAGATCCGGTTGACAAAATATCAATCAGTCTTTTGTGTGAACGATATTCAAACTGTTCACGTGATTTTTTATTCACATGAACTGACCGGTTCACTGTTATAATATTCTTTTTAGTTGGCAGTGGTATCGGCCCTGACACCACTGCACCGGTAGATTTAACAGTCTGGATTATTTTTTCAGCTGATTTATCGATCAGGTTATGATCATAGGATTTCAGCTTGATACGTATTTTTTGTTGTGTTGCCACGGTTTATCTATTTATAAATATTTCTTTCGAATACGAATTTCTAACAATTAAGCCTGTTAACCTTCGAAATTCGACTGTTCGATATTCGTCATTCGACATTCATTATTCTTTAATCCAGTATCTTTGATACTACACCGGCTCCCACGGTACGGCCACCCTCGCGGATCGCAAACCGCAG
>SL_3KL_010_SEDDRAFT_10003048_pt1 | contig 15261 bp, 16 predicted proteins | sample SodLakKL_010_SED_2_FD_10381 | JGI IMG/M metagenome (IMG submission 10381)
GGTTCAGGCTTGATGCCGGGGAATTCATTTTGTCATCAAGCAGAACCTGTTCCAGTAAAGCTGAGGCTTCTTCTTGCAGTGCCGGAAATTTTTTATATGACGTAAAAATTTTGTAACCGGTTTTTTCTCTTGACTGCAGGGCTAACCGAACATTTTCATGGACAGTTAAGTTTGGAAAGACATTGGTTAACTGAAAAGAACGCCCGATGCCCATGGCCACTCTTTGCATAGGGGACAGACTTGTTATGTCTGCCCCCTTAAAATATACGATTCCTTCAGTTGGCTGCAGCAGGCCGCTGATGAGATTGAAAAGGGTGGTTTTTCCGGCGCCGTTTGGCCCGATAATCGTAGTAAACAGGCCTTTTTTTACCGAGATGCTTACATCATCAACTGCTTTAAGGCCTCCAAAATTAATGGTTAGATTTTTTGTCTCAATCAGCGTTTCTGACATTACAGCAACTCCCATCTTATTTGTTTAGACTCTCTTTTTACCGTGGAGCGTCCTCAGGCACGGTAACAGGTGGCATCAGGTCTTCAGCAGGGATTACACTTTCAAGGACAGGTACCGGATGATCGTCCCCTTCCTCGAGAAAAATTTCGAATAGCGGCTGCATGGCCTGGTGGTCTTCTTCTCTGAACCAGCGCATGCCTGTTGGAGAGTCAAATTCCATGCCGCGCAAAGTTTCGATTAGAACCTCGCTATCAGTATCTCCACCTGTCTTTTCCAGGGCAGTTACTAAAGCGGCAGCGCATGCCATGCCACCGGAAGTGAAGATATCGGGAGGTGAATCGTATCTTGCAAAATGCTCTTCAATGAGCCAGTCATTCATGGGATTGGAAGGGGGCACTGTATGATAGTAAACAGTGAAACCGTGCATGCCTACTACATCGTGCATCATACGCAGGGCTGCAATTTCAGGTGCCCCGGTTGAAATAGTAATTCCTGCACCCTGGACATCCAGTTCGGCCAACTGGCCCCAGGGGTTGTTTGCCCCGGCCCAGACGACAAAGAGGTAATCAGGGTCGGCTTCCATAATGCGTAGAATGTAAGAAGTAAAGTCGGTAGCATCAGCTGGTGGGAATTCTTGGATTACAATTTCTGCTCCCCTGGCTTCTGCCTCAGGCACAAAGGGATCGACTCCGGCCCGACCGAAAGCTGTATCCGGTGCCAGGGTAGCAATCCTGGTGCCCTCTGAAGCGATAACTTCGGCCATGGCAATAGCGTCCTGTGCTGTATTTCTGCCGGTGCGGAATATATAGCGGTTCCAGAATTCTCCTGTAATAACATCAGCCGCTGCCGGTTCATAGATTATAACCGTTTCGAATTCTTCGGCTATCGGTGATATTGCCAGGGCATCGGCAGATGAGGTTACCCCTACCATTACTTCAACTTCGTCCTGGTCCAGCAGTTTGGTTGCTCTTTCCCTGGCTACATCGGGAACCGTGGTGGTATCTTCCCAGATTACCTCGAGCGGTCTGCCGGCTACCACGTAAGTACCATCTGTCATATACTCGAGGCCCAGTTCGAAACCTTTTTGGAACTGGTTGCCGTAGTCTTCGAGCACACCGCTTAAGGAAGTCAGCGCGCCGATTTTAATCGGCTCACCAAGTTCTTCATCAGGAGCTTCCTCATCGATGGGTTCTTCGTCATCAACTGGTGCGACTTCTTCTTCGGCACACCCTACAACTAATAAAGCTAACATTAAAACTACCAGCAAAACAAACTTAAAATAATACGATCTCATATTTACCCTCCTTAAATTTTAAATCGAGCAAGCTTGCTTTCGATTAATAACTTAAGCTGCAACCCCCTTTCTTTTTTTAAATATTACAAGCAATAAAGTTTCCAATTCGCCGCTTATTGCGGCAATGATCTTTTTATAATTTTACCCGCCGGTGATTTAGGCAGCGAATCTTCAATGAATACTTCCCTGGGAACCTTGTAGCGGGCAAGATGTGTTTTGCTATGTTCAATTAACTCATCAGGGTCAACCTTGTAACCTTTGTTCAGTACTACATAAGCTCGCCCGACTTCACCCCATTTCTCATGAGGTATGCCCACAACCGCAGCTTCGGCAACAGCCTTATGTTTGTAAAGCGCAGACTCAACTTCAAATGGATAGACGTTCTCGCCTCCGCTAATAAACATGTCTTTTTTGCGATCTACTATGTAAAAGAAACCATCCTTGTCTTGGCGAACCAGATCGCCGGTAAAGAGCCAGCCGTCTTTGATTGTTTCTGCGGTTGCCTGTGGGTTGTTCCAGTATCCGGAAAAAAGGTGCGGTCCTTTAATGGCCAGCTCGCCGATTTCACCCGGGGAGACCGCGGTACCTTCTTCATTGACTGATTTTGCCCGGCCATAAAAGACAGCTTTGCCTACAGAACCGATTTTTTCTTTGATCATGTTATCGGCAAGTGCAAAACAGTTTGGGCCTGCTTCAGTTAAGCCATAACCCTGTTTAAAGGGAAGGCCTCTTTCCCAGTAAAGGTGATAAAGAATCTCCGGGCAGGGGCTTCCTCCTGTAATACAAAACCGGACTGCAGAGAAATCTGCTGCCTCAAAGTTTTCTGTATCTGCCAGCAATTGGTACATGGTTGGAACCATAAACATTATTGTGCCTTGTTCTTGTTGAAGCAATTTTAAGTACTCTTCTGCATCAAAACTTTTCATAATAACTACTGTGCCACCTAGTTTAATAAGAGGCAGGGTAAAGACATTGAGTCCACCTGTATGGAAGAAAGGCATAGCCATTACCACAACGTCGTCGGGGTTGAGTCCCCAGCTGATGATTGTATTCAGGGCGTTCCAGGTAACCATGCGGTGTGAAAGCATAGCTCCTTTCGGACTGCCGGTGGTTCCCCCGGTGTAAAGAAGCAGCCAGGGATTTTCCGGGTCATTATCCAGGGCAGAAGCGGTAAGAATGTCGTAATTCTGTTTTTTAGTGGCCTGCACAGCGTCTTCAATTGGTATAAGGACAGTTCCTGTTTTTTCTGCATTTAAAGCTTCAGCCGTAGAGGCCCATTCATGTCCGTAAAAAAGAATTCTCGGAGAAGCATCTTCAAGAATGCCTGATAGTTCTGCAGATGATAACCGGTAGTTGAGTGGTAGCAAAACTGCCCCTAAACGGGGCAGTGCAAAAAGTAGTTCAATATGAAACAAGCTGTTGAAGTCAAGAATGGCGACCCGCTCGCCTTTCTTAAGATCAAAGCTTTTTAAATAAGCAGTCATGGCACTGGCATTTTGATTTAATTCGCGATAGTTAACCCGTTGCCCGCTATCGGCTTCCAGCAGGGCAGTTTTAGCAGGGCTTAATTCAGAGCGCTTTACCAGCCAATCGTTTAACATAGGGAACCTCCGCAATCGATCAAACCTAATACCTGAATCGCCTATCAGTTTTTGCAAACAAATAATATCATGGGAATATTGCAAAAGTCAAGCGCATTTTACACTAAAGGGATTCTTCAGACTTGTCGGAAATATTAATTTATTGACACGGATCTATTGCCTTCTGTGCTGCACTTCTATTTTTATAACTGGCACTATTGTGTAGCTTGGTTAGCCTATGCTTTTAGCTTCAGTTAAGGGTTAATAATAGTTTGCCAGTGTCTTATAATTGCCATACATTTTGTTAATAAACAAAAATTACCGGCAGGATTCTAATTGTTGTTTTCAGCAAGCAGTTTTTTTAAAATTTTGCCAACACTACTTTTTGGGATGCTGTCAACAAAGACAACTTCTCGCGGAAGCTTGTAGCGGGCCATCTTGTCCCCCAGGTACTTTTTTATATCCTCGGGTTCTGGGTTTCCTCCCTGCTTTAAAACAATATAAGCCTTGCCGGTTTCACCCCATTTTTCATCGGGAATTCCAATTACGGCAGCTTCCTGAACCTGGGGGTGAGCTTCAATTATTTTTTCCACCTCGACAGGAAATACATTTTCGCCTCCGCTTATATACATATCCTTTTTACGATCGACAATATAATAAAAGCCGTCCTCGTCTTGTTTGGCTATATCGCCGGTATGCACCCAGCCATCCCTGAGAGTGTTTTTTGTTTCTTCAGGCTTATTCCAATAGCCGGAGAAAGTAACCGGTCCTCCTAAGAGTAATTCACCGAGCTGGCCGGGCTTNTTTTCCTTTCCGTCTTCTCCGACTATACGCGCCTGGCAGTATATAAAAGGTCTGCCCACTGACTGGCATTTGTCTTTTACTTCTTTCCAGCTCAGGGAAGACCAGGGCATGTAAAGATTATTTGGTCCGCCTTCCGTAATGCCGTAGCCCTGGACAAATTTAATTCCCTTTTCCCAGTAGGGTTCCATAACTGATACCGGGCAGGGCGCGGCTCCGGACATAACGAACTGTAGAGAAGAAAGATCTGTTTTCTCAAAGCTATCCTGGGAGGAAATCATGCGGAACATTGTTGCTGCAGCAAAAAGAAATGAACATTTCTTTTCTTCAACCTGTCTCAGGGTTAATTCCGGGTCAAATGTCGGATTAATAAGGACCTGGCCGCCGGCAAATATGGTAGGCAGAGCAACCAGGTTCCAGCCTCCGGTATGAAAAAAAGGCAGAAGGCTGGGCACTATGGTTTTAGGACCCAACTGCCAGCTAATTGTTTCACTGAGCATATTGAAAAAAACTGCGCGGTTTGAAATGACGGCTGCTTTAGGTGGGCCTGTCGTTCCTCCTGTAAAAAGAAGCATTAGGGGATCTTCAGGCTGGATGTCAACAGGGTTGTTAAAGCGGCCCAAATTATTTTCCAGGATTGAATTATAACTTTCCGCTTCCGACTCTAATTGAGCCTGTTCTATTTTTAGAACAATCAATTTTTCAACGGTACTGTTTTTTAGGGCTGAAGCAATTTCTTCAAATATCTCTTCGTAGACCAGGAGCCGTGGTTGTGTCTGGGTCAGCATGCCAGATAATTCCTCTGCAGATAACCTGACATTGAGAGGAACTAGTATTATACCTGTTTTCAATGCTGCAAAGAAAAAATCAATATATTCAACGCAGTTTCGGGCCAGCACTGCCATCCTGTCTCCTTTTTGCAGACCGGCTTCTTCGGTAAGATATGCTGCGAGGGCCGAAGCCCTCTGGTTAAGTTCATAATAGCTGTATTCGCGGTTCCGATCTGATTCATACAAAACCGGCCAATCAGGAGAAAACAAAGCTCTTCGCTCCAAAAAATCAAGGGTCTGGTTCCAGTTGAATGTCATTTTTAATCCCCGCCTTTGTTGCTGATAAAATAAACCTGAAGAGTGACTCAGGTGTGATTTATAGTAAATATTCTATACTGTTTGTAAAATTCCTGCTAAGGAAATACATGGCTTATGCGCAGCTGACAGTATTATCAAATATAAGCTAATGAAGAAAAATGCAGGTTTTAAAGATTCAACTCTTGGTGACTGCGTATATTCAAAGCAAAGCAATTAGTTGACAGGGTTTAAAAAAAGCAAATATAATTTAGTAAATGAAACTGTATAACTAGCTGCTATAAGGGAGGTAAAAGAATGGCTATTTCCAAGAGTAGTGTCAAGATCGAAAATGGAGAAACGATTAGCTACCGGAAATCAGGGCAAGGAGAAAAGACCCTTTTGCTTATTCATGGAAACATGACCTCATCAAAACACTGGGAGCCTTTGTTAAAAAAGATTCCGCCGGAGTATACAGCTTATGCAGTTGATATGCGTGGGCTTGGTGATTCCAGTTATAAGCAACCGATTGATTCGCTGGCCGACTTTGCTGAAGACATGTTAATGTTTTCTCGCAGCCTGGGTCTTAACAAGTTTACTCCCCTGGGCTGGTCAACGGGTGGCGGCGTGGCAATGCTCCTGGCTGCTGAACATCCTGAACTGGTTGAAAAAATGGTGTTAATCGAAACTGTTTCCTACCAGGGGTATCCAATATACCGCAAGAATGAGAAGGGAGAACCGATCGTCGGTCAATATTACGGCAGCAAGGAGGAAATGGCAGCCGATCCGGTCCAGGTTGCCCCGGTCGCGGCTGCCCTTGAGGCCGGAAATTCTGATTTTATTAAATATCTCTGGGATCAATTAATTTACGTAGTCAACAAGCCTGATCCTGAGGAATATAAAGAAAATATAGCAGCGACCATGAAGCAGCGAAATCTTGTCGATCTGGATTGGGCCCTCGCCTCTTTTAACATTGGGCACACCCATAACGGTGTTGCTGAAGGTAACGGCCTGGTTGATAAAATAAACTGTCCCGTTTTAGCTTTCTGGGGCGAAAATGATCTTGTTGTGACCCGCAGCATGGTTGAAGAAACGGTAGAGGCCATTGGTAGTAATGCCCGGATGGTAATACTGGAAAATTGTGGCCATTCGCCTTTAACCGATGCCCTCGATAAAATGTGGCACGAAATATCTAAATTTATGGGGTGAAGATAATGCCGAAAAAGAATATTAACAAAATTGAGATTAACTATGAACTTGACGGTTCCGGTGAAGAGGTCCTTGTTTTCCTTAACGGGATTATGATGAGTACGGTTAGCTGGACAGCACATGTTCCGTTTTTTACCGCAAATGGGCTTCGTGTTTTAAGGGTTGATTTTCGTGACCAGGGGCAATCCGGCCGGGCTAAAGAACCATATACAATTGATCAGCATGTAGAAGACCTTCAGCAATTAGTGGAATCGCTTCAGGTCCGGCGAATTCATCTGCATGGTATATCTTACGGAGGTCAGGTAGCCCTGCTTTTTGCTCTTAAATATCCAGATATGGTGCAGTCCCTGATTATAGCTAATACCGTTCCCCGCCTGACCAAGTATTTGCGCGGCATTGGAGACGCCTGGGATGAAGCGGCTAAGCTTAAAGACGGTCGAAATTTCTTCCGGATCATAGCCCCGTCAATTTATTCAAACCTCTTCTTTGAATCTAACTCAGAATTTCTTAAAGAACGTGAAGACATGCTTGCCAACCTATTAGATGAGGGTTGGTTTGATGCTTACCTGCGCCTTTCATCAAGTAACAGTGATCTTAACCTGCTTGACCGCCTTTACGAAATAAAGGCTCCGACTTTGCTGGTTGCCGCTGATCGTGATGCCGTAACGCCTATTGAAGAAATGCGTGCAATGAGAGATCGAATTAATGGTTCCAGGTTTGTCCTGATTCCAGATAGCGGGCATGTCTCCTGTTATGAAAAGATGGACGAATATAACCTGCTTATCCTGGGTTTCATTGCCCTGATCAGGGCAAAAACAAATATACAATAAGTTAAAAAGGTGTCAGACACCTTTTTAACTTATCTGATGACAGTGGTTGCAGAAACGGAGGTGGTAATATTACGCCTGCAGAGGAAGCTTATTATTGAGCTGGGGCAGAATAATCCTAATTTTATGGTAGACCTGCTGCAAATTATATCTGACCGAATCATGATACTGGCAGATAAAATCAGGACAATATCCCATAACACCATCAGGGAGCAGATCATGGCTTTTCTTACTTATGAGTACCACATTCAGAAAAGCCGCGTTATTAAATTAAATTATTCAAAGAAAGAGCTGGCAGAGCGGCTTGGAGTGCAGAGGACTTCGCTCAGCCGTGAATTAAATAAAATGCGTCGAGATGGGCTGCTGGACTACGATGCCAGAACAATAACCCTGAAAAAAATTGATGCTGATAATAAATAACTTTGTATGAAATTGATCAATATAGCATGGTGGTTTTAAAAATTATTGAAGTTGGGGGGCTGAAGATGGTTGCTATAAAGTTTTTTGTTACAGCTCTTTTAATACCTTATTTTTAATCTATTTATAGCCCAATACTGCTCAGACTCCGAACCTGGCAGCGAAACGATTGCAGCCATTAACTCAGACTGAAAAAAATCCAAACTTACAGTTCAAGAAAAAGTGAGAAAGAATTTTGCCATCTTGTTAATTTATTGATGCTGTTTATTCCTTTATTAACGTTTGACATCTTTTGCCAAAACCAGGGCTTCACCATGGCAGATTGTTTCACCGATAGAATTTGTACATATTGTTTCAAGGTTTACCAGGTGTTTTTCAGGCCGCAGCCGGGTTATTTTAACGGTAGCAGTCAGGGTTTCGTTATAATAACCTTTGCCGGTAAAGGCCATCAGTTGCTTTAAGTAATTTGTCCCAAAGCCGGGCAATTCAGTCCCGAGTAAATACGAAAACAGCCCGCCGATTAAAGGTTCGGGAATCGGGTGTTTTCCGGCTTCACCCGGCTGATAATTTTCCCCGGAGAGTTTCATGAAGAGCTTTCGGTCGCCTTCGCTAAAGGTACGGCTGCAGGATGCGCTCATGCCTAATTCAAGGTTTTTCATGATAAGCCCTCCCATTTAACCAGGGTTTCCCCGTCAAGTCCAGAATTTCCGCACGGCCTGAGCATTTGGACTTTCATTTTTATAGTTTCCTTTTCCGGATCCAGTGAGATAATTTCGACCCGGTAGCGAACAGTTTCGTTGGCAGTAGTGCCGCTGGGGAACATCATCTGGTGGGAAAGCTGGACAGATCCGGGAAATAAATTTTGTAGGAAACCCTTTAATCCGGTATAAAGCAGCATGCCGTGAGCGACAGTGGCCCCGAAGTGGGTTTTGGCTGCAAAGTCCGGGTTAACATGAATGGGGTTGTCATCGCCGCTTAATGCGGCGAAATCATTGAAGTCATCCTGGCTAAAGCAGCGCTCTGTTTCGTAAACATTGCCTTTTTTAATTTCTTTTCCTGTAAGATTGGGTTCTTTCATTTTTTACCGCCCCGCGTGTAGTCTTATTTGTAAGAATGTTATAATTATAATTAAGTTGTATTTTTAACAGCATGCCCATTCTGATTAACCTGCCAAAGGAGGATTAACATGCAAAAAGTACTGGGGGTATCCGGTTCAATGAGAGACAAAGGAAATACCGAGTTTTTAACCGGTTATGCCCTATCTCAATTTGATGAAAGCAGGTTCAGTTCCGAGTTAATCCCGCTTAAAGATTTAACGATCAAGCCCTGTGAGGGTTGCTACAGCTGCATGGAAGCAAAAAAGTGTATTATTGATGACGATGACTTTGAGTTCGTTTTTAACAAGATGGCTGAAGCTGATGGTTTAATAATTGGTTCCCCGGTATATTTTAGTGCAGTTCATCCCCAACTTATGTCACTGCTCGATAGAGCAGGCTTTGTCCGCATCTGGAGCGGAGAGCGTTTTTCCGGCAAAGTGGGAGGGCCGATAACCGTTGCCCGGCGGGCCGGGCAGAATATGGCCTTCGCACAATTATTAATGTGGTTTTTTATTAATGATATCATTGTTCCGGGTTCAAGCTACTGGACCATATCTGTTGCGGGTGCCAAAGCCGCCCGAGATGCTGAAGATGATCAGGAAGCGCAGCTCCATATTTCTCATTTTGTAAATAATATGAGTAAAGTGATGACTGCCCTTAAGTAAAAAATTAAGTTTTTTTCATTATGGTTGCCTGTCCGTCAATAACAATTTCTCCTGCCTGGTTAACCGCTTCAGTTTTAAGCTTGGCAATATATTTTTCTTTAATTAATTCAATTACTTCAACTTTTGCGGTAATAGTATCACCTATGAAGACCGGTGCCCGAAACTTCAGGTTTTGCTCCATGTAAATAGTATTTTTACCAGGTAGTGCAGTGCCCAGCAGTGTGGAAATCAGGCTTGCGCTAAGCATGCCGTGTGCGATTCTCTTTTTGAAAGGTGATTTAGCAGCAAATTCATGGTCAACATGCAGAGGGTTAAAGTCACCGCAGATGCCGGCAAAGTTATAGACATCAGTTTCAGATATTGTCTTGCTTATTTCGGCGCTATCACCGATTTTTAACGCAGAGTAGGAAATATCAGCAATCACAATTAAATACCTCCGGCAGTAATATATTTTTACTTAATCAGGAGCAATGCCTTTAAGAATAAACTCCCTGATTGTCTCCAGTTTTTGTTCATCAGGCAGTTTTTCTTCCCACAGCGGCCAGCGCATACCGGTAAAAATACTAATTCCCATTAAACAGAACGCCAGTGCTTCCGGGTCCATTTGCTTAATTTGTTTTTTTTCCATTGCCGTTTCCAGGTGTTCAGCATAGCCTTTGCTAAAATTTGTATAGTGCCATTTAAAAATTTCAATATCTACAAACTCCGCTTCCCTGATCAGGGCATACAGGCTTGGATGTTCCAGGCAGTAGCGAAAGAAGGCCTTAATTCCTTCTACTTCTGCTTCTTTTCTATCAGGTATATCCTTGATGGCAATCTGAATATACTTGCGGACGTCATGGTGGATATGATAAATTAATTCCCGAAAGATATCTTTTTTGCCCCGAAAATAGAGGTAAAAGGTGCCCATGGCTACTCCTGCCTGTTCGGTGATAGCATAAATAGAGGTTTCATGATAACCTTTATCACCAATAATAACTTCGGCAGCTTTTAGCAGTTTATCAAAGGTTGCCTGTCCGCGTCTCGTTTTAGGCAGGCTGACTCCTTCAAAATTATTTCTTTTTATATCTTTTTCTAGGTCCATATATCCACCTTTATTCTATTCACAGTAAAATTTAATCAAAGTTTATTCGATCGCTGTCTTGTAGTCAAATAATGTTATCCCACTGCCTGAGCAGTAAATGTTTAAGCATTGCCCCATTGCAGTATTGTTGAACCCCAGGTGTATCCTGTTCCGGCGGCCAGCAGGGCAACGATAGCGCCATCTTTTAGCAGGCCTCTCTTTTCAGCTTCGCAAAGGGCAATAATTTGATCGGCTGCCTGAATATGTCCATAGTCTTCGAGGTAAAAGCTTTGATTTTCATTAAGACCAAATTCATGGAGTATGCTTTCATAAAGGGATCTTTTGAAATGAATCGGAGCTAAAAAATCAAGATCTGCAAGGCTTTTCCCGCTTTTTAACAGGGCTGTTTTAACTACATTTATAAAGTTGTCAAAGGTTATCGGATCCAGGTGTTCTTTCATTTCATCCGGGTCAATTACTTCCAGTTTTCCCGAATCAGGATTGCAAGAAAGCTGTGAGACGGGATTGACCGAACCACCGTCAAGTACTTTAACATGTTTGCTAAAAAAGCCGGCGGTGATGTTATGGGTTTCCAAGACCACGTTTTTTTCAACACCTTTTTGCAGCAAAACTGCAGCTCCGCCATCACCAAAATTATACATAAAGCGAACCCTTGGATTATTATAGTCAATAAGGTGTGATTCCTTGCTGCCCATGGTTAGCAAAACGTTGTTCATGCTGTCGTCATCGAGCATAAGGCCTTTAGCCATGCGTAGGGCAACGGTAAAGCCGGCACAAAGGGAATAAATTTCTGTAGCAAAGGCTTTTTCAGCGCCCAATTCGTACTGAATTTTACAGGCGCAGGACCAGACCGGATAATCCTTGTACTGGCTGCCGAAAAAGATAACAGCATCTAAATTTTTCGGATCAAAGTCTATCTTTTTCAGGGCTGTCCGGGCTGCAGCAAGGGCCATATCCGAAACATGCTCATCCGGAGCAGCGACATGTTTTTGCTTCAGGCCCATTTTCTCCTTTATTATATCCAGGGGAATGTCCGTTTTCCGGGCTAAATCAGCGCTGGTCATAATTGTTTCGGGTAGGTAAACGCCCAGACTGGTTAACCCGATCGGTATCCTTGATGAATGTGTCATGGTAATTACTCCTTGTAGTGCATAATTAATAGAATCTTACTGACAGCCTGTTTGTCTCTGGTTTTAGGTTATTCTAGGCGGCTATTTTGCGTTTTCGCCATTTCTCCTCAAGTTGCAAATAGGTGCCTACCAAACCCTTGGGCATGTAAAGCACAACCAGGACATAAATTGCCCCGAAGAACAGAAGCCATCGTGAAAAGATTTCATGAATGCCACGTAATTCAAGCAGGTAATTCTGAGCCAACTGCACAAATGCGGTGCCGAAGATTGCTCCGTACAGTGTTCCCGTTCCACCGACAATTGTGTACAAAAGCGCATTAAGAGTGCTCTGAACAGTAAGTAGTTCCGTGTTGGCAAAACGGGTCAGAAGAGCAAACATTATTCCGGCTGCAGCAGAAGCCATCCCTGCTATAACCAGGGCAATTAGTTTATATTTCTTTGTATCGTAACCTAAAAATTTAGCTCTTTGATCGTTGTCGCGAATAGCTTGCAAGACTCGCCCTGTCGGCGAATTAACGAACTGTCTTAAAATCAGGGTCATGGCAATCAAGAACAAAAGGGCGTAATAATACATCATCACCCGGTCCTGAAACATGAGCGGTACTCTGAAAGTCAGACCATCAGCTCCCTGCGTATACTCGCGCAGGGTTTCAGCACTGTGACGACCGATTTCACCGAAAGCTAGTGTAATCATGGCGCAGGCAATAACACCCGTAAAACCCGATCCCCTAAAAGCAAATTGACCCATTATATATGCCACTATAGCTGCGAAGACCATTGAAACCAGGACTGCAAGTAGTAAAATGTCCAGGGTTGCACCCATGCGGGAAAACATAATGCCGGCGATATAGGTGCCACCACCAAAAAATAGGGCATGGCCAAGGTTGATGATACCTGTATAACCTCTTAAAATATCATAACTCATGCCGAATATTGCCAGTATATAAATCCGGCTTAAAAGAGTTGTAGTGGTCAGGCCTGTTATATGAGGTATAATTAGAATAAGTACCGCAAAAAGGCCGAGAAATAGCCACATGCCTGGGCCAAGCGCTGGTTTTTTGCGTAGAATATTTGTCAGCATAGGCATTAGTTTCTCACCGCCATTCCAAATAAGCCTTCAGGTTTTAAAGTAAGAACCAGCAGTAATAAAAGCACGGTTGTATAAACAGTTAGAGGCGGGTAAAACCAGGATACAAAGGCTACGGTTAAGCCGATAATTATACTGCCTACAGCCGAACCATAAAATGAGCCCATACCGCCTAAGATAATTACAATAAAAGCAAGGATTTGATTATTAATACCCATTCCGGACCAGACACTGCCGACAAGAGGGACATAAAGGGCGCCGCCAAGGGCAGCCAGAGCCGCTCCTCCGGCAAATACACCTGCAAAATACACTTTGATATTGATGCCCAGGGCTTGCACCATGTCAGGTGACTGGATTCCGGCACGCATAACCATACCTACCTTTGTTCTGTTAACAAGGTAGTTAATGGCTATAGCTACCAGTATGCCGATAATAATAAGGAATATCCTGTACTGGGAGATGATTACTGCACCTATAACCCAGGTTCCATCCATAAATTCCGGTCTGGAAGCCGGGATCGGGTTTGGCCCCCAAAAAAGCCGGGCCATATCGGTAAAAACAACTCCCAAGCCGAGCGTAATCAAAATTTGTGCCGTTACATTACCGTAAACCGGACGAATAAACAATCTTTCAAAAATCAGTCCCATTATAAATCCGGCTGCAACAGCAGCAATAATAGCGATTGGAAAACTGCCGGTCATGCTGAAAATCCAGATGCTTACATAGCCTCCCCAGATAAACAGAACACCGTGTGTGAAGTTAACGACACCAAGGAGTCCCAAAATAATAGACAATCCGGCAGCCATTAAAAAAATTAGGGCCCCTTCAGCTAACCCGTTTATCAAAAGCATTAGAAATATGTGCAAGACTTAACCACCACCTCTGCGATTTTGCGATAATCTCAAGCTGTTACAAAGCCCAGGTGTTTTCTCTGGAGTTCCTCGTCATCCATAAGTTCTTTCATCGTGCCGTCTAAGACAGTTTGCCCTTCAGCGATAATATAAAAACGATCGCCAACAGCACAGGCCATTTCAAAGTTTTGCTCAACAAGGACAATTGTTTTTTTCTGCTTAAAGGTAAGCAGGGTATCCCGGACTTTTTCTACGATAATAGGGGCCAGTCCCTTGCTTGGCTCATCGATTAAAATAATTTTGTTGTCATTAACAAGGGCCCTCGCGATAGAAAGCATTTGCCGCTGCCCACCGCTTAATGTGGAGGCAAACCTCTTATAGGATTCTTTCAGGTCGGTGAAAAGTTCCAGCACATGATCCCGCCTGTCAAGGGTCTCTTGATCTTCCTGCAACATTGCAATCAGCAGGTTTTCTTCGACTGTCAAAGCATCAAAAATGCCGTAATCTTCAGGGACAAAACCTATGCCCTGGCGAACCGTATTATAAGGAGGCATCGCTGTTAAATCTACGTTGTCAAGAATTATTTTGCCATCGCTGGCAGGTACCAGGCCGATTATAGTGCGCAGGGTTGTCGTTTTTCCTGCCCCGTTTCGCCCTAGTATAACTACAGCTTCACCGGGGTAAACTTCCAGTGATACACCCTGCAGGATATGGAAAGGACCAATAAATGAAGATACATTATCAAGTTTAAGCAGTGGATTCATTGAGAATGCCTCCTCCGAGGTAAGCTTTTAGAACGTCGGGGTTTTCTGATACTTCGGCGGCAGTTCCCTCTGTAAGGACAGAACCGTTAACCAGAACAATAACCGTATCGGATAATTTCGTAACCAGGTCCATCTTATGTTCTATCAGTAGGATTGTGTTTTGTTGTTCTTTCTTGGTTTTTTCAAGGAGTTCAAACATAGCGGGAACTTCTTCCAGGGCCATTCCTGCTGTTGGTTCATCGAGAAGGAGAACATCAGGTTTCATGGCCAATACCATGGCCAGTTCCAGTTTGCGCTGTTCTCCGTGGTTCAGGCTTGATGCCGGGGAATTCATTTTGTCATCAAGCAGAACCTGTTCCAGTAAAGCTGAGGCTTCTTCTTGCAGTGCCGGAAATTTTTTATATGACGTAAAAATTTTGTAACCGGTTTTTTCTCTTGACTGCAGGGCTAAACGAACGTTTTCATGGACAGTTAAGTTTGGAAAGACATTGGTTAACTGAAATGAACGTCCAATCCCCATGGCCACTCTTTGCATAGGGGACAGACCTGTTATGTCTGTCCCCTTGAAATATACGATTCCTTCAGTTGGCTGCAGCAGGCCGCTGATGAGATTGAAAAGTGTAGTTTTTCCGGCGCCGTTTGGTCCGATAATCGTGGTGAAAAGGCCTTTTTTTACTGTGATGCTTACATCATTAACTGCTTTAAGGCCTCCAAAATTAATTGTTAGGTTTTTAGTCTCAATCAGCGTTTCTGACATTACAGCAACTCCCATCTTATTTATTTAGGCTTTCTATTTACCGTTGAGCGTCCTCAGGCACGGTAACAGGTGGTTTCAGGTCTTCAGCAGGAATTACACTTTCAAGGACAGGTACCGGATGATCGTCCCCCGGCTCAAGAGTAATTTCGAATAGCGGCTGCATGGCCTGGTGGTCTTCTTCCC
>SL_3KL_010_SEDDRAFT_10003049_pt1 | contig 15260 bp, 16 predicted proteins | sample SodLakKL_010_SED_2_FD_10381 | JGI IMG/M metagenome (IMG submission 10381)
CTGACATTGGTGGGGGGAACTTTATGGGCACCAATGGGGTGGACGATAATTGGGGGACTGGTCGCATCCACTTTCCTGACCCTGCTGGTCGTTCCGGTACTTTACAAACTGTTCAGCAGAGATATTAAACAAACCGCGGGAAATATAAAAGTACCAGGATTTTAGCTGGCAGATAATACATGGCAAACAATTGACAAGGCCCGGTCGGGTTCACCCCGGTCATATACCTAATCACATACGTATTAATGATTATATATATTATACATATGATCAGTATTTTATAGACAATATATAAAGTATTATTTTAATAATATGACAAGATTGAATTACAAAAGTAAATATACAAATCAAATATAGATTATATATTGTTGTTTATCAGATTATAAGTAAGTTTATTTAAAGTATTAATAAATAATATTATTTTTAACGAATTAATTAATAGCAGAATATATATAATTTATAATCTAAGAAATATTATAAAAGTTTATTTTAGAGTTATTTAACATATAATAAAGAAACATGAAACCTAAAATTAACCACAAACATAAATTACATATGTAAATTAAATTAAATTACTATTGTAAACATAATTGTTTTTACATTTGTATAGTAATTGTAATTATTTTCCAAGCCTGTTGTTATGAAGGACAGATTATTGAAATTTATGAACAATGAGCAGTTATCTTCTGCCCGGTTTGCCGAGATTATCGGTGTGCAACCATCAAGCATCTCGCATGTATTGTCCGGCCGTAATAAACCAGGATTTGATTTTATCCAGAAGATACTGGGTAAATTTCCGTCACTAAGTGCCGAATGGCTTATTATGGGGCGAGGCATGATGTACCGTGAGCTCACTGATGAGCAGAAGACACTGCAGCGTGATCTTTTTACTGATATTGGCTCAGACACTGATATTAAAGAAGAAAATACATCGGAGAAGGTTACAAATGTAATCACAGGGGATACAGGTTTGGGTCACAAAAGTGAATTTGATGCTGAGAATGGGGTTACAGACGTAAAAGAGCCTCGGTTTGTTGAAAAAATTGTGATATTTTATTCTGACAGCACGTTTTCATCTTATTCACCAGAATGAGCAAATTGATTATCTTTGTATAAAAATGCTCTACAGGCGAGTTATACGTCCTCTTTTATTTACGCTGTATCCTGAAACAGTACATGCGCTTGCTGTTACACTTCTGAAAACAACTGCCAGGGTTCCCGGTATCCNGAAAATTTTCGGTTACATCTATGATGTTAATGATAAAAGACTTGAACGTGAGGTTTTTGGTATCAAGTTCAAAAATCCTGTTGGTATTGCTGCAGGATTTGATAAAAACGGCAGATTTTACAATGAACTTGCGATGCTTGGGTTTTCGTTCGTTGAAATAGGTACCGTAACTCCTGTTGCACAACCTGGAAATCCTAAACCTCGGTCTTTCAGGCTACCAAAGGACAAAGCACTAATAAACCGCATGGGTATAAATAATATTGGAGCTGCCCAGGTTGCCAGGAATCTTAGAAAAGTCCGACCCAAAATTATAATCGGAGGAAATATTGGTAAAAATACTGAAACGCCAAATATCAATGCGGTAGATGATTATGTAGAGTGTTTTAAAGCATTATATGAGGTTGTAGATTATTTCGTATTAAATGTTAGCTGTCCGAATATTGGTGATATCAGAAAGCTTCAGGATGCTGATACGCTTGTTGAAATAATCTCTGCGCTTAAAAAGGTATCTGCCGGTATGAAAACGGTACGGCCAGTTTTACTGAAAATATCTCCAGATCTCAATGAGGGGCAACTTGACGAGCTTGTGGAGATTGCTTTGAAGAACGGGATTTACGGGTTTGTTGCCACCAATACGACTATAAAACGTGAAAATCTTAGTACAGATCCGGATAAAATTGAAGCCATCGGCCAGGGAGGTCTTAGCGGTCTTCCCCTCAGGGACAGGTCGACTGAAATAATACGGTATATTGTACAAAGATCTGAAGGTAAATTACCGGTTATCGGTGCCGGTGGCATAATGGATGATAAAGATGCCGCCGATAAACTCCGTGCCGGCGCCAGCCTTATCCAGGTTTATACAGGATTCATTTATGGTGGTCCGGGGATAGCCCGAAGAATAAATCAGGCGATTGCCAAAAACTCATATAAATAATTTCTTGTGAATCTGGTGGTTTTGATATTTACAAATATCTTTTTTTATTTTGCTGAACAAACCAATTAAACAAACAATGAAGATACTTGAAGGAAAAAATGCTCTTGTAACCGGTGCCAGCCGTGGTATTGGAAGGGCGATTGCTGTTAATATGGCAACTCATGGTGCAGGGGTTGCATTTACCGATTTAGCCTATGACGAACATGCCAGATCCCTGGAAGAAGAGATCGGTGGTCTTGGAGTCAAGGTAAAAGGATATGCTTCTGACGCTGCTCTGTTTGATAATGCAGAAAAGGTTGCAGAAGAGATAGCCAAAGAGTTTGGTACAATTGATATCCTTGTTAACAATGCAGGTATTACAAGAGATACGTTATTGATGCGCATGACCGAGGATCAGTGGGACTCGGTAATAAATGTCAATCTTAAATCTGTTTTTAACTTCACGAAAGCCGTCCAGAAATATATGCTTAAGCAACGTTCAGGGTCAATTATCAATATGAGCTCGGTAGTGGGGGTAAGCGGTAATGCAGGTCAGGCAAACTACGCTGCATCCAAGGCCGGCATAATCGGGTTTACCAAGTCGGTTGCGCGGGAAATGGGTTCCAGGAATGTCAGGTGCAATGCGATTGCACCGGGCTTTATAATGACCGATATGACGGCAAAGTTGCCGGATGATGTAAGGGAGCAATGGATTGCCGGTATTCCCCTTAAAAGGGGAGGTACACCGGAAGATGTTGCGAATGTTGCATTATTCCTTGCATCGGATCTTTCTGCCTATGTAAGCGGTCAGGTAATCAGCGTTTGCGGGGGAATGAAGACCTGAGCGACAGGAGCTGACCGGTAACTACAGTTACAACAGTGCCGATAAGGGTATACCAGGTCCATGCCACTGAAGTAAACAGTATAATATATATCATAATGGCGATGCCTGCCAGGAATGCAGGCATCGCATCATTTATGCGTGGCCTTTTAAACAATACCCCCAGGAAAAATGTTCCAAGCAGACCCCCGTAAGTAAATGAAGCTATCGATAATGCCAGTTCTACAACGATTTGAGAAGTTTGCATGAAAAATACAGCCGAACCTACCAGAAGCAGGCACCAGGCAAGCGTAATAAGCCTTGATATGTTAATTTCATTGGACTTGTTCAGCTTCTTATAGTAGGGTATCACATAATCAAACATTGTAGCAGAACCAAGTGCCGTTATTGAACTTGACAGGGTAGACATTGCCGCGGCAAAAAGTGCGGCAATTATCAACCCACTCAGTCCGGGTGGCATCTCCTCAATTATGAACATAGGGAACACTTCGTCGGGGATTATATCGGCACCTCCGTAGAACACAAAGAGGAGGCTTCCCAGGAACAGGAACAACCCAAATTGCAAAACAATGATTCCACCGGTCGTTACCAGTGCCTTGCGGCCAGCAGGCAATGTTCCGGCAGCAAGAAGGCGCTGTACTATCAGTTGGTCAATGCCGTGCGAGGCCATTGAGAGGAAAGCGCCTCCTATTATACTTGCAATGAATGTATAAGGAGTTGAGAAAAACCCTCTTACTCCACCCTCAAATGAGAAATTGAATATTTCATATTTTCCTGCTTCTGCTGCTTTGGCAATGCCACCTGCAAGTCCACCCTCCATATTGCTGCTTACGATCATTATGGCTGCGGCGGCTCCGGCAAAATAGATAAAAAGCTGCACCACATCCATCCACACCACTGCCCTGAGTCCCCCGACATAGGTATAGCTCAGGGAAACTGCCGCAATCACAAGGATAGAGCTTATGTATATCCATTCCTGCGATATATTGGCGGCGATGAAAGTTCCCTGTAATATAAGAGCCAGGGGGATTGCAGTAGCAAAAAGCCTGACGCCGTCAGCAGCCAGCCTGGTAAGCATAAACACCCCTGAGGCAAGGTTTTTCATGGGGGTCCCGAAACGGTTTGAAAGAAAGGTATAGGCAGTGCCGAGCTCACCCTTGAAATAGGAGGGAAGTATTATCCAGGCAACAATTGCCCTGCCGATAAAATAGCCCAGGGTAAGCTGCAGGAAGTTCATATTTGTAATATATGCCAGCCCCGGAATACTGATAAAGGTAAGGGTGCTCGTTTCTGTAGCTACAATGGCAAAACATACAGCCCACCAGGGTATTTTCCTTCCTCCCAGGAAATAGTCGCCCGAAGAAACCTGTTTTCCTGCTATTTTTATTCCAAACCATGTAATGCCTGCAATGTATGCGATAAGTATGATAGTGTCCAGCCAGGTAAAATGCATTTCGTTTATTTTATTTTCTTTTCAGGTATCTATTATCTTTCCTGCAATGATTGTCTTGCTGACGTTCAATGAAGGAGTTATCAGCACTATATCGGCATCTTTGCCTACTTCCAGGGAGCCTTTCCTGTTTTCAACACCGGCGATACGGGCGGGATTGATGGTAACCGTGTCAATCGCCTCCGGCAGACTGCAACCGGTAAACTTCATGAAATTGGAGAGTATCTGCATAAGGTTCATTGTAGATCCGATGAAAGTACCGTCCACATATCTTGCCAGTCCCCCTTCTGAAATATACTCCCTGTCATTGTACCGGTATTTACCTTCCGGAAGCCCCATACCACTTATTCCATCGGTAATGCATACAATTTTGCAGTTTGTTTTGAGCTTGTGAGTCATCTTTATGAGGCTGGGATGCACATGATATGAATCTGCAATAAGTTCTGCGCTGATGTGGCTGGTTTCAAATATTGCGGCCAGGGGACCGGGATCCCTGTGGTGAAGAGGCCTCATTGCATTAAACAGGTGTGTAACGTGACTTATGCCCATGTCGAACCCCTTCAGGGTATCTTCATAACCGGCATCTGAATGACCAAAAGAAACTCTTATACCGTTATCAAGAAGCAATTTTATCATTTTGGAAATCCCTCTGATCTCAGGCGCTACACACATCAACTTTAACGCTTTGCCCGCAACATCCAATAAATTGTCAAGAATGTCAGCAGAGGGTGATGTGATACAATCCGGGATAATACCTCCTCTTTTTTCAATACTGATAAATGGTCCTTCGATATGCACTCCAAGCAGTTCTGCTCCTCCCAGATCTTTGCCGGTGCATTCAGCCGCCATTTTCAGGTGGATGTTATCGCTGCCCGGCCTGACCACCATAGTGGTTAAAAATGAAGTGATGCCTGATCCTGAGAGTGTCCGGGAGATTGTTTCAAAATCCTGCCTTGTTCCATCGAGGCTGTCAGACCCCCCGGCACCGTGAATATGAATATCTATCAGTCCGGGAATCGCCATAAGTCCCCCGCCATCAACTGACGGGCATTCACATGATACTGTGCCGGCATCTTCAATTCTTTCTATCCTGCCGCCTGATACAAGAATATCGGTTTTCCTTCCGGCACTATTATTGCTGCATAGAATTACATTCTTTATAAGCAGTTGCTGTCCCATATTATTAAAACTATGAAGCGGTTTTTTCGGAAAAACCGAAAAATACACAATCTTTACAAAAAAATCGTCACATCTTATAAAGAAGCAAAATTTACCTGCTAATGTTCTACAGGGATATGTTTAAGAGACTGTTGTTATTTGTCGCACTGGTTTTTATTGTTTCCTGCATATCTGTTTCAAATATAGAAATTCAGGTTCTTGAACCGGCAGAAGCACCAGTTGATCCGGAAGCCAGGGATATAATAGTTCTAAACCGCACCATACTTGAGAAACCAGTCAGTCCGTTAGAAACTACAATTCCAGATACAGTGCTTCAGCCGGTATTTCTTACTGATCTTTTGAATTTGACAAGTACTGAAGCTGTATTTTCCTTTGCTGACATTCTGAATGAATCGCCGGGGTTTAACTATATTGGTGCATCAAGGATAATTGAGACCATTCGAACTGATCCGGAAAAAGTGCCTGAGCCGCTTGACAGGCATCATGTAACAGTACTTTGTGACTCACTGGATGCTGATATACTGACTTCACTGGAAGTATTTGTGGTTGAGTACCGGGACTCCCTTATCCCGGAGATATACACCGAATTTGGCAGAAACATACAATATACCAGGGGTGTAATTGATATTAAGATTACAGCTTTATGGCTTACTTATGATGGAGAAGGCGGAGGTTTGGCAGATGAATATGTATTGAGGGATTCTTTACGGTGGGAGGTAGCGGACTGGGATGTGGATGATGTAGTGGCTCAGATGCCTGATGTTGAAGAGGTTTTTCTTGAGGCCGGCTATTTTGCAGCACTGACATATGCCAGGAGAATCGCCCCTTACTGGTTAACCGGTGAAAGGGTGGTCTTTATGCGTGGTAACAGGGGGATGAGAAAGGCATACAGGCATTTAAGGAATTTCGAAACTGATGTTGCAGAAGCGATTTATCTTGATCAGCTGGAGAGATGGAACAATAATCTAGTTGCTGCTGCCATGCATAACCTGGCACTTGTTAATGAGTTAAACGGCAATTTCAGGCAGGCCCTGGTATGGGCCAGAAGGTCATACCAATTGTCACAAAACAAGTTAACCGCTGAATATATTGATACCCTTGAAGAGAGGGTAAGGAAATCTGAAGTACTGGACCGGCAGCTTGGTATCAATTAATGACCGCAATGATGTACACGGTTTAACCGATGCCAGGTTAATCTGGCAACAATTTTGTCAGATATTGGATAAAACGATTATTTTTGTTTCCCTAAAAAAAAGGCTATGCTTTTTAATATACTGGTATTTCTTGTAGCAACCTCTTTTCTTGCAGAAGTTTTTTTCGAGTACCTGAATTCCACCGCAAGGTCCGTTGAATTGCCGGATGATCTCAGGGGTATATACGATGAAGAAAAATACAGTAAATCAGTTGAATATGAAAAAACTAAACAGAGGTTCAGCCTCGTTCGTTCATTTTTCAGTGTAGTCCTGATCCTTGTGATGCTGTTTTTTGGCGGTTTTGCACTGGTTGACAGCATTGCCTGGGGTATTTCCGGGCACGAGGTTGTGGCAGCGCTTGTTTTCTTCGGGATAATCATGTTTGCTTCCGATCTTCTGAACACTCCCTTTGATTTGTACGGCACATTTGTAATTGAAGAAAGGTTCGGGTTTAACAGGTCTACACCAAAGATATTTATAACCGACAAGATCAAGGGATGGCTGCTTGGAATAATTATTGGAGGTGGTTTGCTTGCTCTGGTAACCTGGTTTTATTATCTGACAACCGTCTGGTTCTGGCTCTATGCACTAATTCTGTTTACCGCATTCATGATCTTCATGAACCTGTTCTACTCTACACTTATTGTCCCGCTATTTAATAAGCAGACGCCACTTGAGGCTGGTGAACTTCGCGATTCGATATCGTCGATGTCTGACAACACCGGTTTCAGGCTTAATAATATTTATGTCATTGACGGCTCTAAAAGGAGCAGCAAGGCCAATGCATATTTTGCCGGTCTGGGAAGAAAAAAGCGAATAGTTTTGTTCGACACGCTTATCAGTGATCTTTCAGTTAAGGAAATAGTGGCGGTTCTTGCTCACGAGATTGGACATTACAAAAAAAGACATGTTTATTCAGGGATGGCCGTTTCAATAATTACTACTGCCATTACTTTGTACATCATGTCGGCCGTAATTTCCAGTCCGCATCTCTCAAAAGCGCTTGGAGCTGCAGAACCTTCGTTCCATATGGGGCTCATAGCGTTTGGCATTTTATATACGCCTGTTTCGGCAGTTTTCGGGATTGCAGGCAACTGGCTGTCAAGACGCAATGAATTTGAAGCAGACCGGTTTGCTGCTGAGCATCATTCTGCAAGTTCTCTGGCAGAGGCCCTGAAAAAGTTGTCGGTTAAGAATCTTAGCAATCTCAGGCCTCATCCTGTATACGTATTTGTAAATTATTCTCATCCTCCTTTACTGGAAAGGCTTGATGCTCTAAAAAATAGTAGCAGAAATGATGGAATACAGCAATAATATAGCCTTATCTGCTGTTAAGGTATGCATATTAATCTTAAACCAATCAATCATGAAAAAACTTACAATTATCGGCTTAATAGCTTTTATGTTTGCGGCAAGTGCTGAATCCCAGTTCCGGATGGGATTGCGGGGTGGTATAAATACAGCATATTTTTCTGCAACTGAGTTGAGAACAGATGACTATAAGTTTGAAACTCTGAATGATGCAAGCATAGGGTTTCATGGCGGTGTAATGATGCAATTGAACTTCTTTGGGATGTTTATCCAGCCGGAGTTGCTGTTTTCAAGCCTGACCAGCGATGTTCGCGTAAAGGAGGTGGAGCAGGGTACTTTTCAAGCTATCAAGGAACAGAGCTATAATAAACTTGACTTTCCGGTACTCGTTGGCCGCCGGTTCGGTCCAGCAAGGGTTGGGCTTGGGCCTGTAGGCACCATAATGCTAAGTACAAAATCAGAACTGAATGAATTCGGACTGGAGGAGCAGTTCAACTCGGCCACCTTTGGTTATCAGATTGGTGCCGGACTTGATCTTTTTGACCGGCTTGCGCTGGATCTTAAATATGAAGGTAGCCTGAGTAAACTTGGCAGTGGAGTAAAGATTGCCGGGCAGGAGAGAGAATTTGATTCGCGGGCACGGCAATTTATAGTAAGTCTTGGAATATTTTTCTGATAGGGCTTCTATCAGACTTTGTCAGACTGAATTATATCCGGATGATTATAAAGAACCTGGTATGCAAGCAACTACCGGTTTTTTTATACTATCCAGTCTGTTATCTAATGCTAAACTGATTTTCGAAACCCTCTGGCGAAATTGGCCAGGAAGTCATAGAGCATTCCCGATTTCGACACTGACCTGAAAAAAGCGTAGGTAAAAAGCCTGTTCCGTATATAAAATCCAAGGTCTTTCATTGAATGGGAGAGGCCTGTCAGAAGCATGTTGCTGCTGTTTTTAAATTTTTCTTCGCACAGCATGACTTCGTACCTTAGCTTTTGTCTGGCCAGCCTGATATCCTGAAGTGATGTATATACTCTTTTTTTACTCATTCTCTTTTTTCAGCATCACCATACTGATCTTCTTTGTACATAATCCTTGAGAGGGCTTTGATTACAGGACCCGTTACAAAAAAATTCCTGCTAATCAGGAACACCAGGCCAACAACCACATAGAAACCTGCGGTGATAAGGAATCCTGTAACCATGTCCCCGGTTTGCTGTCCGTACCAGAAAGCAAATGCCAGAGAAATGAAAAGAAGACAGAATGCAACGATAAGAACTACTATTACAGTACTGAGGAAGTGGGCCCCTGCAAGGGAGGCTTTCTCAAGCAGGGACAATTTCCACAGCTCAATTCTTGCATTCACATATGAACGCGCAATTGAAATTATTTCGGCAACGTTTACCTTAAATGATTTATCGGCCATTTATAAAGCTATTTTGTTGCCTTTTCCTTTACTTCTTTAATTTCCTGCTTCGTCTTTTTTTCAAGATCAGCAATTTTATCTTTTGTCTCGTCAACAAAACCGGCAACAAACTTGTTGAGCTCGTCAATCTTATGAGACAATCCTTCCTTCATCTCTTCGCCTACCTTCTGGGCCTGGTTTTTTATCTTTTTACGTGTGGCAGTACCTTTGTCAGGAGCAAACATTACTCCAATAGCCGCTCCGGCGGCTGCCCCTGCGATAAATCCTAATATTGCACTAACTGATGATTTGCTCATAATTACTTATTTTAAATGGTTAGTATTATTATTTAACATCATTTGCCTGATGCTGTTTTAAAACCGGTGTCGATGTAATATAAGGAATTTTAAACAAATAACCAAATATTATTTTTTTAAAGCTATATTAAGCTATATATCTTAATTATCTGTTTTTATCGATGCCAGACAATTATGATCAACAAGCAATATGGAAGGTGTCTTTAACACATTTTAAGACTCTTGCTGCATATTTTGCGCCTCTGTCATAAACAAACAATTGATTATTGCGTTATTAAGTTTAAATAAAAATAAGCAAACATGGTATTCAGATCATTTCTCTCCGTTGTCTTATTCCTGTCGCTTTCGGCAGGTGCTTTTGCACAGGTACCTACTATGGATTTTGACCAGTTGCAGCCAAGACTTTCTACTGACAGTGATTCACTATTTGTTGTAAATTTCTGGGCTACCTGGTGTATACCATGTGTAAAGGAGCTTCCTGAATTTGAAAAGATTAATGAAGTCTATTCCGACCGTAGTAAGGTAAAGGTGCTTCTTGTAAGCCTTGATAATCCGCGTCATATGGACTCAAGGGTCATGCCCTTTATACAGGAGCATAACCTTCAGTCCGAGGTTGTATTGCTTGACGACCCCCGAAGTAACCGGTGGATACCTATGGTGGATGAATCATGGAGTGGAGCCATTCCGGCAACAGTTATTTTCAACAGGCAGAGCAGGTCTTTTTATGAAAAAGTTTTTACCTACGAGGAGCTTGAAAATATTGTTGAAGCTAAATTAAAGTAATATCTATCTGTGGAATACATTGAATATTAAATGAAAATTTCAGGTGACAACTGTGCAATTTAATATTTTTAAGAAGGTTATGTTATAAACCCTGCAATACTTTTATAAACTAAAACTTGTGTTATGAAAAAAAATCTGATGTTACTTTCATTTACTGTAATGGCAGTTACTATGGTTTCTGCCCAGGGATACAGCGTAGGAGACGTTGCTGCCGATTTCAGACTAAAGAATGTTGACGGCAATTATGTCAGTATGAGCGATTATGCTGATGCAAAAGGCTTCGTAGTTGTTTTTACATGTAATCACTGTCCCTATGCCGTTGCTTATGAGGACAGGCTTATCGAACTTGACAAAGAATACCGTCCGAAAGGATTTCCGGTTATTGCTATCAATCCCAATGATCCTGCAGCAGAACCAAGGGATTCGTATGAACTGATGCAGGTAAGGGCAAGGGAGAAGGGTTTCACTTTTCCCTATCTGTTTGACGAGGGTCAGAGGGTATATCCGGTGTACGGTGCAACAAGGACACCTCATATATTCCTGCTTGAAAGGCAGGGAAATAACCTCGTTGTGGCTTATATAGGAGCAATTGACGATAATTACAGGGACGCATCGGCCGTTGAGGAACGATATCTTGCAAACGCCATTGAAGCACTTATTGACGGGAGAAGGCCTGATCCTGATTTTACACGTGCAATAGGCTGTACTATAAAAGTAGCCAATTAATTAAATACCAGGTGGTATAACAGGTTACCGTTTCTTTGCATCTGCAGGGAGCGGTTTTCCTTTGTCCTTTGTTTTGCCTGATTAACGAAAGATAAGTACACGTTTATCAAACATTTTAAAAAAAACTTTGCAGCCGGCAGTGTTTTATTAACTTTGCCGGCTGGTTTTTGCATTATAAACTGATATGCTGAAAATTTAAACTTAAAAAGAGGCAGGCTTACGGTAATGAAACCGGATTATCCCGGGCTGTTACAGGATATACAGAAAATCGCCTGTTGATAAGTTTTTTATAATTATTCTAAATTAAATCCGGCTTTTCGGTTTTCGCATGCTTAATTTTGCGTAATTTACGGATATAGTCATTTTGTATGAATAGATTATCTACTACTGGTATATTGCTGAAGATACTGCTTTTTGCATTTTTCTACTTTTGGGATGTTGCCATGAGTTCTTCGGGCAGCGGCCATCATCATAAAGTGTTGCGCTCTGACCAAATCCAGCCAATTTCCTATAATATTAGGAACGAATTGTCTGACATGGATGAATTCAGGGAAGTTGAATACGGGATAGCATCCTTGCTTGGTAAGTTTGCAATGAAGGGTGCATCTGTTGCTGTGGCAAAGGATGGGAAGCTTGTGTATGCCAGGGGTATAGGTTATGCTGATGTTGAAGCACGGGAACCTGTCGAGCCGAGGCATATGTTCAGGGTTGCCAGCATTTCCAAACTTATAACAGCCACAGCTATCATGAAGATGAACGAATCAGGTATGCTGCGACTGGATGACAGGGTATTCGGCCCCGAGGGCATCCTGAACGATTCGATCTACCTCGATTATGTTGACTCCCGTATTGAGAATATTACAGTTCGTAACCTGCTTAACCATTCTGCAGGCTGGAACAGACGTTTCGGCGATCATATGTTCATGCCGCATACTATAGCAAGGGACCTGAAAATTGAGTTGCCTGTTGATGTGCCTGATATCATAAGGTTTGCACACAGAAAAAGGCTGCATTATAACCCCGGGACCCGGACAAGCTATTCAAACCTTGGGTATGCCATATTGGGAGAGGTAATTGGAAAAGTATCGGGTATGGGATATGAGGAATATGTAAAGCAGGAAATTCTTCACCCCCTTGGTATCCAGGATATGCGTATCGGAGGTAATCTTGAGAAAGAGCGCTTTGAGAATGAGGTGAGGTATTATGAACAGGATAATGCCATAATGGTTAATTCCTTTTTTGATGTTGATTCGATTGTCTCCAAGTCCTACGGCGGAAATGATATTAAAACACTTGGAGCTGCAGGTGGCTGGATAGCATCACCGGCCGAACTGCTGAGATTAATACTGGCTATTGACGGAGATCCGGGAGTACCCGATATTTTGTCGTCTGAAAGCATTGAGCTGATGACAGACAGAAGTCTGTCAGGAGGACATACCATTGGATGGACCAGTTCAGATACCAGGGGTAACTGGTGGAGGACAGGTACATTTGCCGGTACTTCAGCCCTTGTTATGCGCCAGGGTAACGGACTTACCTGGGCGGTATTCTTCAACTCCAGCACCTATCGTGGCACCAGCCTTGCAAGGGAAATAACCCGGGAGGTTCAGACCGCACTGAACAGAATTGATGAGTGGCCCGAGCACGACCTATTCTATTATATTGAAAGCTTGCCGTTTCTATATCCTGATATTGCAGAGCTCAGGTAAAATATTATAGCGGAATATTGCCATGCTTCCGGCGGGGGCCTGATTCGCTTTTATTCTGGCATATTTCCAGTGCTGTAATCAGCTTTTTCCTGGTATCGCGGGGATATATCACCTCGTCAATATATCCAAGTTCAGCAGCTTTATAAGGATTTGCAAAAGCATCCCGGTAATCATTGACAGCAGATGCTTTTTCTTCGTCTGAAATCTTGTGCCTGAAGATGATATTCACGGCACCCTCCGGGCCCATAACGGCAATCTCGGCTGTCGGGTATGCAAGGTTTATATCAGCGCCGATATGTTTGCTTGCCATTACACAGTATGCACCGCCGTATGCTTTTCTTGTAATAAGTGTTATTTTGGGTATTGTAGCCTCAGAATAGGCGTAAAGAAGTTTTGCACCGTGCTTGATTATACCACCAAATTCCTGGTTAGTGCCCGGCAAAAACCCGGGAACATCCATGAGCGTGATTATCGGTATGTTGAAAGCATCGCAGAACCTCACAAACCTTGCTGCTTTTACAGAGGAGTTTATGTCGAGGACTCCTGCAAGAAATGCAGGCTGATTTGCAACTATGCCGACAGATTTGCCTGCCATGCGGCCAAAGCCTGTAATCATGCTTCTTGCATAATGGGGCATTATCTCATAGAAGTTGTTGTCATCAACAACAGAGCTGATAATGGCCATCATATCGTAGGGCTTATTAGGATCGGCAGGGACCAGCGTCTGCAGATTTTCGTCTTTACGGTCTGTATCGTCAGTACAGGGTATTGAGGGAGGATCTTCCATGTTATTTGACGGCAGGAAACCTATGAGCTCCCTTACCATCATCATTGCATTCTCATCGTTTTCGCCAATCAGATGAGCAACTCCGCTCTTTGAATTATGAGTCATGGCTCCGCCCAATTCCTCCTTAGTAACCTCTTCATGCGTTACTGCTTTGATAACATCGGGCCCCGTAACGAACATATAACTCTTATCACGGGTCATTATAATAAAATCGGTAAGGGCGGGTGAATAAACCGCACCTCCTGCACAAGGGCCGAGAATAGCAGATATCTGTGGTATTACACCTGAAGCCCTGACATTACGATGGAATATGTCAGCGTATCCGGCAAGGCTCTGCACACCCTCCTGTATTCTTGCACCTCCTGAGTCGTTCAGTCCGATAAGCGGAGCCCCCATCTTCATGGCCATGTCCATTATCTTTACGACCTTGTCTGCATTTGCCCGGCTCAATGTGCCCCCAAACACTGTAAAGTCCTGTGCGAATACACAAACAAGCCTGCCGTCAATCTTTCCATAACCTGAAACAACACCGTCGCCTGATATCTTATTCTTTTCCATGCCGAAATCGGTGCAGCGATGTTTGACCATTTTGTCAATTTCGATAAAACTTCCCTTGTCAAGCAGAAGTTCAACACGCTCCCTGGCAGTCAGCTTTCCGGCCAGATGCTGTTTTTCAATTCTTTCTTTTCCTCCGCCGTGTCCGGCCTCATGGTTTCTTTTATCCAGCTCCCTGAATTTATCCTCCAGTGTTGACATAATTGATAATTGGTGAATGATTAAATACTATTCAAGAACAATGAGGGGCATGTTTGCTTCGATCACATCTCCTTCGCTTACCAGTATCTCTTTTATTACACCGGTTTTTCCCGTTTTGTATTCGCTTTCCATTTTCATTGCCGATACGACTATAACTACTTCGCCAGCATTAACTGTGTCTCCTTTATTTACAGGAATTCTGACAATTTTTCCAGGCATCGGGCATGAGATGGTGTTTTCCTCGCTTTCGCCCAATGCTTTGAGCCTGTTTTGCATATAGCGGGTTTCGGCATCAAGCACCTCAATATTGTAAGAGTGGCATATATACCTTGCTGTGTAGGTGTTCTTCTTCTCTGTTGCTGCAACCTCAATATCGTATGACCTGCCATCCAGGAGAATTGAATAGATATTTTTTTCAACTTTTATCAGATCAAGGCAGTAATTTTTATTGCCCAGCAGGATATGCAGACTGTTGCCTTCTTTTCTGATTATCTCGACCGGAACTTTTCGGTCGCCGCTTTTTAATTCTATTGATGACATAAAAATATGCGTGATTGATTTTTACGTATTTACTGGCGGACAATATTTCTGCGCCTGTTCTGGATTTTCCAGTTAGAAACTTGCTGCATAGGGGTCCCGTTTGTTTTAATTTTTGCTTTTT
>SL_3KL_010_SEDDRAFT_10003050_pt1 | contig 15253 bp, 11 predicted proteins | sample SodLakKL_010_SED_2_FD_10381 | JGI IMG/M metagenome (IMG submission 10381)
ATGCACAATTCCGGTCAGGGAAGAGCAGCCCCCCTGTTTGTTGAACTTTCCATGAGCCATAAGCTGGTCCGGATACAACAACCGCTTTACAACGGAGATCTTACACCGGAAGACTATCGCTTTTACAAAAACCGCTTTGCGCAGATGGGTTATGGGATGAGACTGGCTTCGGATCCGGGACGGTTTTTGTCATTTGATGGATCCGCAAATTTTATTGCCGGAGGATATAACAGCGGGGATTTCGATTTTGGAGGGGTTATGCGCTTCAGGCCCGGTCCAGGTTCTGTACGGCTGGTTTTTACCGGTCATTATGCAGAAAAAGAATCTCCTTGGTTCATGCACCATTTCCGAGGAAATTATATCAGCTGGTTCAATGATTTCGACAAGTCGCGGACACTAAGGATGGGTGTCGGCTTTTTGTCTGACTTTTTGAATCTTGAAGGGAACTATTATTTAATGAATCGGGCATTTTTTATGGATGCCGATGCCCTCCCCGCACAAAATGAGGGTTCTTTCCCGCTTTTCACTGCAGCTGCGTCTGCAAACATTAACTTTTCATTGTTCCGTTCACGACACAAACTAATTTTTCAGCATACTAATGAAACGGCCTTTGAAAGGTTTCCTGATTTTGCCTCCTTTCATTCTCTTTTTGCTGACTTCAAGTTGTTTGATGATGCCCTGCACCTGAATACCGGTATTGACATCCGTTATAACGCCCCTTACACGCCGATGGCATACATGCCGGTAGTAAGGCAGTTTTATATCCGGGATGACTTTAAAGCCGGTCATGACCTGATTGTAGATGTTTTTGTAACTGCCAGAATCAGTCGTGCGCGCTTTTTTATAAAGTTTGAACACTTTCTCGGAATGCTTGCAGACCAGCCTCCGGTTTATCAGATCCCCTTCTATCCGGTACCGGAAACCACCTTTGTTTTTGGTATTTCCTGGATGTTTTTTGATTAACAACGCTACCGGTTTTCTTATATAAAATCGTTATAAATAGACTCTTTCATTACTTTTGATGAATTATATTTCTTATTTTTGCAATTGGTTTTTTGAAGCTAACTGTCTTAAAATAAGTTATTTTAGGTTTTAAATACAAATCATATGACAAAGAAGAAAAAGTTCATTACCTGCGACGGGAACCATGCGGCCGCCCATGTGGCCTATATGTTCAGTGAGGTAGCAGCAATTTATCCGATCACGCCATCGTCAAACATGGCAGAGAATGTTGACGAGTGGGCTGCTTATGGCCGGAAGAATATTTTTGGTGAAGAGGTGAAACTGGTTGAGATGCAATCGGAGGCCGGTGCTGCCGGTGCCATGCACGGCGCATTGCAGTCGGGTTCACTAGTCAGCACATATACTGCATCACAAGGCTTATTGCTAATGATTCCCAATATGTACAAAATGTCCGGAGAACTGTTGCCTGGCGTTTTGCACGTGTCGGCACGCAGTCTGGCCGCACAGGCCCTGTCCATTTTTGGTGACCATTCCGACGTGATGAGTACAAGGCATACAGGGTTTGCCATGCTTGCCACCGGAAGCGTGCAGGAGATCATGGACATCGCTCCGATCGCACACCTTGCTGCCATTAAATCAAGGGTGCCATTCCTTCATTTCTTCGATGGATTCAGGACTTCGCACGAGGTGCAGAAAGTGGAAGAATGCCAGCAGGAAGACCTGGAGAAGTTGCTTGATATGAACGCCCTGCGCGAGTTCAGGAATCGCGCACTGAACCCGGAATCGCCCGTAACAAGAGGAACAGCACAAAACCCCGATGTATATTTCCAGTCGCGTGAAGCTGCAAACCCATTCTACCTGGCACTTCCAGACCTCGTGGAAGAGTATATGCAGGAGATCTCGAAGATCTGTGGCCGTGAATACCACCCCTTTACCTATTATGGAGCTCCCGACGCCGAAGATGTCGTTATCGCAATGGGATCCATCACCGAAACCATCAAGGAAACAATAGATCATAAAATGTCGAACGGTGAAAAGGTTGGACTGGTAAGTGTACACCTCTACAGGCCTTTCTCACCGAAATACTTCTTTAACGTATTGCCCGAATCGGTTAAGCGCATTGCCGTTCTTGACCGTACCAAAGAACCGGGTGCGCACGGGGAACCCTTGTATCTCGACGTCTGCGAATTGTTCCAGGGTAAGAAGGATGCACCGGTTATTGTTGGAGGACGCTACGGTCTGAGTTCAAAAGACACCGTTCCTTCACATATCATCTCGGTGTTTGATAACCTGAAACTCCCTGAGCCCAAAAATAAATTTACTGTAGGTATAGTTGATGATGTTACCTTCACATCCCTGCCACTTGGCGAGAATGTAGATGTGTCACCAAAAGGCAACTACGCAGCAAAATTCTATGGCATTGGAGCTGATGGAACTGTAGGAGCCAACAAAAACTCCATCAAAATCATCGGCGACACCACCGATAAATACGCGCAGGGTTACTTCTCCTACGACAGTAAGAAGTCAGGTGGTATCACCGTATCGCACCTGCGGTTCGGCGACAGCCCCATCCGCTCACCCTACCTGATCAACGCCGCCGACTTTGTTGCCTGCCACGTTCCGGCATACCTCGACAAATACGATATGCTGAAAGGACTTAAAAAGGGAGGTATCTTTCTCCTGAATTCCATCTGGGATGCGGAAGAAACCAAAAAGCGGATTCCAGATCACATGAAGCGTTTTATGGCTGATAACGACATTCAGTTATACATCATCAACGCTACGGAAATTGCAGAAAAAATTGGTTTGGGTGGACGTACGAATACCATCATGCAAAGTGCATTCTTCAAGCTCGCAGAGGTGATCCCTTACGAAAAGGCGGTTCATGAAATGAAGGATGCCATTCAGAAAACTTATGGCCGTAAAGGTGAAGAGATCGTTCGCATGAACAATGCAGCAGTGGATGAAGGAGGAAATGTTGAGAAGGTGGAGATTCCGGCAGACTGGAAAAAAGCCAGTCCCGAAATCAAATTCAAACTCCGTGAAGATGTGCCTGAATTTATCAGTGGTATCGTGTATCCGATCAACAGCCAGAAAGGTGATGACCTTCCGGTCAGCGCCTTCAGAGGCCGCGAAGATGGCACATTCCCTCCCGGAACTACTGCTTACGAGAAACGCGGAATTGCCGTCCACGTGCCTGAATGGGTTAAGGAGAACTGTATCCAGTGTAATCAGTGTGCTTATGTATGTCCACATTCCGTCATTCGTCCCTTCCTGCTGGATGAAGAGGATGTAAAAAAAGCACCGGAAAGCCTCCTGACGGTTCCTGCCAAAGGGAAATCGCTGGCCGGGTTGCAGTACCGCATACAGGTAAGTCCTTACGACTGCACCGGTTGTGGAAACTGTATAGATGTTTGCCCGGCACCGAATAAGGCGCTGGTAATGAAGCTGCTCGACGAACAGGTGCACGAAGACAAGCACTGGAGCTGGGTTTCAGAAAATGTTTCCTACAAGGATACACTGTTGAATAAGTTTCAATCTGTCAAGAACAGCCAGTTTGCACAACCGCTGTTTGAGTTTAGCGGTGCCTGTGCCGGATGTGGTGAAACACCCTATATTAAATTGGTCACGCAGCTTTATGGTGACCGCATGATGATTGCCAATGCAACAGGATGCTCATCCATTTATGGTGGTTCGGCTCCCGCAACTCCATACACCGTTAATAAGGAGGGGAAAGGACCGTCGTGGGCGAACTCACTCTTCGAAGACAATGCCGAATATGGTTTTGGAATGGTAACGGGTGTAAACAAGCTGCGCGAACGGATTGCCCGCCTGATGACTACTGCAATTGATGGCGACCTGAGTGATGCTTGTCGCGAAGCCTTTAAGGCCTGGCTCGATGCAAAGGAGGATGGTGAAAAATCAAAGGAAGCCTCTGCAAAAGTAATTGCCTGTCTTGAGAAAGAAAAATCACCCATCGCTAAAGAGATCCTTGAACTGAAACAATACTTGATTAAGAAGTCGGTATGGGTCATTGGTGGTGACGGTTGGGCCTATGACATCGGTTACGGTGGTTTGGATCATGTAATTGCCTCTGGCGACGACATCAATATGCTTGTTCTGGATACGGAGGTCTATTCAAATACCGGTGGGCAGGCTTCGAAGGCGACTCCGGTGGGAGCCATTGCGAAATTCGCTGCTTCCGGTAAGCGTGTCCGCAAGAAGGACCTCGGACTGATGGCAATGACTTATGGATATGTTTATGTAGCACAGGTTGCCATGGGTGCCAATCAAAACCAGTTCCTGAAAGCGGTTCGGGAAGCGGAGGCTTATCCCGGACCCAGTGTGATCATTGCCTACTCACCCTGTATTAACCATGGCTTGAGGGGCGGAATGGGCAGTACGCAGCAACAGACCAAGGATGCCGTAGAGGCCGGTTACTGGCAATTGTATCGCTACAACCCGATGCTTGAAGCAGAAGGTAAGAACCCCTTCCAGCTCGACAGCAAGGAGCCGGACTGGTCGAAGTTCCAGGACTTCCTGAACTCAGAGGTGCGTTTCAGCTCACTGAAAAAAGCATTCCCAAGAGAAGCCGGAGCCCTGTTCCAGGCTGCCGAGGAGAATGCAAAATGGCGCTATGATACCTATAAGCGCCACGCCGATATGGTTTATGCCAAATAATCTTGCTTTGTTCATAATTGTAAAAGGGCTGCCTAATGAAGGTAGCCCTTTTTTGGATGTACTTTTTCTTTTGCAACCAATTTGAGAATTAAGGTTAAGTTTGAGAAAAGCGCCAGCGAAGAATCTGTTGGGAAACTGATAGATTCTTCACTTCGCACTGCTTCATTATTATTGACAGGAGTATTCTGATTATCTTAACCTTAACTGCTTTTTTTGTTGTCAAGGGTTGTTGCGGCCAGAAAGCCTTGTAATCATTGGATGAATTACAACCTCGGATTATAGGCAGCACTGAAATCGGAACCAAATGTATAGGTGATGCCGATGCTACCGGAAACGTTGTAGGAGGTGGCTTGCTGTCGCTGTTCCAGAAGTATTTCCTCAATGGACAGATCTCCGGCAGGTATTGAGATCAGGTCGTTAATCAGGTTCACATTGGTGTTTAGGTTTAATGCAAAACCCTGGAAGATGCGTACATTTACGTTTGCAAAAACCCGAGCCCGAGATTCCGGCTCGAAAGTTACCCCAGGGTTGCTGGAAACGAGCAGTGGCCTCCAATGACTGCGTGAAGATAAACTCATTGTCTTTTGCAAAAATAGTTGTTTCAATGTATTCACGGTATCCCCCGCCTAACCTGTAAGCAAGGGTGATAGACCTTCTTGTTGCCTCGTGGTAAGGAAAATAACTATATTCAATGGCAGGTACAAGGTCAATGTTAAAACGTGCATTGTGAAAAGTGCTTGAGAGGCTTGAGTTGAATACCCCAACCGACCAGTGGTCATTGATGCTTTTTACAATGTAGGCTTCGTGTCCGTGGCGGTGCGATGAGCTTATAATGGTGTCCTCACCACTGATGTATGTCCGTTTGCTGAAGTTGAAGTAGGGACGAAAACGGACCTTCCAGTCTTCTGTAATCCTGTCGGCAAAAAAGCCAAATCTCGAAGATACATTGCTTTGAAGCTCCTCTTTCCTGAAATTCCCACCACCGTAAACTTCAAAAACCCAGCTGTTCCAGGGATCGGTTTCCGGTTCAATATCATTTTCCAGTATGATGGCCTTTGCATCGTAATCATAATCCACAATGATCCGATTCACCAAACTGGTTGAAGCGATGTATTGGACTAGACCGATCTTGATCATGTTGGTATAACCTCTTCTGGTGTCATCGCTTGAATTGGTGGATGGTGCCCAGTAAGTGAGCTCGTGGTTAATACCCCTAAAACCCCCTACCTCCAATAAAGGAGATCGAATAATTGGTGCCGGCCCTGCCCGCTCCGTGTCTGGTAATCATGATGTGGACGTCGGCAACCTCCTTATCACGCACATAATTTACAATGGGGATCTGCTCCCTGATAAAATCCTGATCAAGCCACCAGGGCCCGTCAAGAAAAACTGAAATGCGACCGTTTGCATTATGCCCAGGGAATGCAGATACCGAAGCATCTGCCCAAAGTGTCGTTGATGATGAAATGATAATGGTAATTGTAATGAAAAAACTTAGAAAAGAACTTATAAACCGATTCATAATTAAAGTTGAGAGTTGAGGGTTTAGGGTTTAACACTTATCAAAGAACAAAGAACAAAGAACAACAATCATGCCTAAATAAGCAGCCGGCAATTACCTGTGGATGGGGGTCAACGCCTCCGTTTCCCTGAAAAACAGCAGCGCATCATACCTGAGTGGAACAATGGTCTGCACAAACTGGTGCCTGTCGTTTGCGGGGTTATACACCACACCAACTGCCCGGTTCCCGAGCACCTGCATGAATGGGTCGTACGTCCGGTCTTTATCATCAAAAACAAGATAAAAAGTTGATTTCCCTGTTTGCTCAAGTATTCCTTCCAGGGTGTTTGAAGGTGCCACGGGAATTTGCATGCGCTCCATCCTGCTTTCCCATTGGGCACCCGCTTTAACCGTACCTGTGTAAGTTGTAAAACCGATCAGAAAAACCGCTTCCGGGCCGTGTTCAACGCGCGTAAGGTGCCCGATGTTTTCCTGCCCCCGCTGCATCATTTCGGTGAAACGAGCATCACCAATGTGTGTATTGTGTGCCCAGACGATCCCCTGGGCGTCTTCGCCATAAAAGTTGCGCAAGCGGTTAACGGTCATGTTCATGTATTGCACACGGCTATTCCAGGAGGATGCGTCGCGTCGGGTGATCGATTTCCGGTAAAACTTTTCAGCGTGCTTTACCACAAGGGCATTCTGCTTTAACCAGAAATAGGTGTGTTCATCCAGATCTGCAAACTTGTCTCTTTCGTCATGAAGCAACTTTACAACGGCTGCAGTTTCTGATGTGCAGTCGGGCGCACCCTGTCCGACCGCCTGTGCATATTGCCAGCTATCCCTTCCGTAAGGCTCAAAGCATCTGTAGTAACGGTTAACGCGACGGTATAAATCCCTGTCGTGCGACTGAACAAAATTCAGAACGGCATCCAGTGACCTCCATTCATCATAAACATCCTTTCCGTAGAAGCCTGCCTTGTCTCCCGGATCCATTCCATCATTATGACTTCGGAGCCATTCCGCCAGGGCGATAACTTCCTCGTTGCCCCACATCCACAACGGCCATCTGTCAAGGTTTTCCAGGACTTCACGGGCACTGCCAGCGGCTCCTGGCATGTCTTTGACATAGCGGTTGAGCTCGTATAGGCTTGCCCAATCGCCCTCAACGGCAATGAAACGAAATCCGTGCTCTGAAATCAGGCGCCGGCTAATGCTGTCGCGCCAGGCATAATACTCGCGGGTGCCATGACTGGCCTCACCGAGCAAAACCAGTTTTCGGCCGGAAGCTTCCTCAATCAAAAAGTCGAGATCAGACGCAGTTTCAAGATTATGGGCCCTCGATTTAATGAAAGCGGCCAGATCATCATCTGTTAACAAATAACTGGCAGACAGTGGCAGGGTTATCAAAAAAATGATGATTAAGGAATATAACTTTTTCATCTGTGTGTTTTCTTAGGTGTTTATTATTCTGTGTTTTCTTTATCGAAAATCGAAAATTGCCAATCGATAATCAATTATTTTTCTACTTCCCACTTAAAGGCTGGGCAAACTGAATGACATCATCGCCGGTGATCTCCTTGTCACACAAAATGGCCAGGCGCTCCACTACGTTACGTAGTTCGCGGATGTTGCCGGTCCATTTGATTTTCTTCAGTTCTTCAAGGGCATCATCGGTAAATGACTTGGGGGGCATGCTTTGTTCGGTAAGGATTTCGCCAAGGAAATGATTGGCAAGCAGCGGAATGTCGTCTTTACGTTCGTTGAGGGTCGGAACATGAATCAGGATCACGCTCAGTCGATGGTAGAGGTCTTCCCGAAAGCGACCTTCCCGGATCTCCTTTTGGATGTCCTTGTTGGTGGCGGCTACCACGCGCACATTTACACCGATCTCCTTTTCGCCACCCACCCTTGTGATCTTGTTTTCCTGCAATGTTCTTAAAACCTTTGCCTGGGCTGCCAGGCTCATGTCTCCAATTTCATCCAGGAAGATGGTTCCCCCGCTGGCCAGTTCAAAGTTTCCTTTTTTTTGTTTCACTGCTGATGTAAAGGAACCTTTTTCGTGCCCAAAAAGCTCACTTTCGATGAGTTCAGAGGGAATGGCAGCACAATTCACTTCAATGAAGGGCCCTTTCGACCTTTTGCTGAGCTCGTGCAGCCACCGTGCCACAAGCTCTTTACCGGTTCCGTTCTCCCCGGTAATGAAAACACGGGCATCCGTATCGGCAACACGCTCGATCATGGTCCGGATACGCTGGATGGCATCAGACTCACCGATCATATCATAGGTTTTGCTCACCTTCCTTTTTAAGACCTTTGTTTCGGTGGTGAGCTTGGTTTTATCCATTGCATTTCTGATGGTGATCAGCAGGCGGTTCAGATCGAGTGGTTTGGATATAAAATCGTACGCTCCTTTCTTGATCGCTTCAACGGCCGTATCAATAGTGCCATGACCCGATATCATCACAATGGCCACATCGCCATCCTGTTCGCGAATCTTCTCAAGCAGTTCAATACCATCCATTTTGGGCATTTTTACATCACACAAAATGACGTCATAAGGTCCTTTAGCCATCTTCTCCAAAGCTTCTTGTCCATCTTCGGCAAGCTCTACTTCATATTTCTCATATTCCAGAATATCCTGCAAAGTGTTGCGGATGCTGCTTTCATCATCAATAACAAGAATTTTTGGCATGGTTGTATTATTGTTTATCCTAAATATAATTTATGCGTGCCGGATCCACTTCCACAGCTCACCATAACTGACTTTTTTCCCGTACATTAATATACCCGTCCGGTAAATTCTGCCACTTAACCAGATGGTCGCAATGAACCCCAGGATAAGCAGGACCGCAGACAGCGCGACCTCAGCATAAGGAACTCCGAAAGGGATCCTTACCATCATGATGACGGGGGAGGTGAGGGGTATGATCGACATCCAGAAAGCAACGGGGCCTGTTGGATTCTGAACCACCATGTTCACCATGATGATCGACAGCAGGAGAGGTATGGTAACGGGCATCATGAATTGCTGGGTGTCGGCTTCATTGTCAACCGCTGATCCAATGGCAGCAAAAAATCCCGCATAAAGAAGATATCCGCCAATAAAAAAGAAAATAAATGACAAAATCATAACGGGGAAGTTTACAGCTCCAAGTCCCTCAATCAACTGACCGGCAAAAGAATCGTGCTGCTGCACGACCTCTTGCTGTTTTCTCATCTCCTCCGCATTCAATATCTGCGTACTGGAAACATACACCTGGTCGTCGGCAGTGAAACGAAACAGATCGGGAGCAGCTAGCGTGAAAATGCTGACGATTGTAAAAGTTAACACAACCCAGATCAGAAACTGTGTAAGACCGACCATCCCGACCCCTATCACTTTACCCATCATTAACTGGAAAGGCTTTACCGAAGATACGATGATCTCAACGATACGGCTTGTCTTTTCCTCTAAAACACCGCGCAAAACCTGTGACCCAAAGAGGAAAATAAAGATGTATATCAGAAAACCTGCAATAAACCCGAGCCCCATGCTGATCTCCGGATAATCGGTGATCAGCTCTCCGTCGTCTTTTATCCGGAATGCTTGTATATTGATGGGTGTTTCAATGGCACTGAGTATTTCGGCATCAATTCCTGCCGCTTTTAGTTTAAGACTCTCAAACTCATGCTTTAAAGTGTTTTCAATAAGCAGTTTTACATTAAAGTTGATCGATTTATCGGAAAAAAGACGCAATGTTGACGGCGATTCAAAGGCAACATCGGGGATGTGCAGCACTGCATCAAAACGGCCATCGTGCATCAGATCAATGGCACTGTCGACATTGACATTCACCGGGGTGAATGTTGTATTATCCGTATCCTGAAACCGGTCGTGGAAAATATTGGTCTCATCAACAATAGCTACAGCATAATCGCTGTCTGACAGCTGCGCAACAATAACCGGAATGATTATGATTGCTGCCATCAGGACCGGCCCTAAAATGGTCATCACCAGGAACGATTTTTTCCTGATGCGACTCAGGAACTCTCTTTTAATTATGGTTGCTGTTTTGCTCATCTTTATTTATTGAACATTCATGATGTCTGATGGAAAGTTATTGCCATTGGCATTTTGTTCTGCCGGGAATTTCCCGGTTACCTGCTTTATGAAAATATCATTCATGCTTGGCGTGATCTCCTTGAAGGACACCAGGCCCGCTTCAGGCAGCAGCAGCTGTATCAATTCATTGGTGCTGCTGTTGTCGATTATTTTGACCCTTGCATTAAGCATTCCGTCGTGTTCTTTTGTTTTGATGACCCGGAATCGCTGATCAAGGATTTCGTCCAGTGGTTTTTGCAGGTTGGTCAGCTCGGTTTCATAAATCCGGCTGGCGTGGTCTTTTTTTATCTTTCCAACCGTTCCTTCAAGGATTTTCTCCGATTTGTTGATCAGGGCGATGTGGTCACAAAGCTCCTCTACCGAGCCCATGTTATGTGTCGAAAAGATGATGGTGGCACCGTCGTCGCGGAGTTTCAGGATCTCTTCCTTTAGAAGGTTGACGTTAATGGGATCAAAGCCGCTGAAAGGCTCGTCAAAGATCAGTAGCCTCTGGGTTTGTGCAGTACTGTGATAATGAACTGAACCTTTTGTGCCATCCCTTTCGACAGCTCTTCAACCTTTTTGTTCCACCAGGGCATCAGGTCAAATTTATCAAACCATTCTTTGAGCATTATTTTGGCATCGCTGGCTTTTAACCCTTTGAGTTGTGCAAGATAGATGGCCTGCTCTCCAACCTTCATTTTTTTGTACAGACCACGTTCTTCCGGGAGATAACCGATCTGTTTGACGTGTTTGGGCTTGAGTTTTTCATTATTGAGGAATACCTCTCCCTGATCGGGTCCGATGATCTGATTGATGATCCGGATGAGGGTGGTTTTGCCGGCACCATTCGGGCCAAGCAAACCGAAGATGCTTTGCTCGGGGACGTGCATGCTCACATTGCTCAGGGCCTTGTGGTTGGCATATTGTTTTGTGATGTTTTCGGCGTGCAGGAGGGTGTTCATTCGCTTGTCAATTAATTAAAGACATCTTTCATTCTTTCAAAGAAACTTTTGTCACTCTTTTTGGGCTTGGGTTTGAAGTTTTCTGATTCTCTTAACCTGTTGAGCATCTCTTTTTCTTCATTATTAACCGATTGAGGTGTCCAAATGTTTATGTTAACCAGCAGATCACCACGTCCGTATGCATTTACCGAGGGCAATCCTTTCCCCTTAAGCCTCAAAACCTTGCCTCCTTGTGTGCCGGGTTCAATCTTGATGCGGGCTTTCCCTTCGAGGGTTGGTACTTCAATGCTGGTTCCCAATACCGCTTCCGGAAAGCTGATATGATGGTCGTAAAGAAGGTTCATGTCGTCGCGGATCAGTTTTTCGTGAGGTACCTCCTCAACGAGTACGATCAGGTCGCCGGGAATACCACCTCTGGGTGCCGCATTCCCCTTTCCGCTCAGCGAAAGCTGCATCCCTTCCTGCACTCCGGCAGGAATGTTGATGCTGATCACCTCCTCTTTTTTTACAATGCCGTTTCCATAGCAGGAGGAGCATTTCTCTTCGATGGTTTGCCCTTCTCCACCGCAGCTCGGACAGCTGCTTGTGGTTTGCATCTGTCCAAGGAAAGTGTTCGTTACGCGTGTTACCCGTCCGGCACCGTTACAAGTTGAACAGGTACGGTAAGCGCTTCCGTTTTTTGCCCCGGTTCCGCTGCAGGGGCTGCAGGCAACGTATTTGTTGACTTTGATCTTCTTTTCGACACCATTGAGGATGTCTTCCAGCTTAAGCTTTACCTTAATCCGCAGGTTTGATCCCTTGTTAACGCGGCGGGTGCGGCGACCGCTGCCTCCAAAACCACTGAAGCCCCCTCCAAAGGCGCCTCCAAAAATGTCTCCAAACTGACTGAAAATGTCTTCCATCGACATCCCTCCGCCACTGAAACCGCCACCGAAGTTATTACCCATTGCCGCGTGGCCAAATTGATCATAACGCGATTTTTTCTCAGGGTTGCTTAGTACTTCATAAGCTTCAGCAGCTTCCTTGAACCGGGCTTCGGCTGTTTCATCCCCCGGGTTCTTATCCGGATGGTATTTAAGTGCTTTCTGCCGGTAAGCCTTTTTAATCTCTTCTGGTTTGGCATCACGTGAAACACCTAATATTTCGTAAAAATCCCTTTTTGACATATGCTAAAACTAATTTGCTACAATCACACTGGCATAGCGTATAACTTTTCCATTGAGCGTATACCCTTTCTTGACCTCTTCCACCACTTTGCCTTTTTGTTGCTTGTTTTCTGCCGGAATATGTGTGATGGCATCATGATAATCAGTATTGAAATCTTCTCCTACAGAGGCAATCTCCTCTACTCCCTTTTGTCTGAGAACAGACTTAAATTTATTAAAAATCAGGGATATGCCCTCTATATTTGCTTGTTTTCCCGTTTCGGTATCGCTTGCGTCTATCTTAACCGCCCTCTCCAGGTCGTCGAGCACTGGTAACAAGGCGGTAATTACTGATTCCGATGCGGTTTTTGTTAGCTCAACCCGCTCTTTTGCAGCCCGCTTGCGATAATTGTCAAACTCCGAAAACAGCCGCAGAAATTTGTCATTTGTTTCATCCAGCTGCTTCTGCAGGGTATTGATTTTCTCTTCATAAACAGAGAGTTTCTCAGTCTCATTTTCAACCTCCCGGGTTGTTTTTTCAGGGCTCTCTTTGGTTGTATCCTTTACATTCTTTTCGTTGCTTTTCTTCTCTTTCTTTTTCATTCCCTTAAGCGAATTTATGTCTGATTAGCGGTCAAAATGCTATCAAAAGCTTTGCCATAATCATTATGAGGCCATTTTGGCAGCGTTTTTATGTTGCTTTGTCTGATGAACTGGTTTTTTGGCGCATTCGGAGGTCAGATCCTTTGGATCTCTGCACCTATTTTTTGCAGCCTGCTGTCAATGAACTGGTAACCGCGGTCAATTTGCTCGATATTGTGGATGATGCTTTTCCCCTCGGCACTAAGTGCTGCAATGAGCAATGCAACGCCCGCCCGGATGTCGGGCGAGATCATTTCAAGGGGCTTGAGCGGATATTTCCGGTCGAGACCGATCACGGTGGCACGATGGGGATCACAGAGGATGATCTGGGCACCCATGTCGATCAGCTTATCCACGAAAAACAAACGGCTTTCAAACATTTTCTGGTGGATAAGCACGCTACCCCTGGCTTGCGTGGCTAGAACCAGTACTACTGAAATCAGATCGGGTGAGAAACCAGGCCAGGGTGCATCTGATATGGTCAGGATGCTCCCGTCTATATAAGTGTCCACCTCATATCTGTCTTGCGCCGGTATGAACAGGTCATCCTGTCGGACCTCCATCACTACGCCCAGCTTCCGGAACACTTCCGGAATGATGCCAAGTTTTTTGTAGTTTACATCTTTTATGGTGATTTCCGATCTTGTCATGGCTGCCAATGCAATGAAGCTTCCAATCTCAATCATGTCAGGCAACATTCGGTGTGTGCATCCTTTCAGAGAATCAACACCCTCAATTTGAAGCAGGTTGGATCCGATTCCGGAAATATTTGCGCCCATTTTGTTCAACATCATGCATAATTGCTGAATGTAGGGCTCGCAGGCAGCATTGTACAGGGTGGTTTTCCCCTCGGCGAGGCTTGCGGCCATAATCACGTTGGCTGTTCCGGTAACTGATGCTTCATCCAAGAGTATCTCACAGCCCCGCAGACCTTTCCCCTCAATATGATAAAAGAACTTTTCCGGGTCGTAATGAAAATTAGCCCCCAGTTTTTCAAGTCCAAGGAAGTGGGTGTCGAGCCTGCGCCGTCCAATCTTGTCACCACCCGGCTTGGGAATGGAGGCCTTCCGGAAACGGGCCAGCAGCGGACCAACAATCATTACTGAACCCCTGAGCTGAGCAACCTTTTTACTGAATGTTTCATCATTAAGTAAATCCAGATTTACCTGGTCCGCCTGAAAAGAGTAGCAGTTATCGCTAATCATATTCACCTTGACCCCGAAGTCGGCCAAAAGCTCAATTAGCTTTAATACATCACGGATTTGTGGAATATTTTCAATCAACACTTCGCAGTCGGTAAGCAAGGTGGCGCATATGATCTGAAGCGCTTCATTTTTTGCTCCCTGCGGAATCACTTCACCCTTGAGCTGTTTTCCTCCCTGAATGACAAAAGAACCCATGTTATGATTGCTGATTTTTTCTGTTCCGGTGCGGTTTGTTTCCCCCCTGGCGTCCCTGAAATTTTTTCTTTTTGTTTTTGGAAAGGATGTCGGTCGTATGGCTGAGCTTTATGTCATCCTGAAGTTTAAGCTTCCCTTTTGACAAGACATTGAGGTGTTCAGCAATTTCTTCATCATTTACAGCATCCCTGTTCCAGGTCAGGTATGATTTCTTTAAATGGTTGGCGATGAGCTTGATCAAGGCATCCCTAACCTTCCCGTCTTCCATTTCACAAGCCTTCTCAATAATTCTCTCAATATGCCTTCCATAATGTTTATAGGTGACATTGTTGCTTGAATATTTAAGCGGTTCGGGCTTCTTGGTCAGCGTTTCACGCGAAGGGATCGGGTAAGGGGAGTCTACGTCAAGCTTAAAGTCTGACATAATGAAAAGGTGATCCCAGAGTTTGTGCTTAAAGTCATTGACATCACGCAGATGGGGATTAAGTTGTCCCATGACGTTAATGGTGGCTCTTGCCAGATGATTTCTCTTTTCACGGTCTTCAACAGACATGATTTGCTCAATCATCTTTTGAATGTTTCGGCCATATTCCGAAATATTCATTTTAGAACGGGATGTGTTGTATTCCATTTTGGATTTATAATGTTCGTGGTGTTGCTTGCTTTAATTACTGAGGGCCTGTAGCAAGCAATTAGAAGTTCTGCAAAGATAGACAAAAAATCCGCACCTTCATAACGATTTTGAAATTACATTATTTTCAGGCGTGCATATTTTAACAGTAGCTGCTTTTTGCCTGCGGCATTGAAGGCAACAGTTGCTTTTGCATTTTTGCCTGTACCCTCAAGGGCAACAACCGTGCCAAGGCCAAATC
>SL_3KL_010_SEDDRAFT_10003051_pt1 | contig 15245 bp, 6 predicted proteins | sample SodLakKL_010_SED_2_FD_10381 | JGI IMG/M metagenome (IMG submission 10381)
CTTCCGTTGAATAATTGAAGGGGCGATATAGATTTCCCAGGCTTTCATGCCGGTAAACTGCTGGTCCTTTGCTAACATGCGGTGGAGGAGTGTTGTCCCCGAGCGAAAGTTGCCGATGATGAATATGGGTTGGGTGATATCTTGATCGTGATATTTTGGATAAAAAAGTTGATCCAGACCATAAGCCAATCGAATCGAATAATGCCAGAGTGGGTAAACGAGAAAAATGAAGCATAAAACAAAAAACCGCTTGGGTGTCAGCCGACCAGGTGTATGCTGTGACTTAAAGAAACTATACCAAAGGGTTTTTAAATACATTTTGACATTAAAGGTCATGGATAAATATCTCACAAATTTGCTCTTGTTTACTGGATCGACTTATATATTGATAAACTGATCCTAACCTAATCCTACCTGATTTATTGGGAGGAGGTGCATGAAATGTTATACAACTAAGGTGACTGATCAGTCAGCAAGACAATCGGATAAGCGGTTTTCCTGAGGTTTTCTCAAAGAATCTGGGTTCAGCTAGAGGTTTCTTGGTTTTGCAGAGTATACGAACTCGAGAAATGGCTGGTAGATCTTTCGTTTAATACATTTTCCTGTCTTTAAAAAATAAACATGTCAAAGATAATTAACTGACAGAATGTCAATTAATAATGAGTCTTACATCACCAGGAGTCGATAAGGCTTGAATAAAAAGTTGGTGTAATTCACTTCCTTGCCAGTTTTCTCAAGATGAATAGAATTAAGCTTAATTCAATGAAATTACATGAACCGCAGGTACGCATTTCTATTCGACTTCAATTCTGTTATACTCAATGCTTATGATAAATAATGTTAGAAATTTTTGTATTATTGCCCATGTTGACCATGGAAAATCCACGCTTGCTGACCGTATGCTGCAGATGACGGGGACGATTGCAGACCGGGATATGACGGAGCAAGTGCTGGACAGCATGGATCTTGAGCGGGAAAAAGGCGTCACGATCAAAGCCTCAGCAGTGCGGATGTTGTACCAGGCTGGTGATGGGCAAGAATACGCTTTGAACCTGATTGACACACCCGGGCATGTTGATTTTAATTACGAGGTCAGCCGGGCATTGGCTGCATGTGAAGGTGCGCTGCTGGTTGTCGATGCTGCCCAGGGAATTGAAGCACAGACCCTGGCCAATCTGTACCTGGCTTTAGAGGCAAACCTGACCATCATCCCTGTAATAAATAAGATTGACCTGGTCTCGGCTCAGACCGAAATTGTAGCAGAGGATTTACACAACCTCCTGGGTACTCCCATCGATCAGATTATCCAAATTTCGGCCAAGCAAGGCTTGAATGTTGATAAAGTCCTGCAGTCGATTGTTGAATTGATCCCACCACCTGTAGGTAAAGATGACGAGCCTTTAGAGGCATTGATTTTCGATTCTCATTATGATTCTTACAAAGGGGTTGTGGCATACATTCGTGTGTTTAACGGTACTATATCGCGTGAGGATCAACTGCTGATGATGTCCACCAAGGTAAAGACCTCGCCAGTAGAGATTGGAATCTTTGCTCCCAACTTGAAACCGGTCAAAGCATTGCGGGCGGGTGAGGTTGGTTATATTGCTACGGGTTTGAAAACGGTCTCGGAGTGCCGGGTGGGTGATACCGTCACGAATGCAACCAATGGTGTTGCCCAGGCACTTCCCGGGTACCGGCAGGCAAAACCAATGGTGTTTGCGGGTATCTATCCAACAGAAGGCGAGGATTACGCAGATTTGCGTGATGCCCTGGAAAAACTGCAGCTGAATGATGCTGCACTGACTTTTGAACCAGAAACTTCAGAAGCATTGAATTTTGGATTCCGATGTGGTTTTTTGGGACTATTTCACATGGAGATCATCCAGGAGCGGCTTGAGCGAGAATACGATATGGATGTTGTCTTTACAGCACCCTCAGTTGAATACCGCATTAAGCTCAATGACGAGCGTACTTTGCGGGTATCTTCACCGGCTGAACTGCCGGATGAAAACTTGATTGATCGAATCCTGGAGCCCTGGATGGAATTGGCGATTTTTACACCAACAGATTATTATGGCGTGGTGATGGAACTGGTTACCAGTAAGCGGGGGAGTTTCATCTCGCAGGAATATCCTTCTCCAAACCGTGTACAAATTGAGTTTGAAATTCCCCTATCAGAATTGATCATTGATTTTTTTGACCAACTCAAATCTGGCACAAGAGGATATGCGTCCATGGATTACCAGTTTAAGGAATACCGACCGGAAAACCTGGTCAAGGTCGAAATCCTGGTTAATGGTGAAGCTGTGGATGCCTTAACAGCGATTGTGCACAAGGATGATGCCTATCATAAGGGTCAGGCGCTGGTATCACGTTTGAAAGAATTGATCCCAAGGCAGCTGTTCACGATCCCTGTTCAAGCCTATTCACAGGGCAGGGTAATCTCACGGGCGAATGTAAAAGCCATGCGTAAGGATGTGCTTTCCAAGTGTTATGGTGGTGATATCACACGGAAAAAGAAATTGCTTGAAAAGCAAAAGAAGGGCAAGCGCCGGATGAAAATGGTGGGGAATGTTGAGATTCCCCAGGAAGCCTTTATGGCGATTCTCCGCTTGGATAAGTCGTGACCATCAAAGACTCGAAATCCAACCACGGGAAGATATTGCGCTGGATTGTGCCGCTGCTGATAAGTGTGGTTGCAATGTGGTTGGTCCTACGGAATATCGATTTAGCGGAGTTTGTCTCTAACCTGACCCGTATCCGTTGGCATACTTACACCTTCGCCAGTATTTTTTATTTTATCAGCTTCGGCTTTCGTGCGTTTTGTTGGCATATTTTATTGCGGCGTAAAGTTTCATATCGGGACACTTTTTTTACGTTGGGTGCAGGCTATTTGTTGAATAATATCTTTCCGTTTCGGCTAGGAGAAATTGGTCGTGCAGTTTTATTAGATGATCCAGAACACACATCGATTCTTGAAGTTTTTTCAAGTGTGGTTGTGGAAAGAATCTTAGACGTATTTTTGGCAGCGGTCTTTATTTTAAGTGTGCTGCCAAGAATTATTGGTGGGGAATATGATCAATCCTTAATCGTATTGGCATTTTCCCTGGCAATTCTGGGTTTAATTATCCTTTTTTTTCTGGCGAAATACCGGGAGGCAATTGCCACCTGGCTGCTTCATTGGGGTGAGCGGTCCAGTTTTGTAAAGAACTGGGTGACCCCAAAAGTTGCCCATGCCCTGGAGGGGTTTTCTGTCCTGACGGACCCCCGGGCGTTTTTACTGGCTTTTGGAAGTTTAGCACTGAGTTGGGGGTTTGCTTTTGGTCAAAACTTTATCATCTTCCGAGACCTGTACAGCAACCCACCATTCTGGTGGATGGTCTTTGTGCTCAGCGCAGGTGCATTTGGGGCAGCATTGCCTTCAGCTCCTGCTGGATTGGGTGTTTTTGAAGGCGTGGTCATAGCTGCTTTTGCCTTATTGGGAGTCGGTGCAGAATTGGCTTTCACACATGCCATCGTGATCCATGCGATGGTCTTCATTTATTCAAACATAATTGGCCTGATCGGTTTGCGATTACGGGGTGAGGCTTTGGTGGCTTTTTTCCAGAGGGTGTTAGCGCGTGCACCCAAAGTTAAGACGGTTGATTGATTGTGATGAGAGTCCTGATCGTATTGACATACTTTCATCCATATAAATCGGGTTTAACGATTTATGCCTTACGCCAGGCACAGGCATTGGTTAAGATGGGGCATCAAGTGACAGTTCTGACATCGCAGCATGAGGCTTCATTACCAAACAAAGCACGGCTTGATGGGGTAGAGGTTGTTCGCTTGCCGATCGCTTTTCGGTTGTCTAAGGGTGTTGTTATGCCGCAAATGCCGGTTAAAGCATGGCGTTTAATTAACCAAGTGGATGTGGTTAATATCCATGTTCCCCAGGGGGATGCAGCCCTCATCGCGATTTTAGCTAAATGCTTAAGAAAACCGGTTGTCCTGACTTATCAATGTGATTTAAAAATGCCAGAGGGGTGGTTCAACCAACTAGCCGGGCGTTTCGCTAACCTTTCAAGCCAAATCGCTGCTAATCTTGCTGATGCTGTGGTTCATATTACCCAGGATTTTGCTGAACATTCCTCCTTTCTGCAACGATATTTAGATAAATTGAGGATCATTCAGCCCCCGATAACCGTAGAAGTTGTTTCTGAGGAGGCTCTTGAGGCATTTCGTGATAAGTATGCACTCTCAGCTGATCGACGAGTTGTTGGCATGGTGGCACGCTTAGCGGCAGAAAAAGGGGTTGAGTACCTGGTAGAAGCCATGCCGACGATACTCACGGTCATACCCAATGTACAGGTGGTCTTTGTTGGAGAGTACGAAAATGTGCTCGGTGAACAGGCCTATAAAAAGAAAATACTGCCTTTGATCGACTCCCTGGGAGATCATTGGGTATTTCTTGGCCCTTTAGATGAAAAAGAGAAAGCGGCTTTTTTTCATGTCTGTGATGTACTGGTTTTGCCGAGTGTCAACAGTACGGAATCATTTGGGATGGTTCAGGTTGAAGCACTCACCTGTGGCACACCTGTGATTGCGAGTGACCTTCCCGGTGTGCGGCAAACTGTTTTGACTACCGGGATGGGGAAAATAGTGCCACTTAAGAATCCGGATGCCCTGGCAGAGGCCATTGTTGAAGTTTTAGAATCTGGGCTGGTTGTACCTCCAGATGCAATCCAAGACATTGCCCGCCATTATTCTCCTGAAGCAGTTGCTGGGGCTTATGATGCCTTGTTTAAGGAAGTGTCAGGGAATGATGGATAGCCAACAATTAGATAAGATTCTGTGGCGACACATCGCCAGCTTGCCTTATTTTCGCGGTTTTTTACGTGCCGTTGAAGACCGCTTTTACCAAGAGATCAACTTGGACTCTCCAGTTCTCGATCTGGGGAGCGGGGATGGTCATTTTGCATCTGCTGCTTTTGAGGATAAACTTGATGTCGGGTTGGACCCCTGGTTGTCACCGATGAGGGAAGCAAGGCAGCGTGATGCTTTTCATTTGCATGTCCTGGGTGAGGGTGCCAGAATTCCATTTGCCAGGAATTGTTTCAAGACCGTCACAAGTACATCGGTCTTGGAGCATATTGACGATGTTTCATCAGTGCTTCAGGAAGTTGACCGCGTTCTTAAGGACAGTGGAGTTTTTGTGTTTTGTGTTCCCAACCACCGATTCACGACATCGCTGTGGGGTCGGCAGTTGTTTGGAAAACTGGGATTAAAGAAATGGGGAGAAGCATACAGCCGTTTATTCAATCGAATTTCCCGTCATGAACATACCGATTCTCCAGACGTGTGGAAAAACCGGTTGGAACAGGTTGGCTTTACGCTGGTTCAAACCTGGGATTATTTTCCTCCTTCTGCCTTACATATTCTTGAGTGGGGACATTTCTTTGGGCTGCCATCTTTGATTACGAAAAAGCTGGTCGGTCGCTGGGTGTTGGTCGCACAACGTTGGAATCTGGCCATCCCCTGGTGGTTGACTCGTAAATACATGGATAATCCCAAATCAACAGCTGGCGTATACTCATTTTTTATTGCACAAAAAAGATGATGCGATTCAGAGGTTTATGGTGATCAAAGCCTAAGTTTAAGTTTAACTAGACGATTTTATATAGGCAATTCTGTTTGTGAACAGAAGCTTGTCAATTGAAGAATGTGTTTTTCTGCTCGTAGCTTGTGATTGTTCGTATGCTAGAGGTAGGTTGTCAGCGGATTGCCTGTAGAGTATGATAGTTTCCTGCGGTTAGGAAGATGAGTACAAAACCAACCAACACTATTCTTTATCAGGAATGTCTATGACAGAAACACCAACCCCTGTTCCCCCACCAGAACCCAGCGTTTGGGATTATGTTCTGAATGAATTGAGGTTATTAACCTCATCCAAACCTGAGGGAGAACATCCAGAAAATGAGTCAACTGAACAGCTGCCAAACGAACAAGAACCTCAAACAGAAAGACTGAATAAGATTCCTTGGTTGACCTCTGGAGCTGTGGCGTTTGCTTTAATTGCCCAGCTTTTGCTGGAACCCTCACCAGTGATGACAGCATGGCCGGGTTTAGTCCTGTATGGGTTTTCACTGGCGTGCCTGGTTGGTGCGATCCTGATAAAAGAATGGCGAATTGTTAACCTGAAACCCAGGGCAACAGAGCTTCTTGATACGCATTTTAATGTGGGACTTCTCTTTGCCAGTTTTTTCCTGGCGATACTGGCTTTTCTGCTGTTTGGTAGTGGACGGTTTGGTTTTATCAATACACTGTTATGGGGTATGTCGGTCGTCTTATTCTTCCTGGCATTTTGGCAGCCCAGAGAAATCAAGAAGGTAAATCTATTCCGACTTGTTCAAAAGTTTAATCAAGAGGGATGGCGCGTAAGACTAACCCGGTGGACGTTGATTTTATTGGCAGCTGTCGCTGTGATCCTGTTCTTCAACTTTACGCGATTGGATTCAGTCCCACCTGAGATGGTCTCGGATAATGCTGAGAAACTAATGGATATCAACGATATCCTGAACGGTCATTTCCCGGTTTATTTCCCACGCAATACGGGACGAGAGGTGCTCCATTTTTATGCAACGGCTGCATTCATGCAGGTTTTTCAGCTAGATGTCAGTTTCTTGAATTTAAAAATCGTTGCAGTGTTTGCTAACCTGTTGACTGTGTTTTTTATTTATTTGCTTGGTAAAGAAATGGGTGACCGTTGGGTTGGTTTAGCAGCCGCATTTTTTGCAGGGATTGCTTATTGGCCGCTCATCTTTACACGGTTGGCACTGCGTATCCCTTATTTGCCATTGTTTGTGGCACCTGTGATGTTTTTCTTTGTGCGTGGGTTACGCAGGCAAAACATCAATGATATTCTTTGGACAGGTTTGTTTCTTGGATTAGGTTTACACGGTTATACGCCTTACCGAATAGTGCCGATTTTTATGGTTTTGGGGATTCTGATTTATGCCCTGCACTCGATGTCAAAGAACCGCGGATTGACTGCTGTTTACGCAATCGTTGTGATCGCGTTCGTCTCTTTACTGGTTTTCCTGCCGCTTTTACGTTACTGGGTATCAAATCCTGAACTCTTTGGTTACCGTGCATTTTCAAGGTTGACAGAAATGGAAGTTGGATTCCCACGCCCACCGCTGTTGATCTTCCTAGAAAACTTCTGGAGAGCAAGTGTGATGTTCTTTTGGGATAACGGCACGATTTGGGTGCATTCAATTCCCCGCAGACCAGCACTTGAAGTTGTCTCAGCCGCATTTTACTTTTTGGGTATTGCGAGCCTGATCATCCGTTATGTGCGAGAAAGGGATTGGCGTGATTTGTTCTTGCTGGTGTCCATCCCAATGTTGTTGATGCCCTCGATTCTTTCACTGGCCTACCCGGGAGAAAATCCAAGCTTGAATCGGACTGCAGGTGCTGTGGTTCCTGTCTTCATTGTGGTTGGGATCGCCTTTGTGTCTTTTTGCCGAACGATCAAGAAACAAGTTGCTGATAGGGTTGGTCAGGGGGTGGTGTTTGTGGTGATCGCTGTGTTATTAATCTGGTCTGGTGCTAATAACCATGATCTGGTTTTCAATCAATACTACACGATTTATCGCGCCAACAGCTGGAACACCTCTGAGATGGGGCGTGTAGCAGCATTGTTCATCGACACAATGGGGGATCCGGATATGATCTTTGTTGGTGGCTATCCACATTGGGCGGATTCACGCTTGGTTGCGATCAATGCAGGACAAATCGGTGTGGATTTTGCGATCTTTTCGGATCAAATTCCAAACTTGAGTTTCGATCCAAGACCCAAGTTGTTTTTATTGAATTTAAATGATTCTGAGAATATCTTCACCTTACAAGATACCTTTCCCAATGGGGTGCTGTGGCGATATGACTCCGAGGTGGAAAATAAGGACTTCATGATCTTTTTTGTACCGCCAGTTCAAGGAGTTGCGCCTTAATGAATCATCATTATCCAAAATCATCTTCACGAAAGCGCAGTAGGTTTTTTGATGTCCTGGTGATCGCCCTCCTGCTTGTCACGTTAGCAGGGGGCGCATACCTCCGTCTGACCGGTGTAAATTGGGATGAAAACCAACACATGCATCCGGATGAACGTTTTCTCAGCATGGTTCAAGCCGCAATTTCTCCGGTGGACAATCTATCTGAATACTTTGATACCGCAACATCAAGTCTCAATCCAGCTAATCGCGGCTATGCCTTTTTTGTGTATGGTACACTGCCGATTTTCATTGTTCAATACATTGGTGAAGCGTTGGGCCAAGCCGATTATCATTCAATTGCAATTGTTGGCAGGCACCTTTCTGCGATATTTGATACGATCACCATCCTGCTGGTGTTTGCGATTGGGCGGCGTTTATACAATAAGTGGGTGGGTTTGTTAGGCGCGGTTTTTTATGCACTGGCTGTGCTGCCAATTCAACTCTCTCACTTTGCCACTGTGGATACGTTTACCAATACCTTTGGTATTGCAGCTATTTATGCAGCGGTGTGGGCATTGACACGTTCATCTGTTCAAGGAACGGTAAACAGCTCTCTTGAACCAGCGCATCTTGACATCGATGAAGAAGTGGCGCGTAATGATGAGTCTGTTTTAAAACAACAACAGCCTGATTGGAAGCGGATTCTCAATGAGCTGGTGCCGTATATCCTGTTTGGTATTTTGTTGGGTGCAGCAACAGCTTCAAAGATCAACGCCGTTGTGATTGCCGCTATCCTCCCGATCGTAGAAGCGATGCGTTACTTTGGGATGGAAGAAGATCAACGGCGAGAAGCGATTTTACCAATCGTGCGGAATTTGGTGGTTGGTGGTTTGCTCAGCTTTCTCGTTTTCCGGATTGCCCAGCCATATGCTTTTACCGGGCCCAGTTTTTTTAATTTCGGAATCAATCAAGACTGGTGGAATGGGTTGCAAAGTTTACGAGCACAGGCCTCAGGGGCGGTTGATTTTCCACCCGCGTTACAGTGGGCTCGGCGACCAATCACCTTTTCCTGGCAGAATATGGTTGCCTGGGGTTTGGGTTGGCCTTTAGGATTATTGACCTGGTTATCATTTGTCGGTATGGGCATTTTAATCCTAAAAAAGGTGGAATGGCGACGCCATTTACCATTATGGGCATTTACAGGTGCCCATTTTGTCTGGCAGTCTTTTGCATGGGTAAGCTCGATGCGTTACCAAATGTTGATTTATCCTTTGCTGACGTTGATTGCTGCTTGGGGATCTGTGAAACTGTGGTCTGTGCGTAGAAGCATCAAACTTAACCAGGTAACCGTGCCTGGCAAGGTCATTCGCATCGTTGGTGTTTTGCTGACGGTATTGGTCGTTTTGACCACAGCTGCCTGGGCATTTGCATTTACACGGATATACACGCGGCCACACTCACGGGTGGCTGCTAGCAGGTGGATCTACCAGAATATCCCTGGTGCCTTAACTCTGCAAATTGATACGAACGATGGTGTATTTTTACAGCCTTTACCCTTTACCGCAGGTGACACATTACGGTCAGATCAACCGTTCACCCAACCTTTCATTGGTGTGGCAAACGGTCTTGTGACGGAAATCACCTTTCCGCATATGCTTGATCAAGCACAAACAGGGGTGATGACACCAGTTTCTTTATCGGTTTTCTCATCAAATGACCCTGATAATGTGTTGGCAACTGCCTGGGTCGAAAGCGCATTCTTGCCTGTTGATGAGGATTGGCGCGGTGCGGGTTATACATTCGTTTTCGATATACCGCTGCGAATTAATCAAGGCGAATTGTATTATTTTCGGCTAGATATCCACCGTGCTGATCAGGCGTTAATGTTAAACGGTTCACCTTCATTAGCCATTTTAACTGATGAAGGTATGGCTTTTGACAGCCCCTTACCTCGAGTTCAAAAGAGCATCCGGCTTAATCAGCCCTACAACATGAATGTTCAAATTCTTCAAAGCGGAGCGATTAATGCTGTCAAAGTGCCATTCCTGGTAGACCAGGCTGGATTGAACCAAGAAGTGGAAATGACACTTGCATTACAGCTGCCTGATCAGGGTGGTATTTCTCGCACCAGTTCGATCAAGGGTGTTTTCACGCCGCGGGAGGATGTGCGTGGCGGATCAGCTAAATTTGAGTTTGCAGAACCCCTCCAAGTTTATGTGGATCAGACCCTGTTATTATCTCTGCAAACCAGTACACCTGATGCACAGGTGGTACTGCAGGCACCTGCGCCGGTGCTTGAAAGCAGTTGGGATGATGCCATTCCCTATCCAGTGGATGGTTTCAGACCTTTCAGCGAAGGTGGGGGTATTTATCGTTCAGATTTGAATTTTGAAATGTATTGGCCAGATGACCAGAATAAACTGCAACGGTTTGAAAAAAACCTTGATTTAGCAGACTACATCTTCATGTCATCAAATCGGCAATGGGGAACGACGACACGTGTACCCGAGCGATACCTGTTAACGACTTTTTACTACCGCCACTTACTCGGTTGTCCACAGGGTGAGGATCTTGTATGGTGCTATCGGGTAGCTGAGCCTGGCATGTTTGAAGGCAGCCTTGGGTTTGAATTGGTGGCATCTATTCACTCCTATCCCAACTTGGGATCGATAACGTTCAATACACAATTCGCTGAAGAGGCTTTTACAGTTTACGATCATCCTAAGGTGTTGATTTTTCGGAAGACGGAAAATTACGATCCTGTGGCGATGCGGTCACTATTACGTTCAGTTGATTTGAGTAAAGTGGTTTACTTCACCCCGGGTGAAGCCGCCAGTTACCAGGGCCCAGACCCTGATCAGGCTTATGATCCGCGTGCGAATCTAATGCTTACAGAAGATATGCTGGCCATTCAACAGCAAGGCGGCAGCTGGTCAGCGTTATTTAACCGGGACAGCCTGATCAATACCTCTCAACCGGTTGCAGTGATTGTTTTTTATTTATTTGCCTTATTTATGGGTGTGATCGCATACCCGCTGGTGCGGTTAGCTTTGCCGGGGTTAGCTGATCGGGGATATCCCTTTGCCAAACTGGCTGGTTTCATGCTGCTGGCCTTTTTTGTGTGGATTCTGGGTTCTATTGGGGTTCATGTCACCCGTAACATGATCTTGTTTGTGTTGTTGGGCATGGTCGTGCTATTGGGAATCCTGGCTTATGCACAACGGAAAACCCTTTGGAAGGAATTGCGCACAAATTGGCGGTATTACCTGGTTGTTGAAGTATTGGGATTGATTGCTTTCCTGTTGTTTATGTGGGTACGGATTGGGAACCCTGACCTCTGGCACCCCTTCAAAGGTGGTGAGAAGCCAATGGATTTCTCTTACCTGAATGCGGTCATAAAGAGTACGGTTTTCCCACCTTACGATCCCTGGTTTGCCGGGGGTTTTATCAATTATTACTATTACGGATTTGTGATTGTTGGGATACCGATTAAACTTTTGGGCATTATCCCTGCTTTAGCTTACAACCTTGTTCTACCATTGTGGTTCAGCCTTTTGTTGTTAGGTGCTTTTTCTGTGGGTTGGAATTTATATAAAGGGATACAACGCCCACGCGAACTTGTTGGCGAGAAGGGAAATGATGACTCCCTGTTTGGCATGGCGTTTTGGGTGGGAATCGCCACCGCAGCCCTGGTGACGGTCTTGGGCAACCTGGGAACCATCCAATTGATCAACTCGGGTTTTCAGCGGATTGCAGCCAACGGGATGCCGATCGATGAGGCTTCATTTGGGGAGCAAATTTGTTGGACAGTACAGGGTTTGGTGCAATTTTTACAAGGGACACGACTACCTTTTTATCCTGGGGATTGGTATTGGTTCCCAAGCCGGGTTATACCTGGCGAACCGATTACAGAGTTTCCGTTTTTTAGTTTTATTTATGCAGATTTGCACGCCCACTTAATTGCTTTTCCGATTACTGTCTTGGCAATTAGTTGGAGCCTGTCTGTGGTCTTGAGCAAAGCCCGCTGGGGAGAGAAGAATGGGAACTTACGCTGGTTGGGTTTGATAACAAGTTTTTTGTTTGGAGGCGTGGTTATTGGGGCCTTACGTCCAACGAATACCTGGGATTTTTATACTTATCTTGTTTTGGCTTGTTTGGTGCTTTTGTACAGCATCATTAAAAACTATCAGCCCAGGTTCAATCTCAATATTAACAACAGCAAATGGATTGAAAAAATAGGAATTGCATTGATTGCGGTGTTTGCATTGGTGACACTTTCTTTGTTGCTCTATCAACCTTTTGACTATTGGTTTGGCCAGGCATATACACGCGTTGATATTTGGGAGGGTAATCGCACACCGCTTGATTCTTATTTCACCCACTGGGGCTTATTTCTCTTTATCATCATCAGCTGGTTGTCGTGGGAAACTTATCATTGGATGAAAACGACCCCAGCATCGCACCTAAAAAAGATTGAACCCTATACGACCTGGATCTACGCGGTCTTGATTTTGCTAATAATTCTGCTGGTTTTATTCCTGGTCATGGGTATTCCTGTAGGCTTAATTGTTCTCCCTGTTGGGCTTTGGATCGTTGTGTTAATGCTTCGTCCGGGTCGATCAGATGTTGGCCGGTTCCACTTATTTTTGATTGGCACAGCGCTTACATTGACTCTGGTGGTTGAGCTGGTTTTCCTGCCTGGTGATGTTGGGCGGATGAATACAGTTTTCAAGTTCTATTTACAAGCCTGGATCATGTTTGCCCTGCCAGCAGGTGTGTGTTTTGGATGGCTGATTAAGTCATTGAAATACTGGCGGCCGCGTTTGTTGTTTATATGGCAGGGTATCTTGTTCACGCTGTTGGTTGGTTCGGCTTTGTTTACGCTTTTAGGAACAGCAGATAAGATCCGTGACCGTATGGTGCCCGATGCACCTCGTTCATTAGATGGTATGGCATTCATGGCTTATGCCACCTATTATGACATGGGTCTTAATATGCAATTGGTCGAAGATTATTATGCCATCCAATGGATGCAGGATAATGTTGTGGGTTCCCCCGTTATTCTTGAAGGGCAAGCGTTTGAGTATCGGTGGGGTAATCGATACACTATTTACACAGGCTTACCAGGCGTTGTGGGGTGGAACTGGCATCAACGTCAACAGAGAGCCATCTTGCGATCTAATGTAGTCCAGCAAAGAGTCAATGATGTGAACACCTTTTTCAACACCGAGGATATGGATTTTGTGGTTGATTTTATTGACACCCACAATATCTCTTATATCATCGTTGGGCAACTCGAGCAGGCTTTTTACCCGGGTCCAGGTCTGAAAAAATTTCAAAGGTATGAAGGTGACTATTGGGAAGCCGTTCACCGTGTTGGGAGCACGATTATTTACGAAGTAATCAAATGAGGATCGTATAGATCAGCCATAATGGCACATCACATAAGGCCTTACCCACAAATGTAGATTTGTTGCTTCAATAATGATGCTAACCATCATATAGCTGATAAATTATCTGATAACACCCTGAACATAGCCACTGTTTTCAATAAAATGAATGGTTATGGTAACTGCTCAGCCTGAAAGGGAATTGCCTCATCAGCACTCGAAGAGTGCTACGCGAGCAGGGCTGCCTGAGTAATGAGCGGTTATGTTGAATAAACTATTCTTGGCTTACAGTGAAAGATATTTTTTGTTTATTCTTATAGAAGAATGAAGGTTGAATCAAAAAATCTAAACGGGAGGCTTGAACTGTGACTGCTTGTTGAAACCAAACCATCTGATCACAGACAGGCAATTTTGACAGAGGCCAAGTATAATATTGAGAGCGTTGATGTGAGACAGGTTTCTTTAGATAGGTAGGAATTCGAACAGATTAATCATTGCTTAAACCATATTGAGCTTTTAAAGATCATAAAGACAGACCTAATGGATAGACAGAACAGCCCCACAATCAAAAATTCCGAATCAGCTATATCTAATAAGCAAAGAACGATGCATATCGCTTTATTGTTCGGGGCATTCTTGATTGCTGCAGCATTTCGCTTGATTCGATTAGGTGTTTTACCATTGAACAATTATGAAGCAGGTTATGCTTTACAAACGCTGGCAGCAGCCAGAAGAGAGCAAACCATATTTGGGGATCAAATCACCTATGTTGGCTTAACAGGTGTATCCTTCTTCCTGTTTTCAGCGGGAAACTTTGTCGCACGTTTATGGCCAGCTTTTACTGGTTCTTTACTAGTCTTTGTCCCCTACCTGTTTAGAAAGCATATCGGCCCATGGTCTGCGGTGCTTGGCTCGTTCGTACTGGCTGTTTCTCCTGAAATGGTCGGCCCTTCCAGGTTGATTGGATCGCCGATGATGGCGATGGTTTTTCTTTTGCTGGCTGTTGGTTTATTTATGCGAAAGAAGCCAATTTTGACCGGTATTTGCTTTGGCTTGGGGTTGATGAGTGGACCAGGATTCTGGGTGGGTATCGTGATTATGGGCGTTAGCCTTGTGTTTTCAGTTACACTATTTAACCCGAGCGAGTCACTCTCATCGTATTTCAGTATTAAAAGAAAAGCTTTCTGGACAAAATTAGGCTTATCATTTTTGGCAGCAGTGCTGGTCGTGGGAACAGTCTTTTTTATGGCACCTTCTGGTCTGGGTGGGGTTTTCTCAGGTTTACACCATTTCTTGACCGGATTTGGGGTGCAACGGGTGGTGCCATTTGGCCTGATACCCTTTACACTGATTGCATATGCTGCAGGTGCACTTATTTTTGGTTTATGGGGGGCAGTTCAGGGGATGTTGGTTAAGCATAAATTGGATTTATTTCTCTCCAGCTGGGCGCTTATTGCCTTTGTTTTTATCCTTCTTTACCCGTCAAGCGGGCCAGAGAGTATTGTTTGGATCACATTTCCATTATGGATGTTAGCGGTACGGGTGGCTGTTTCCTCATGGCAGAAACCAACTTCATCAAAATTGGTTGTGACCATCACAGCGGTTTTTGTTATTTTACTGTCCGCTTTCATGCTGCTGGGGTTGCGGACACTGATCACACCGACTTTGATCCAGGCACAACAGGTGAGCATTTTGTTGGCTTTTATTGGCGGAGCGATCCTGTTAGTGGCAGTTATTCTGCTGGTTAACTATGGCTGGTCAGAGGAGGTGGCTNGGACTGGACTGCTCATTGGCGCTGGTATCGTACTTTCGGCTGGTATGATTTCGGTAACTGTGAACTCAACCGGATTAGGACCTGAAGTTCCATATGAATTGTGGC